>Ga0210400_10002402_pt1 | contig 17420 bp, 18 predicted proteins | sample IncBWH26MmetaG_FD_155456 | JGI IMG/M metagenome (GOLD analysis project Ga0210400, IMG submission 155456) | Forest soil microbial communities from Barre Woods Harvard Forest LTER site, Petersham, Massachusetts, United States - Inc-BW-H-26-M | ecosystem: Environmental > Terrestrial > Soil >... | reverse complement strand
TTGCGCACGGCCGATCACCGACAGACGCGCCGGATCGATGCCGCTGTTGGCGATGAGGTGCACGACGCTGGCGGCGCGCGCCGAGGACAGTTCCCAGTTGGACGGAAACGCCGCGGTGTCGATGGGCTGACTGTCGGTGTGGCCTTCAACCCGTACCGGATTCGGCAGCGACGCGAGGCTCTGCGCGAGCTTGCGGATCACCCCGACCGCGGTGGGCGAGAGTGTCGCGCTGCCGCTGGGGAACAGGATATCGGTGCGGATTTCGACCTCGATGGTGGTGCCATTGCGGCGCACGATCACGAGGTTTGACTGGATCAGATCCGACATCGCGGTGCTGATGCCATCGGCGACTTTGTCGAGCGCCAGGGACTCGGCCTGGGAACGTGCGATCTCCTCAGCCTGCTTGCGCGTGACGGTGGCGGTGTCAGCGAAGATTTCGTGCGAATCGGCGGCCGCGGCGCCCGCGGCCGGGGGTGGGATGGCGCGGGCGAGTGCGATGCTGCCGGGGGCCGACCCGGGCGCGGAGCCCGGCGGTTTCTGTCCATTGAACTCGGTGAACAGGGTGTTGGAAAGGGCGCGGTACTTGCCCTCGTTGACCGAGGAGACCGCATACAACACCACGAAGAAGGCGAACAGCAACGTGACCAGATCGCCGTACGGAATGGCCCAGGCCGAGTGCCTGAGTTCTTCCTCAATCATTTTCTTTCGCTTGCGGGCCATGACTTTAAGGCTACTGCAGGAAGCCGCGCAGCTTGGTCTCGATGATGCGGGGATTCTCGCCCTGGGCAATGCACAGCATGCCCTCGATGATCATTTCGCGGACCTGGGACTGCGCATGAATGGTCACCTTGAGTTTGGCCGCGATCGGCAGGAAAAACAGGTTCGCAAGCCCGATGCCATACACCGTGGCCGTGAATGCCGCCGCGATGCCGTGGCCGAGTTTGGACGGGTCGGAAAGATTCTGCAGCACCGACATCAGCCCGAGCACGGCACCGATGATGCCGAGGGTCGGGGCATATACGCCCATGCCCTCGAACACCCGGGCGCCCAGCGTATCGGTGTGCTCGCGGCTGCTCAGTTCAACCTCCATCGCACCGCGTATGGCGTCCGGTTCATTGCCGTCCACGACCAGCTGCAGGGCCTTGCGCACGAACGGATCGCGCTCGCGGCGCATCGCCGGCTCCAGTGCCAGCAGCCCCTGGCGGCGCACGGTGTTGCTCCAGTCGAGCATTTTCTTCAGCAGCATTTCCGGTTGCAGCGCCGGTGGTCTCATCACCCACGGCAGGATCTTCAGCGCATGACGCATGACCGGCAGCGGCGTTTGCACGCAGATCGCCCCGACCGTACCCAGCACGACGACGCAGAAGCCGGCCGTCGAAACCAGCGCCATCAGGCCGGCGCCCTTCAGCATGGCTCCGACCAGAATCGCGCACAGCGCCAGCAGCAGGCCGATGATGCTCAGGACGTCCGTAAGCCACCCGCGCGTCGATAATCAGTGGGCGGCTGCATCGCTTGGCATCGTGTTGAGGATTGTGGACAGTTTCTTCTTCAGGACATCGGCCGTGAATGGCTTGATGATGTAACCGCTGACACCGGCCTTGGCGGCCGCAACGATCTGGTCGCGCTGGGCCTCGGCGGTCAGCATCAGCACCGGCAGCTTCGCCAGTTTTTCGTTCGCGCGCACCGCCTTGAGCAGTTCCAGCCCCGGCATGTCCGGCATGTTCCAATCGGTGATGAGGAAATCGAAATCGCCGTCGCGCAGCAGGGGCAGCGCGGTGCTGCCGTCATCGGCTTCGGTGACATTGCTGTAGCCGAGCTCGTTGAGCACGCTCTTGATAATGCGCCGCATGGTCGAGAAGTCATCGACCACCAGGAATTTCATGTCGGGGTTCACCGCCACATTCTCCCTATTACGGCCGGGCCGGCTCCTGGGTGTCCTTCCATGCGGCGAGCCGCGCGCGCAGCCGTACCAATGCCTGTCCGTGCAGCTGGCACACCCGCGACTCGGTCACTTTCAGCACGGCCCCGATCTCCTTCAGGTTCAATTCATCAGAGTAGTACAGCGACATCACCAGCCGTTCGCGCTCCGGCAGGCCCTCGATGGCCTGGATCAGCGCGCCGCGAAAACCCTCGTCGGCGGTCTCGCGGAACGGGTCGAGCGTTTCGGCCGCCGCGGCCGTGGCGATGGTCAGATCATCCAGGCTCGTCAGCCGGCAGCTCGCGGCATCCTGCACGATCGCGTAGTAGTCGTCGAGCGAACAGCCCATGCGGGCCGCCACTTCAGAGTCCTTGGCGTCGCGGCCGGTCTCATGTTCGATGTCGCGCACCGCGGCGGCGGCCGCGCGGGCCTTGCGATGGACCGAACGCGGCGCCCAGTCGAGCTTGCGCAGCGCGTCAATCATGGCGCCGCGGATCCGGATGCCGGCAAAGGTCTCGAAGCTCGCGCCGCGGTTCTCGGTGTAGTTGGCGGCAGCCTCCAGCAGTCCCAGCATGCCGGCCTGGATCAGGTCATTGACCTCCACGGAGGGCGGCAGCCTGCCGGCAAGATGGTAGGCGATGCGCTTGACCAGTTCCGCATGGCGCGTCACCAACTGATCGGCATCAGCAGTCCCGCGTTGTTGGCTATAGGCGCCCACCGCGCTCATTGAACCGCCTCCAGCCGCGCAGGACGCGGCTGCACCAGGCGTTCCACGAAGAATTCGAGGTTGCCGCGCGGACTGTCCGGTATCGGCCACGCCGCGGCCTTCGCGGCGAACTTGCGAAACGCCTGCGCCGAGGCGCTGGCCGGATAGGCGTCGCTGACGGTGCGCTGCGCGCGCACCGCGCGTCGCAGGTACTCGTCTTCGGGAATCTCGCCCACGAAATCCAGCACCACATCGAGGAAGCGCGTGGTGACGCGTTCGAAGCGGCGAAACAGGTCCTGGCCCGCTCCCGGGGAGCGAACCATGTTTGTCAGCACTCGGAAGCGGCTGACGCCGTGATGTCGACTCAGAACTTTCACCAGCGCATAGGCATCCGTCAGGGAAGCGGGCTCATCGCAGATAGTAACCACCACCTGCTGCGCGGCCTGTGAGAACTGCGTCACACCATGGCCCAGTCCCGCCGCGGTATCCACGATCAGCACATCCACCTGGGTGGCAAGCGCGCTGAAAGCCTGAACTAGGCCGAGATGGGCCTGGACATCCATATTCGCCAGATTGGCGGCGCCGGAGGCGGCCGGCACCACCTGAAAGCCCTGTGGCGCGGTGACCAGGATCTCATCCAGGGTGCGCTCTCCGCTCAGCACATGGGCCAGGGTGAAGCGCGGCGAGAGCCCCAGGAACACATCCACATTCGCCAGCCCCAGATCGCCATCCAGCAGCACGACGCGCTTGTCGGCGGCGGTCAGGGCCGCGGCCAAATTGACCGCGACGCTGGTCTTGCCGACGCCGCCCTTGCCGCCGGTGACCGCGATCACCTGCACGGGGCGTGCGAGACTTTCCAGTTTGGAGCGGTCCATGAGGTTCCCGTCACGCGAGCGCATGTGCGACATCTCCAAAGCGGCGCTTCAATAAATCTTCATCCGCGGCCGCGCCGTTGGTCTGCGCCAGCTGTACTGCGGTCGCGACGAGTTCCTCGGTGCGGGCGGGCCGCAGATCCTCGGGAACCCGCTGGCCGTCACTGACATAGGCGATGGGCAGGCGGGCACGTACCAGCACGGAGAGCATTCCCCCCAGGCTTACGGCTTCGTCCACTTTGGTCAGCACGCAGCTGGTGGGGTGGGCCGGTGCGAAGCGGCGCACGACTTCCTCCAGTGCGCCGGCCTGGGTGCTGGCCGCCATCACCAGCGTGCTCTGCAGATCGCCGCCGGCCCGCGACAGCTGCAACAGCCGATTCGCCAGGGTGGCATCGCGCTGCCCGGCTCCGGGCGTATCAACCAGCACCATGCGGAAGCGGTCAAGGCGTGCCAGCACGCCGGGTAGCTGCTCCAGACCGTCCAGCGCAAACACCGGCACGCCCAACAGCTGCCCCAGCGAGCGCACCTGGTCCTGTGCGCCGATGCGGACCGAGTCGCCGGCGATCAAGGCCAGGTCGCGCGACCCGTGACGCAGGACCCAGCGCACGGCGAGCTTGGCCAAAGCGGTGGTCTTGCCCACGCCCGTCGGACCAATCAGGGCGATGCGGGCGCCGTTTTCCAGCCATTGGTCACCCGTCACGATCAGGCGCTGGCTCAAGGTGGCGCCCAGGTGGCGGCGCGCCACGTTGGCCTCGCATTTCATCGGCAACCCCGACACGATCTCGGTGGCCAGTCCCTGCTCGATGCCGATTTCAGTCAGTTCGCGCAGCATTTCCGTATGCAGCGGCGCGCGCCGTGTCAGATCCTTCCAGGCCAGCTGCGCCAGCTGCGTTTCAAGCATGCGGCGCAGGGTCTTCAGCTCCGAGGTCATCACTTCATTGGCGGCGTCAAGGGTCGGTACCAGGTAGCTGCCGGTCGGTGTCTCGGTGGCCACCGGCGCGGACCATGCGGCGGCGACGGCGCTGGAAATGGAACTCGTGAGCGCCGTCTCGGTGGCGGCGGGCAGGAAAGGTGGCGGCGATTCCGGCCGGCTGATCGGTGCCGCGTGCGCAATCGGCAGCGGTTCCGGGGCCATAGCTCGCGCGGGTGTTGCCGGGATGATTGATGGCAGCGGCGCCGCGGGCGGCACGGGCGTCATGACCGGAAGGAACGGATCCGAGGCGAGCGGGCGGGCCGGCGTCACCGGTGCCGCGACCAGGCTGACGGTCTTCACCGGGGCCGTGGAGTCCTGCACATTGTCCGCGTCAAAGTCCATGGCGGCGGTGATTTCCACCCCGTTGGCGGTACGCCGGGTGGCGAGAATCACCGCATTGGCGCCCAGGCTGTCGCGGACGGCACGCAGCGCATGCCGAATGTCCGGTCCTGTGTGGCGTGTGATCTTCATCTCAATTCTCCAACTGCCTCGTGCTTGCTACTCATCGACCGACCGCTGATACCAGGCGGACCTTCCGGTTATCCGGGATCTCACTCCAGGCCAGAACGTGCATGTTCGGGACGCTGGCACGGATGAACCGGGCCAGTGTCTGCCGCAGCGGCGGCGGCACCAGCAGCACCGCCGGCTCGCCCATGAGTTCCTGGCGCTGCGCGCTTTCCGCCAGCTTGCTCTGCAGCCGCTCAGCGAGGCTCGGTTCCAGGCCCGTCGCCGGGGAATTGGCGCTGCCGATAGAACCTTGCAGTAATCGTTCCAAATCCGGATCCAGCGTCATCACGGGCAGATCGCCGACCATTCCTGCGATGTCCTGCACAATCTGGCGGCCCAGCGCCACCCGCACGGCGGCCTGGAGCACGGCGGGATCCTGGGAACGGGGCGCCTGTTCAGCCAGGGTCTCGACGATCGCGCGCATGTTGCGCAGCGGCACCCGCTCGGACAGCAGCGATTGCAGCACCCGGACGAGCACGGCCATCGGCAGGACCCGCGGTACCAGATCCTCGACCAGCTTCGGGGCGCTCTTGGCGACATTGGCCAGCAGCTGGGCGACTTCCTCGTGGCCCAGCAGTTCGTGGGCATGGGACTGGATGATGTGACTCAAGTGGGTCGCGATCACCGTGCCCGCGTCGACCACGGTGTATCCCATGCTCTGGGCGTGATCCCGGTCACTCGGTTCAATCCACAGCGCCTCCATGCCGAAGGCCGGGTCGCGGGCCGCGATGCCCTTGACCTCGCCGAACACGCGCCCGGGGTTGATGGCCATGTCGCGCTCGGGGTAGATGACGCTTTCGCCAACCGGCACGCCGCCCAGATTGATGCGGTAACTGTTCGGGGGCAGATCCAGGTTGTCGCGGATATGCACCGCGGGCACCAGGAAGCCCAGTTCCTGCGACAACTTGCGGCGAACGCCACGGATGCGGCCCAGCAGATCGCCGCTTTGGGTCTTGTTGACCAGGGGCACCAGGCGGTAACCAACCTCAAGTCCCAGCACGTCCACGGGACGCACATCATCCCAGGACAGTTCCTTGTTCTCCGGTGTCGGCGGCGCCGGCGGCGGCGCGACCGGCTTGGCAGCCGCGCTCTCGCGGCGCTTGCGGATGGCATAGGCGCCCCCGCCGCACAGCGCGGCCATGCCCAGGAAGGCGACGTTGGGCATGCCCGGCACCAGGCCGATGAGGCCCAGGAGGCCTGCGGCAACGCCGAGCGCCTTGGGCTGGCCGAAGAGCTGGCGCTTCAATTCCCCGCCCATGTCCTGCTTGCCGGACATGCGCGTGACGATGATGGCCACCGCGGTGGACAGCAGCAGCGCGGGGATCTGGGTCACCAGGCCGTCGCCGATGGTGAGCAGGGTGTAGGTGCGCGCGGCATCCGCGAAGCCGAGGCCGTGACCGATCGTGCCGATCGCCAGGCCGCCTAGGATATTGATGATCAGGATCATGATGCCGGCGACCGCATCGCCGCGGACGAACTTGCTGGCACCGTCCATGGAGCCGTAGAAGTCCGCTTCCTGGCGTACTTCGGCGCGGCGCAACCGGGCATCGTCCTGCGTGATCAGACCCGAATTCAAGTCCGCATCGATGGCCATCTGCTTGCCGGGCATGGCATCGAGGGTGAAGCGGGCGCTCACCTCGGAGATACGCCCTGAACCCTTGGTCACCACCACGAAGTTGATGATGGTGAGAATGATGAACACCACCACACCGACGGCGAAGTTGCCGCCGATCACGAATTCGCCGAAGGCCTGGATGACGCGGCCCGCGGCGGCCGGCCCGGAATGCCCGTGCAGCAGCACCACCCGGGTGGATGCGACGTTCAGGGCCAGGCGCAACAAGGTCGCCAGCAGCAGGACCGTCGGGAATACACCGAACTCGATGGGACGCGCCACATTGAAGACCGCCATCACGATGACGATGGACAGGGCGATGTTGAACGTGAACAGCACATCCAGGGCGAACGGCGGCAGCGGCAATACCACCATGGCCAGCACGGCGAGCACGCCGACGGGCACGCCGATACCCACGCGCAGCAGGCTGCGCATTGAGGAGTTGTTCACGGGTGCGGCGTCGGCCATGGGTTAGTGCCTGGTTTCCTCGATCTTCGGATCGATGATGGGACGAGCCGGGCGCACCGCGCTCGTGGCGGTGGTGCGCAGCTGGATGACGTAGGTGAGGACCTGTGCGACCGCGACGTACAGGGTCGAGGGCACCTCGGCATTCAGGTCCACATCCCGAAACAGGACGCGGGCGAGCGGTGGCGCTTCGAATATCGGCACCCGGTTCTCAGCCGCAATCTTGCGGATATTCGCTGCGACTTCGTCGACACCCTTGGCCACGACGATCGGCGCGCGCATGCGCTTGTCGTCATAGCGCAGCGCCACCGAGTAGTGCGTCGGGTTGGTGATCACCACGTCGGCCTTGGGCACTTCCTGCAGCATGCGCCGGCGCGCCAGATCCTGCTGCATGCGCCGGATGCGACCTTTCATTTCCGGGGAACCGTCACTTTCGCGGTGTTCCTGGCGGGTTTCCTGGCGCGACATGCGCAATTGCTTGGTGTACTGGGTCAGCTGCAGCGGCACGTCGATGGCGGCGATGATGGCCATCGAGCCGGCCAGCACCAGCAGGGCGTCGCCCGCCAGCCGCACCGAATGCGCCATGGCGGCGTTCAGCGGTTCATTGCCCAGTGCCAGCAGCTCCGTGGTCTTCGAGCGCAGGAAGATGACGGCGATGGTCCCGATCAGCAGGAATTTGGCATACGCCTTTACCAGCTCGCCGAGACCGCGGATGGTGAACAGGCGCTTGAGGCCTTCGAGGGGATTCAGACGGGTGAAGTTCGGCACCAGCACCTGGAAGCTCATATTCCAGCCGCCGATGGCCAAGGGACTGAAGAGCGCGGCCGCCAGGGTGAGCCCCAGGATCGGCGCGATGACCAGCAGGGACTGTGACGCCATGGCCACCAGATCCGGCAGCAGCCGGTTCTCATCCAGGACCTGGTCGCGCGAGAGCGCGAGCCCGGACTGCATCAGGCCGACAAAGCCGGCTGCCATCCCGGCGCCCGCCACGCGCAGGCCGATGCCGGCGACCAGCACCACGGCCGCGGCCGACAGCTCGCGGGAACGGGGAACGTTGCCACTTCTGCGCGCCTCATCGAGGCGCTTTTGCGTGGGTTGTTCGGTCCGGTCCTGGCCGTTTTCATTCTCTGCCATGGGTCAGATCCGCGCGCCGGACAGGGACTGCAACAGCATGAAGGACTGCGCCAGGAGCCGCTCGAATCCGGACAGCAGCTGCGGCACGCTCACCACCAGCACCAGCAGGCCGCACACCAGGATCACGGGAAACCCGACCGACATGAGGTTCAACGAGGGTGCCGCGCGACTGACCATGCCGAAGGCGAGATTCACGATCAGGAGTGCGGTAATTCCCGGCAGCGCGATCGACAAGGCGCCGCTGAAGAGCGTGCCTCCCCAGGTCACGACCTGCCAGAGGCTGGCACTGCCGAAACCCGTGCCGCCCACCGGCAGGGTGCGAAAACCATCCGCCAGCACTTCGATCAGCCGCAGATGACCATCGAGGGTGAGGAACACCAGCGTGACGAAGATGCCGTACAGCTCGCCCAGCGCAGTGGTGCCCGTGCCGCGCACCGGGTCCACGGTGAGCGCGTAGGACAACCCCATGCTGTTGGCGATGAGCTGTCCACCCAGGGTGATGGCGTCGAACACCAGCTGCAGGCAGAAGCCCAGCGCCACGCCGATGACGACCTGCTGGCCCGTCACCACCAGGCCTTCAATGGAAAATGCGGACAATTGCGGCGGAATGGCGATCAGCGGCGCGAGGATCATGGCCAGGGCGCCGGCCAGCACGATGCGGATCCGCACCGGCACGGCCGGGCTGGAGAATACCGGCGCCACCATCAGGCACGACCCCACCCGCACGAAGGGCCACAGCACCTGTCCGAGCCAGGTCTCCAGCTGTCCGGTGGTCAAAGTGATCATCGGTGGCGGTCCTTCACTTCAATTCACCAGGCCGGGAATGCTGGTGAACAGCTCGCGCGTGTAGCTGATCAACACCTTGAGCATCCACGGTCCGGCGACCACCAGGGTCACGGCGATGGCGGCCAGCTTCGGGATGAAGGAGAGCGTCATTTCATTGATCTGGGTCGCCGCCTGGAAGGCGCCAATCACCAGGCCCGTGACCAGCGCCGCGAGCAGCATCGGGGCCGCCAGCAGCAGCGTGATGACGAGGGCGCGTTCCGCGATCGACATGACCATTTCAGGCGTCATGTGTAGAAGCTCGAGGCTAGTGTGCCCATCACCAGTGTCCAACCGTCCACCAGCACGAAGAGCATGAGTTTGAAGGGCAGCGAGATCAGCACCGGTGAGACCATCATCATGCCCATCGACATCAGTACGCTCGCGACCACCAGGTCGATGATCACGAAGGGGATGAAGATCAGGAAACCGATCATGAAGGAGGTCTTCAGCTCGCTGGTCACGAACGCCGGAACCAGCAGGCTCAAGGGCACATCATTCGGAGTCGCAAAGCCCTTGCCGCCGGAAATGCGCACGAAGGTGGCGATGTCGGCTTCCCGGGTCTGGTGCAGCATGAAAGTCTTGAGCGGGCCCACCGCATTGGTCAGCGCGGTCGTCGAATCGATGGTGCCCGCCATATAGGGCTTTACCGCCTGTTCGTTGATGCGATCGACCACCGGAGCCATCACGAACAGGGTGAGAAACAGCGACAGGCCGATCAGCACCTGGTTCGGAGGGGTCTGGCCGGCGCCGATCGCCTGGCGCAGCAGGCCGAGCACGATGACGATGCGGGTGAACGCGGTCATCATCAGCAGAATCGCCGGCAGCAGGGACAGTGCCGTCATCAGCACCAGAACCTGCAGGGTCAGGGTATAGGTCTGGCCGCCGCCGGCGCCGCCCTGCACGGTGAGGGCCGGCAGGCCGACATCGGCGGCACAGACATGCGGCATGGCCAGGGCGAGCAACGCCGCCACTGCCGGCAGCAGCGTCTTGAATTTCGGAGCGATGCGGATCATTTGCCCAGGCTCTTGCGCAGCAGGGACTTGAACGAGAGGGACTCAGTGCCCGGGGCGGCCGGAGGCTGCGGGGCCAGGGGCTCGGCCAGCACATGCAGCGCGCTGATCTGGCCCGGCGCCACCCCGACCAGCAGCTGCGTGGTCCCCACCTGCAGCAGCACGGCGCGCTCCTTGGGACCCAGGCGCACTTCGGCGACGACCTGCACGGCACCGGCACGGCCGCTGCTGATATTGCGCATCCGACGTGCGAACCAGGCGCACAGGAAGATGGCGCCCAGCACGATGCACAGCGACAGGGTGACCTGGCCGAGGCCGGCGATGCCGGAGGTGGGCACCGCCGAAACTCCGCCCGGGGCCGCGAAGACATGAGCGACCGCGCCGGTGTGGGCGGCAGTGCTGGCGCTGTCGGTGTTGCTGCTCATGGAACGGCTTGATCAACGCAGCTTGCGAATGCGCTCGGCCGGACTGATGACATCGGTCAGGCGGATGCCGAACTTCTCGTTCACCACGACCACTTCGCCGTGAGCGATGAGGGTGCCGTTGACGAACACGTCGAGGGGCTCGCCGGCCACGCGTTCAAGCTCGACGACGGAACCCTGGTTCAGTTGCAGGAGATTGCGAATCGGAACCCGCGTGCGACCCACCTCCATGGACAGCGTGACTGGCACATCCAGGATCACGTCCATGTTGATGTCGCTCTTGGCTTCCGGTGCCGAATCGTCCTGCAGAGGGCCGAACTCTGCTGTCTGTGCATCTGCTGGCATGTGAATTTCCTTTAGGACTTCTTCAGGTAGGGATTGGCCGCAACCGCCGCCTTCTGGCGGTTGAGGCGTTCGTTGATCTTCACGGCCTGCTGGCCGCGGGATACGCCGAAATTGCCGCGAAACAGCGGCACGGACTCGGCATTGAGGGTGATGGAGCCGTTGAAGTCGCAGGGGATGACATCGCCTGACTTCAGGTTCAGCAGATCAGCCAGCGTGACGGTGGCCTCGCCGAGCACCGCATTGAGCTCGATTTCGGCGTCATCGACCTCATCACGCAGCGCACCGGTCCAGCGGCCATCCCCCTCGGTGGCATCCGCGCTGCCGCCGGCATCGAGCAACTCGCGCAATGGCTCGAGCATGGAGTAGGGCATGGTGACGTGCAGATCGCCGCCGCCGCCGTTCAACTCGATGCGGAAGCTTGAAATCACGACGATCTCGGTCGGATTGACGATTTTGGCGAAGTGCGGATTGATCTCGGAGTGCACCACCTCGAATTCCAGCGGCAGCACCTTCGACCAGGCTTCCTTCAGGTTGGCAAACGCGTGGCGCAGGAGCAGCTGCACGATGCGCTGTTCGGTGGCCGTGAAGTCGCGCCCCTCGACCTTGGAGTGCCGGCCGACGCCGCCGAACAGGTTGTCCACCGCCGTGAATACCAGCTTCGGGTCCAGCACCACGAGGCCCATGCCGCGCAGCGGATTGATGCGCACGACATTCAAGTTCGTCGGCATGTGCAAGGTGTTCACGTAATCGGTGAACTTCTTCATGATCACCTGTGACACCGAGATCTCGGGGCTGCGGCGCAACAGGTTGTAGAGCGACTGATGGAACAGGCGCGCGAAGCGTTCATTGATCATTTCGAGCGCCGGCATCCGGCCGCGCGCGACATGCAGATCGTTTACGAAGTCGTAGGCGCGTGCCTCACCCGGCCCGCCTGAGGGCTCGGTGCTCACGGCACCCATGTCGATACCGTTGATCAGCGCGTCAACCTCTTCCTGGTTGAGAATCTTTTCGGCGCCTTCGGCAATCACAATGGCATTCCTCGACTGTTACTGCATCACGAAGGTGGTGAAGAGCACGGCATCGACCTTTTCAGGCTTGCCGTCGTTGGCCGCGAGCACCTTGCGCACCGCCTCGAGGGCCGCTGCCCGCAGCTTCTCCTTGCCGGCGTTGCTGGCCAGTTCGGCGGCCTTCTGGTTGCTGAACAGCAGCAGCAGGTCGTTGCGGATGATGGGGTCGGACGCCTTCAGGGCTTCAATCGTCTTCGGATCGTGGGTCATGATCTGGGCCGTGACCTGCAGGAATCTGACCTGCTGTTCGCCTTCGAAATTGGCGACGAATGGCGGATCCAGGGGGAAATACAGGGGCGGCCCGGAGGGTGGCGGCGGCGCCGCACTGGCCGTCTTTTTCGGTGCGTTGTGCGCCAGCATCAGCCATGCGCCGGTGCCGCCGCATATCAGCAGCACCGCGCCGGCAATGCCGATCAGCATCCAGGGCTTCTTGCGCGTCGAGGCCGCGGCGGGAGCAGCGGCGGCCGGAGCCGCGGCGGGAGCGGGGGCGGGAGCGGACGGTCGTGCGGACGGTCGTGCAGCCATTCTTTGAACTTCCTGCGCATCAAGGACTTGGGAAACTTCCGATGTCAGGTAGTGCAACGTGTATGCCACACGCTGCGGACGGTGCATAAGTCCCTATGAATTAAGGGATTTGCGCGTCATTGGGAAGTGTGAACGGGGTCACAGGCAAAGGGTCGCGCCAGAATTCCGGCGCGACCGGCCGCAGTCAGGCGTAGGTATCGAGCAGCGACAGGCGGATGTTTGCGACCTGCGTCACAGTCGGTGCGACCGTGGTGTCGCTGAGCGCGACCGGCGAGCTGCCGGCAGACGGCAGTGACGGAGCCTGCTGCTGTTGCGGGGGCTCGCGAAAGACGCCGGAATCGCTGAGGGGCATGCCGGCACCGGCAAACAATTCCCGCAGCCGCGGCAGTGACTGTTCCAGCGCGGCGCGCGTGTCCGCGTGACTGGCGCCGAACCACACACTGGCCTGACCGGCCTGCATGGTGATGTGCACCTGCACGGGCCCGAGGTCCGCGGGATTCAACTGCAGCTGCGCCTGCGTGATGCCGGACTGCGCGAGGCCTGCGGCCCGCATGCCGACCTCATCGGCGAAGGCGGCCGAGCCCACCGGTGCGTGGATCGTGAGCGTGGCGCCTCCCAGGCTGCCGTTGGCGCGGGTCAGTGAGGCGGCCTGCAGTGCCGCTGCGGCCGGCGCGGCATCGGTGCCGCCGCCGTCAGGGGTGGCATGCGTTTTCGGCGCATCCGCGTCCGCATCCGTGTCGGCCTCGGCGCCGGTTGGATTCGCGCCGCTCAGACCCGCGATCAGCTTTTGCACATCCGCCAGGGCCGTGAGATTGCCGGCCGGTGCGGCCACGGCGGCCGACAGTGCCGCATCGTTGGTCAGCATGGCCGGAATCGCCGGCGAGGCGGGCGTACTGCCGGGAGTTACCGCCGCATTGTCGGAAGCCTGAGCGCCCGTCAGGGCGTTTTGCGCAGCATTTTGCACGGCGTTCTGAGCGGCAAGCTGTACGGCCAGCGCGCGTGGGGCCTGCGCATCGGCGCCGACGGCGCCGATGGCATTGCCGGTTGGATCGGTAGCGTCCGCCGTGGCGGGCGCCTGGGCGCCCGGGGCCGGCGGCAGGAACGCCTGCGCAAACCAACCTACGGCGGCGGGGGGCGCGCTGATCGCTGACTGGGGAGGTGGTGTGGCGGTAGCGGAATCGGTGGTGGCGGTCGCGGCGTTTACCGGCGCGGACCCCTGGTTCGTGCTGGCTGCACCGCGCCCCAGGGCGCTGGCCATGACGCTGCCGAAGTCAGCGCTGCTCTGCGCTGCGGCATCCGGCGCATCGCTCCCCGCTTGGCCGGCGGCCGTGTTGGCGGCGGCGGTGCTGCGCGCGCGGGTAGGGCGCGCATTGCCGCGGGTCTGGGCTGATGGTCCCGCGCTCTTCGGGCCGGGCGCGGTGCCGGCCGTGCTGCTGCTGGATTGATTATTGGCGCCGCCGGGCGCAGTGCCGGCCGGGTCCGCGCCGGAGGTGCCGGCGCTGTTCGCCTGGGCGCCCGGGCTGACATCTGCACTCGAATTGTCAGCGCGAAGTGACGGATTGGTCTTGGCGGGCATCGCACTGCCCAGCGTCAACGTATTGGTATTAATTGCCACTTGAGTCTAGCCTCCCATTGCTCTTGCGTTGGCCGCGATCATCCGACTCGCGCTGGTCGCGATGGTCCCGGGCCCGGGTTTCCCGGTCCGTGTGATGTTCGACGACCTTCTCCATGATCTGCGAGCGCTGCGCGGCGCCCTGCCAGTTGGTTCGTGCTGATTCGCTTTCGGACCTGGCCTTGCGCAGCAGCTCTTCTTGCTGGCGCACCGCCTCGGCGAGCTTGGCCAGAAAGGCCTGGAATTCACGGATGCCCGCGCCGCCGATTCCGGACGCCACGCGCTGGTCGAAGTCCCGGCTGTAACTGGCGTGATAGCCCTGCAATTCCTGCAGCTTCGCCTCGCACTCGGCGACGCGCCCGCGGGACTGCGCCAGCCGCCGGGCCTGCTGGCGCTTCTTCTCGTCGGTGACGCGCTGAACCAGCTGCAGTCTTTGTATTGGACTCATGGGCTATCCGCCATGACGGCCTGCAGGCCCGTCAGGCTGCCTTCGAAATCCACGCGTGTGTACATGTCCTGTTGCAGAAATTGTTCCAGTTTCGGCCACAGTGCGATGGCCGCATCAATTCGCGGATCACTGCCACGCTGGTAGGCGCCGATGGCGATCAGGTCGCGATTCTGTTCATAGGTTGCCAGCTGCTGCCGGAAGCGGCGCGCCAGCTCCAGCTGCTCGGGCGGAATGATCTCGTGCATGGCGCGACTGACGGAGGCTTCGACATCGATCGCCGGATAGCGGCCGCTTTCCGCGATCCGCCGCGACAGCACGATATGGCCATCGAGAATGGCCCGCGCGGCATCCACGATCGGATCGTTCTGATCATCGCCTTCGGCGAGCACGGTGTAGAACGCGGTGATCGAGCCGCTGCCCTGCAGGCCGTTGCCGGCGCGCTCCACCAGCTGCGGCAGGCGTGCGAACACCGAAGGCGGATAGCCCTTGGTGGCCGGCGCCTCGCCAATGGCCAGACCGATCTCGCGCTGCGCCTGCGCAAAGCGGGTGAGGGAGTCCATGATCAGCAGCACGCTCTTGCCGCAATCCCGGAAGTACTCGGCCACGGCCGTGGCCAGCCAGGCGCCATGCAGCCGCATCAGGGGCGGGGTGTCCGCGGGTGCGGCGACGACCACGGCGCGGCCGCGGTCCTCGGGCCCGAGGATGCGGTCAACGAATTCCTTTACTTCACGACCGCGCTCACCGATCAGGCCGACGACGATCACATCGGCGCTGGTGTAGCGGGCCATCATGCCCAGCAGTACGCTCTTGCCGACGCCGCTGCCGGCGAACAGACCGATGCGCTGGCCGCGACCGACGGTCAACAGGCTGTTGATGGTGCGCACGCCCACGTCCAGAGCCTGCGCGATGGGTTGTCGTCCCAGCGGGTTCATCGGCACGCCGGTGAGGCGCACCTTTTGGGCGCAGTTCAGCGGCCCGAGGCCATCGAGCGGCTGGGCCGCGCCATCGATGATTCTTCCGAGCAGCTCGGGGCCCACCGGCACCGTGCCGGCGCGCTGGCTGGGCACGACCCGGGCATTCGGCCCCAGCCCATGCGAGTCTCCGGTTGGCATCAGATACAGACGCTCACCCGAGAAACCGACGACCTCAGCCTCGATGCTGGACCCATCGGAGGTCGTGACATCGCAGCTGTCGCCGATCGAGGCCTGGCAGCCGACCGCTTCCAGCGCCAGACCCACCATACGCGTGAGGCTGCCCTGCACCGGCGCGGGCGGCACGCGCTCGACCTGGCGCACGCAGCGGGCCAGCGCATCCCGCAGGCGCATGCTGCCGGCCTGCTCCGGGCTCGCACTCATGATTCGGTGCCCGCGCCGCGCTCGTCAGCTGCGGCGGCGGCGCGGGCATTGGCCCGCTCCTCACCCAGCATGGCGCTGACAATGGCATTGACGCGACTTTCAACCCGCGCGTCGATCTGTGAGTTCTCCGAGCGTACCAGGCAGCCGCCGCGGGCCAGCGTCGGGTCCTCAAGCACCGTCCAGGCGCGCTCCCCGCCCGCGGTGGCGAGGCGCTCCGCGATCGCTGCCGCATCTTCCGGGTGCAGGTGTACGCGCACCTCGCGCGCTGCGGCGGGCAGCCGGCCCACCGCTTCGCGGATCAACGCCGTGACCTGTCCCGGGTCAGCCTTCAGTTCGCGCCGTGCCAGCTGCTTGCCCACCGCCAGTGCCAGCAGCACCAGCTGCTGCTCGACTTCCTCGTCGAGCGCCGCCAGTGGCTGGGTCATGCGGGTGAGAATCGCATCCAGGCGCGTGATCCGGGCGGCAAGGGCCTGGTTCTGGCTCTGCAGTTCGGCACGGGCGGTACTGACACCCTCCTCGTAACCGCGCTTCAGTTCGGCCTGACGGGCGACATCATTGGCGCGCGTGGCTTCGGCGTCGCGGGCGCGCGATCCGGAGTCGCGGCGCATGCCGACGATCGGACCGTCCACGGCCGGCAATGACCAGCGCTCGGCGACGGTCGCGTGGGGGCGGGTGCTGTCAGACAAACGCCTCTCCCTTGCCACCCAGCGCAATCGTGCCTTCCTCGGCCAGCTTGCGCGCCACCGCCAGGATTTCCTTCTGTGCGGCCTCGACATAGGCGAGGCGCACCGGGCCCTTGGCTTCCAGGTCATCGCGCAACATTTCGGCCGCGCGCTGCGACATGTTCTTGTAGATCTTCTGCTTGAGGGGCTCATCGCAGCCCTTCAGCGCCAGCAGCAGCTGGTCGCCCTGCACCTGCCGCAGGATCTCCTGCAGGCCGCGATCATCCACATCGATCAGGTTGTCGAACACGAACACCAGGTCCTGGATGCGCGCGCCGAGCGCCGCATCCGCGTTGGTGATGTGCTCCATCACACTCGACTCGATGGCCGGCTCCAGCGCATTGATGATATTGGCCGCGGCCTTCTCCCCGCCCAGTTCCGAGGTGCGACTGGAGGTGCTGGCGAAGCTTTTCTCGATGACTTCGTCCAGCTCCGAGAGGGCGGCCGGTTGCACGCCATCGAGCGTCGCGATGCGCATCATCACATCCGCATGCAGGTTGGCCGGCAGCTGCTTCATGACATCGGCGGCCATGTCCGGCTCCAGATATGCCAGGACGATGGCAATGATCTGCGGGTGTTCATTGTGGATGACTTCCGCGACGCTGCGCGAGTCCATCCACTTGAGGGTTTCCAACCCCTTGTTCGGCAGGCCGACATTGATGCGTTCGATGACGTTGGCGGCCTTTTCCTCGCCGAGCGCATTGGTCATGACATTGCGCAGGAATTCGTCGACGCCTACGCCTACCGAGGTCTGCCGCGCCACGCCGCTCGAGAAGTCCGACAGCACGCCGCTGACTTCCTCGCGCGAGACGTTCTGCAGCTGAGCCATCGCGGCGCCGATTTTCTGCACTTCGCGCGCGCCCATGTGCTTGAGCACCTGGGCGGCCTCATGTTCGCCGAGC
>Ga0210400_10002401_pt1 | contig 17421 bp, 17 predicted proteins | sample IncBWH26MmetaG_FD_155456 | JGI IMG/M metagenome (GOLD analysis project Ga0210400, IMG submission 155456) | Forest soil microbial communities from Barre Woods Harvard Forest LTER site, Petersham, Massachusetts, United States - Inc-BW-H-26-M | ecosystem: Environmental > Terrestrial > Soil >... | reverse complement strand
CTGATTTTTTGATTTTTGCCCGTGAACATCGGCTTTTGAGATCGAGTTTCTTGGTTTGGCTTCCTTGAGAGTTGCCGTCATCGCTTCAGCCCCCGTGAGGTGCAACGCCCTCAGCCACGGGTTCACGCTCCGCGCGGGCGGCACAAGCTATGAAATTCCAGCCAACCTGGCTGGATATAGCCGATACAGGTCGGCGAAATTGCCGCTATGTAACCACTCGGTTATCATAGGATGCAACGCCCGCTGGTCCGGAATTTGATGGGTTGGGCGCTGGGCTTCAGCCCATATAATTGCGACAAATCGGGCTGTTGAGCCGAAATATCGGCTCGCGCCGCCGCTAATGCCGTTCGTTGAAAGCGTCGAGCCGCTCACGCGCAATAGGCCGCCCGTTGACATAAGTATCTAGTTAGTTATAGCGTGCGAGCGTTGGATTGCACCGTAAGAGACCCTTTCCATGAGCAGCCTATCGCACGAGCAGGTGACGAGTGTTCACCATTGGACCGACACGCTTTTCAGCTTCAAGACGACCCGCAATCCGGGGTTCAGATTTCTCAACGGCCAGTTCGCCATGATCGGACTCGAGGTTAACGGCCGTCCTCTGCTGCGCGCCTACAGCATGGCGAGCGCCAACCACGAGGAGCATCTCGAATTCTTTTCGATAAAGGTGCAGAATGGTCCCCTTACCTCCCGTCTCCAGCACCTCAAGCCCGGCAGCAGCGTTATCGTGAACAGCAAGCCCACGGGCACGCTGATACATGATAATTTGCTGCCCGGCCGCTTCTTGTATCTGCTGTCAACCGGTACGGGCCTCGCGCCCTTTCTGAGCGTCATCAAAGATCCGGAAACCTACGATCGCTATGAGAAGGTCGTGCTGGTGCACGGCTGTCGGCACGTCGCGGAACTCGCCTATCAATCCCTGATTACGAGGGATCTTCCGCAACACGAGTTTCTCGGCGAAGCCGTGAGCGAAAAGCTGATCTACTATCCGACCGTCACCCGGGAGCCGTACCGCAACACCGGCCGCATTACGGCTCTGATCAGGTCAAACAAGCTGTGCGAGGATATCGGCTTGAACTCGATCTCACAAAAGGACGATCGCGTCATGATGTGCGGTAGCCCGAGCATGCTGAAAGATATTGTCGCCCTGCTCCGAGAACGTGGTTTCGAAGAGGGCAACCACAGCGAGCCTGGCCACTATGTCATCGAACGGGCGTTCGTGGAAAAATAGTGCGACTTGGGCGGCGTGACCGAGGCTGCCGTGGCTCTCTCCCGTTTCTTGATAGACCCACATTGCGCGCCGCTCCCCGGTTCGACTATATCTAACTAGATAGTTATGGAGCGATCATGATTACTGGCACCACCCGGCTCTATGCAATCATTGGGGACCCGGTCGCTCACGTGCGAACTCCGATGGCGTTCAATGATTTCTTCACGGCCAACCGAATCGATGCGGTTTGTCTACCCATCCATATTGACCGGGACGACCTGAAAAATGGATGGACAGGGTTAAAGTCGATACGGAATCTCGACGGCTTCATCGTGACGGCGCCCCATAAGGCGGGTGCCGGGGAACTCTGCGATGTCCTCGATGAGGATGGCGCACGTACCCGGGTGGTGAATACCGTACGCCGCGAGCGTGATGGCAGCTTCACCGGGACACTGTTGGACGGCCGCGGTTTCGTCGCAGGATTGCGAAACTCCGGGCATGACGTCAGAGGACGCCACGTCTATATGGCAGGCGCCGGTGGCGCCGGTACAGCTCTCGCTTTCGCTCTCGCCGACAGCGGCATTTCCACTTTGACGATTCACAATCGTACGACGAAAAAGGCGGAAATGCTGGTCGATCGTGTCGATGCGGCATTTCCGGACTGCAACGCCAGACTCGGTACTGGGAATGCCGCAGGTCATGACCTTGTCATCAACGCGACGTCCCTCGGATTACATCCGGACGACAAATTCTCTTTCGATCTCACCAGCGCTGACCCCCGGGCGTTGTTTGCCGAGGTGGTCATGAAGCCGGAATTCACGCCGCTTCTTCTCGCCGCGAAGCAGAGGGGCCACGAAATTCACAGCGGCATACACATGCTGACCGGCCAACTTGAAATGATGATGGCCTTCTTCGGCTTGTCGGCGTCCGCCGTCCCCGAACAGGCTGGTTCCAAGCGCTAAGGACAACACGATGACCTATGTTGTGACCGAGAATTGCATACGCTGCAAATACATGGATTGCGTTGAAGTTTGTCCGGTGGACTGCTTCTACGAAGGCGAGAATATGCTCGTCATCCATCCAGACGAATGTATCGATTGCGGAGTCTGCGAACCGGAATGCCCGGCAGAAGCAATCAAGGCCGACTCGGAACCGAGCCTCGAGAAGTGGCTCGCACTCAACGCTGAGTACGCGCCCCAGTGGCCCAATATCAATGCACGCAAAGAGCCGCCCGCGGATGCGAAGGACTGGGATGGTGTCCCGGATAAATTCGCGAATTTCTTTGCCGCGGAAGCTGCGAAGTGACGCCCTCCGATCTGGCGCGCAAGCTGGCGCTCGCGCGCAGTCGCGGCTCCATCGCGGCCCTTGACCCGTCGGATACCATCGCCAACGTCGAAGAGGCCTATCGCGTGCAGGCCGAACTTGCAGCTCTTGAGAAAGACGGCGTCCGGGGCTGGAAGGTGACCGCACTCACAGCGCCGGACCAGAAGAAGTTCTCGTCGTCGCGCCCGGTCGCTGGTGCACTGCTCGGCAAATACGTGCACGCTGGACCTACCGGCCTAGCGTTGTCGCACCTGATGTTGCCCCTGCTCGAGTGCGAGGTCGCTTTTACCCTGGCGGTCGATCTGCCGGCGCAGGCCACACCTTATCAACTCACCGACGTCGAGGCGGCGGTTGAGGATATCGTAGCCGTTTTCGAGATTGCCGACAGCCGCGTGCCATCGAGCTCACCCGACCTTCTCAAGCTCGCCGATTGCATGAGCAATGGCGCCCTGGTCACCGGAGGGCGCACGTCCGGCCGGAAGAAGATCGACCTGACGAAGATTGAAATTCTTCTGAAGCACAATGGGAAGGAGCTGGAACGTGGCCATAGTTCCCGCATCATGGGCAATCCCTGGCTCGCGTTGCTTGCGCTTGCCAATGCGCAACCTCTTCCCGCCGGCGGCCTCAGGAAAGGACAGATTATCACGACGGGAACGTGCACATCCCCTGTCGAACTCATCAGGGGCGAGTACGTTGCGGATTTCCAATCGCTTGGAACGGTTCAGCTGACGGTTACCTGAATAAAGTTCTCACTAAAATTTGGCTTCCCGCTTCTCCTGAAACGCTTTGACGCCCTCCAGGCGATCCTTGTCCGCCATACAGATTACGTGAACCTCGTTTTCGTACCGAAGGCCAGCCTCCAGAGACATGGACATCGCTGCGCGAACGGCGGCTTTTACCGCTTGAGTGGCGGTCGAACTTAACGAAGCGACGCGGGCAGCGAGTTCGCTGACGCGGGGCAATACTTCGGCATCGTCCACGACCTCTTCCACCAGTCCGATACGGAGGGCGGAGTCGGCATCGACCGCGTCACCCAGCAGAAGCATCTTCATCGTCTGGCCGTAGCCCACGAGCCGCGGCAGCATCTGCGACGCCCCGCCGCCGCCGACCCAACCGCGGGTGACTTCCGGGCCGCCGATTCGCGCGCTGCGCCCGGCGATGCGGATATCGGCCGCCAGCGCGATTTCCATGCCTCCGCCGAGCACCCAACCTTTCAACCCTGCAATCACGGGCTTGCGAATATCGCGCACCACCGCCGCATACTCCACCCTGTTTCGAAAATTCCAGATTTGCGAGATGTCGGCCAGCGCATTCAGGTCGCTACCAGCCGAAAATGCGCGCTCTCCGGCTCCCGTGATCGTGGCAGCCTTAATCTGATCATTGTCGTCGATCTCACGGCAGATGTCGCGAAGCTGATTTGCCATGTCCCGCGTGATCGCGTTGAGCTTCTCGGGACGCGCGATCAGGATGTGTCCCACTCCATCAGAAATGGAAAGTTCGACGCGGCCGGTCATGGCTGTTTCCCTTTTTCAGTTCGCGGCATTCGAGCGACGTTCGACCTCGAGAATGACGCCGGCAACATCAAGTCCCTCGCCCTCGTTCGCCATCATGTCCGTATAAATGTCGACGATGCAGTCGAGCAGGGTAAATTTCAGGCCAAGTTCTTCCGCAAGGGCCTGGGCCGTTCGCATGTCCTTTAGCTGATAGGCAGCCGGACCGCCGGGGACGAAGTTACGTTGCACCATGCGCTCGCCGTGAAGATTCAAAATCTTCGAATCGGCAAAGCCGCCCATGAGCGCCTGGCGGACTGCGGCCGGATCCGCGCCCCCGCGGGTAACGAAATGAAGCGCCTCCGCGACGGCGACCATGGTTCCACCAACGATCATCTGGTTGGCGAGCTTCGTCATCTGTCCGGTGCCTACCGGACCGATGCGCGTGGCGCGACCGAGGCGCGCAAACACATCGGCAAGACCTTGGATGACGCCGGCATCGCCTCCCGCCAGAATGGCCAGCGTGCCATCGCGCGCACCAGGTTCTCCCCCCGATACCGGGGCATCGACATAGTGCACACCCCTCGCGGCCAGGCGTTCTGCCTGCAATCGACAGGTCTCGGCCGGAATCGAACTCATCACGACCAGCACGGCGCCCGATGAAAGTACCTCGGCCGGCTTTCGCCCGGTCGCGTCCGGCGAAAACAGCACCTGGTCGACCACCGGACCGTTGCTCAGCATGACGATCGCAACATCGACGCCCTCGCAGGCGCCCGATGGCGTGGTCGCGAGCTGCACCCCGCTCGCCAACAAGGTATCAGCCTTGCTGGCAGTCCTGTTCCACGCTGTCACGGCGAACCCGCCCTCGGCCAGCCGGCGCGCCATATGGCTGCCCATAATGCCGGTGCCGAGAACTGCGATCTGGCGCTTGTTGGCCGGGGATGTCATGTGTCAGGCCGATTTTGCGGGCTTCTTCACGCCGGCAAGCGACTTGAACTCCGGCGACTTCTTGTAGAAAGGATCCAGCGGATAACATCCGGAAACGATCCCGTTCCTCGGTGCGGTCGTGCAGTCGCTGAAAGTGCGGCATAGTTTCTTTTTTTGCATCCCGCGACCGCCCAAAAGATCCAGCGGCAATTCGGGATAAGACAGCACCATCCGGCCAAGCCCGACGACGTCAACCCAGCCCTGACGTACCACCGCCTGCGCGACGTTCGGGAAGAATTCCTGCAGATAGGTATAACCGCTACCCATCAGGCAAAAATCGGGGAAACTTTTCTTCAGCTCGCGGACCACCGTGATGTGGCGCATGACGCCAATGAAGGGATCTTCCGGCGGATGATACCCGTCCGACGGGGGGTACAGGGCTGGCCGGATCACATGCGGATTGTAATAGGGACTCGCAAGCGTGACGTTGACAAGACGCACGCCGAAGCCACGCAGGATCTCGAACAGGGCTTTCGGCTCAGTCAGGTCATACTCGAGTGGTTGATCCGGGTTTGCCCCGAAGCCATGACGATAAGGCAGCGCATGCTCTTCAGGAATTCCCGGACCGAGCGCGCCGGGGACCGACTGGGCTGGATCTGGCTTGAACGGCAACGTGTCTATGGCGCTCAGCCTGACCCCGATTTTCAATCCGGGCGCTTCGGCCCGGATACCCTCGATGATCTCTTTCAGGAAACGGGTACGGTTTTCGAGACTCCCGCCATAGGGGCCCGGCCGGGTGACCGCGCTCAGAAACTCGTGACCGAGGTAACCATGGCAATGTTTCAGATCGACAAAGTCAAAGCCGCATTGTTGCGCGCGTTTGGCAGCAACGACGTAATCTTCGATCAGACGCTTGATATCGTCATCGCTCATCACCGGCCTGTCGGCGGGGTAACCGAATTTCCGGTCAAGGATCGGATGATTGTAAATAATCATCGATTCAAAGCGCTTGTTGTCGTTCGGCTTGCAGAACCTGCCAGAATGAGTGAGTTGCAGACCGATAACCAGACCGCGTTCGTCGCCCACGGCCTCCCGGTGGGCTTTGGCAACGATGTCGCGAAGTTCCGCAATGTCGCCTTGCGAATGCTCGGACATATATAGTTGTTTGGGATTTGCACGTCCGTCCGGCCGGACCGCGCAGGCTTCACCGCCCCAGATCAACTTGCCTCCGCTCTGGCCGAAACGCTGCCAACGGCGCTTCGTGTTGACCGAGGGCCGGCCGTCCAGTTCGCAATCCCAGCCCTCCATCGGGTGAACGCCAAGCCGATTGCCGACCGTCATCCCCTCGAATTCAAGCGGTGCTCCGAGAGGCGACCCCGGACCGCTGGCTACGATGTCGTCGCAGGGCAGGTCGAGACCCAGCGATTGCACGTAACTGCGAAATCCGTTGACCCCTTCAAGCGAACCGGCTTTGGGGTAATCTCCAAACTTCATATTGCCTCCAAGAATGACGAAGAATTGACGAAGCAGCTTTCAGCACTAGGGTCGGACGTAACTGAGAATGACCTGGACGGCATGGTCTCGCCAGCGCTCGAGCTCGGGGGGACTCATCAGCACCCGATCAAAGGCGGTTGAGAGCGTTGCCGAATTCGAGAAATAGAAGTAGCTCAAGGCCGCGATGGAGATGTAGAGGCGCACAGCATCGATGCCGCTCCTCATGATTCCCTTTTTGCGCCCCGCGGCGAGCACTGCCTGCAAGGCTTCAACAAGCGACACATGCATGTCGCGCAGCCTCTTGGAGCGCTTCAGAAACCTTGCTTCATGGAGGTTTTCTCCGGCGAGAATCCGGATGACGATCGGGTTGTTGAGATAGTAATCGAACTTGAACTCTATCAACCTCTGCAACGCTTGCATCGGCTCAAGATGCGTCAAGTCCAGATCACTCTCGGTCTGACGCATCGCGCCATAGACATCCTCAAGGACCGCAATGTAGAGATCCTCTTTGGAGCCAAAATAGTAGTACAGCATGCGCTTGTTCGCGCCCGACTGCTCCGAGATCGTATCGACGCGCGCGCCGGCAAGGCCCTTCTCGGCGAACTCCACCTTCGCTGCATCCAGAATGCCTTGCTTGGTGCGCTCCGCATCCCGCAGCGGTTCGACGGCAGTCCTCGATCTGGACGCCGGGTGTGTCTTTCGCGGTTTCGTCGCAACTGCATTTTTCACGAATAATCTCCTGCTGAAAATCGCCCCACACGTGCCGAACGCGCGGGCCGCGGGTTACCTGCAATTATACCTGCAAGTCCCATCGGCTGCGGCAGGAAAATCCGCTTATTCATCAGCTTGAGGTCCCGAGAGATGTCGGGCCGGAAATCCATTTGAGCCAATATGTCACGATCGAGATCGGCTCCCGGTGCGATTTCGATCAGTTCGAGACGGCCCTGCTCGTTTCGCCGAAAAACCGCTCGCTCCGTTACATAAAACGCACGCTGGCCGTTCTCGTTGGCAAGAGACCCTGAATAAGTCACCTGCTGGACCTGGCGGACGAACTTCTTTTCGCGGCCCTCGCGTGTGATGCGAATTTCTCCATGAGGCCAGTCCACATCGAGCCCACCGCTGGTGAAGGTCCCGCTGAACACGACGGTTCGGGCGTTTTGGCTGATATTGATGAAGCCGCCGGGACCGACGATCTTGTCTCCGAACCGGCTTACATTGACGTTGCAATGCTCATCGACCTCGGCAAAGGACAAAAAGGCAAGCTCCAGTCCGCCACCGTCGTAGAAATCGAACTGGTACGGTTGATCGATCATGGCCTGATAGTTGCGCGCAGCGCCAGGCTCGTTACCGGTCGCGGGCGCCCCACCAATCAGCCCCTGTTCGTTCGTCAGTACGACTGCATCCAGGGCGCCTTCTTCAGCCGCGATGGAAGCGATGCCGGTCGAGACGCCCGATCCTAGATTGCAAATGGCGCCGGTGAACAGATCAAGACTGGCGCGCCGCGCGATCACCTTGCGCGGCGAAAACTCCAATGCGGGAATCTCGGACAGCGGTATTTTGAGTTCTCCCGCGTATGCCGCATCGTGCGCCGTAAAAAACGTCTGCGTTTGATTGGGGTCGACGACGACGAAATCAACCAGCATGCCGGGAATCTTGACTTGCTTGGGAGGCAACGTGCCACGCAACGCAAGACGTTTGACCTGCACAATCACGATGCCACCCGCGCGCCGGGCGGCCTGCGCCATCGAGATCATCTCGCCAAAAACGGCCTCATGTTCCATGGTCACATTGCCGTCTTCGTCTGCGGTGGTGCCCCGCAACAGCGCGACGTCAACATGGAAAGGCTTGAAGAACAGGCACTCGCGGCCCGCAATGTTCAGCAGTTCGACAAGGTCTTCCGTTGCAAGGGCGCTCTGCCTGCCGCCACCGTATCGTGGATCAACGAACGTCCTCAGTCCGACATGAGTGACGAGGCCCGGTCGCCCCGCGGCCATCTCGCGGGTAAGCTGGGAGAGACATCCCTGAGGCAAGGTATAAGCCTCGATCCGGTCCTGTACGGCAAGACGCTCGACCGGCGGAGAATCCACGAGTGTGCCGCACACCACGCGCTTGAGTTGACCTGGGTGCGCAAGGTGCCCGATACCGCGGTTCGCGCGGTCTCCAAGACCAACCGGATGCACAGTCGTGAGATTTCCGGGCGCTCCCTCGGCAACATAGCGCGCCCCGATTGCGGCAATGAGCGTATCCGGAACGGAATGTCCCGCTCCCGATCCACCAATCAGCAGCGTATCGCCGCTCTCGACTAGCTTGGCGACCTGCTCGGCGTTGATCACTGTGACGGTCATGTCGCTTAAACCTCAACGCCGTGCACGCGCAGCACGTCGCGCATGCGCGCGGCGGCAGCGTCGGGGTCCCTGAGCAGCCCCGCGGCGTCAGCCAGCTTGAACGTTTGAACCAGATGGATGAGCGACCGCGCGCTTTGCTGACCGCCGATCATGGTAAAGTGCGACTGGTGCCCGTTGAGATAGGCTAGAAAAACGATGCCGGTCTTGTAAAACCGGGTCGGCTCGCCGAAAAGATGCCGCGCAAGCGGCACCGTGGGTGCCAGTATTTCGCGGAACAGGCCAACGTCGCCTCGCGCGTGAGCGTCAAGCGCCGATGACGCCGCAGGCGCTATCGCATCGAATATGCCCAGTAACGCATCCGAATAACCTTCACTATCGCCAGCGATCAGTTCGGAATAGTTGAAGTCGTCGCCCGTGTACATCCGCACACCGCGGGGCAAGCGCCGCCTCATCGCGATCTCGTGATCCTTGTCGAGAAGCGAAACCTTAATCCCGTCAACGCTGCCCGAGTGTTCGGACAGAATCGACAGACACACTTCCGTCGCAACCGGCAGTTCGGATGAACCCCAATACCCCCGCAGACCCGGATCAAACATGTCACCGAGCCAGTGAATGATTACAGGCTCGCGAACCTGGCGCAGAATGCGCCCGTAGACCTTGACATAATCGTCCGGAGATCGCGCGATCGACGCCAACGCACGACTGGCCATCACAATGATGCGGCCACCAACCTTCTCGATCGCAGCGACCTGATGCTCATACGCACCGATTACATCATCGATACCGATGGACGGATCGAGCGCGAGATGATCGGTGCCGGCCCCCGAAAATACGACAGCCCCCGCAACATCCCGGGATGCATCGACAGACATCTCGATCAGCTTAAGCGCGCGCTCCCAATCGAGACCCATGCCGCGCTGGGCCGTGTCCATCGCTTCCGCCACCCCCAGGCCGCAGGACCACAGATAACGCCGGTACGCGATGGTTGCTTCCCAATCGATCGCGGATTCGATCCACGGATTTATCCCGGCGAAGGGGTCAGCCACGACATGCGCAGCTGCCAGCGCGATCCGGTCGAAATTACCTCGGGGCTTAACTTCCCATGAGCGCGGCTCCTGGGTTTGGTAAGCCTCCATCCGCCGATCAGCTGTCGGTAACTGCAAAGTAGGCATTCGCATCCGTCGAGGTTGTCACTTGTAATAAGTATCTAGTTAGTTATATGATTGGGCGACATACGGTGTCAAGCCGCACATCATCGAACTGCTCCGATGCCGGCTGACAAATCCGAATTGAGGCCGCAGAGAATGGCCGCAACTGGGAGAAACAAATGGCAGCCAGAACTCCATTCGCCATTCGCATCGCAATGTCCCTCCAGCGCGGTTGGGTGCGGCCCCTGTTGTTTTTGTGTCTCGTGATCACTCTATGGGATGTCTCGATCCGGCTCTTCAATGTTCCGTCGTATCAGATCCCGACCCCAACCGCGGTTCTGTTCGCATTGTATACCGATGCCGGACCGCTGTTGACGCAAGCGATACCGACTACGATCGCGGCCGTGGCAGGTTTCATACTATCAGCCGTGTTCGGCATTCTCGTTGCGGTCTTGATCGCAGGCTCCCGCAGCGTTGAGAGCTATGTCTATCCGCTGCTTGTGTTTTCCCAGTCGATCCCGAAGGTCGCTATCGCGCCCCTGTTCGTCGTCTGGTTCGGGTTTGGCATTCTTCCGAAAATTCTCTCTGCATTCCTGATCGGGTTCTTCCCGGTGGTCGTTTCGGCCGTCCAGGGTTTCAAATCCGTGGAGCCGGAGATGTTGGATCTCGCCCGCGCAATGGAAGCGAACAAGCTTCAGATTTTCCGCATGGTGCGCTTTCCTCATGCAATGCCGGCGATTTTCGCTGGCCTAAAGGTCTCCGTTACGCTTGCCGTGGTTGGAGCAGTAGTCGGAGAATTCGTTGGCTCCAACAACGGAATTGGCTTCTTGCTCCAACGCTCGATTGGAAATTTCGAACTTCCAACGATGTTCGCGGCCCTGGTCGTCCTGTCGCTTATCGGCGTAGCTCTGTTCTGGATACTGGATGTATTGGAGCGCATGACCATTCCCTGGCACGCGAGCCAGCGTCACCAGTTGATTATCCCGGCTTAATTGTCTCCTGACCTTTCAACGACTGGACGATTCAAGCGCGCCACTGAACCGAGGGCGCATTGCGCTCCTGCCGGACCATTCGAGAACGCCATGAAGATTGTATCGAACAACGAGTCTTCCTTGCGCAAGCAGGCAACGGACACGCCGGCCATAGAAATCGCCGGTGTATCAAAGGTTTATAGAACGCACGACGGTGAAATTCCTTCGGTCAGCGCTGTCGATCTTTCCGTCAGTGACGGTGAGTTCGTCGTGATAGTCGGCCCATCCGGCTGCGGTAAGACCACTCTGCTGAAGATGATTTCGGGTTTGCTTGTTCCGAGCGAGGGAGAGGTGCGCGTTGAGGGCAAGGCAATCACGAAGCCGCACGGCAATGTGGGAATCGTGTTTCAATCGGCAATGTTGTTGCCATGGCGAAGCGTCCTGAAGAACGTCATGATGCCGGTCGAAGTGAAGAAGCTCCCGGTATCGACATTCGAGGCGCGCGCAAGAGCGTTGCTCAAGCTTACCGGACTTGAGGGCTTCGAAAACAACTATCCCTGGCAACTGTCGGGCGGCATGCAACAGCGAGTGTCGATCTGTCGCGCGCTCGTTCACGACCCGAAGATTGTACTGATGGACGAGCCGTTCGGAGCTCTCGACGCCATGACCAGAGAGCACATGAACGTCGAACTGATGCGGATTCAGCGCGAGACAAAGAAAACTATCTTGCTGATTACGCACTCAATTCCAGAAGCGGTATTTCTGGCCAATCGTGTCGTCGTCATGACGCCTCGTCCGGGCAAGATCGCCGCGGTCTACGATGTGCCTCTGCCGTCGGTTCGGACGCTCGACATGATGTCCAGCACGGCTTTCATGGCGATGACGCAAAAGCTTCGGCATCACTTTTCCGATGCCGGCATCGACTGACCCGGCGGCAGGCTTCAATTTTTTATTGTATAAGTATCTAGTTAGTTATATTTTAATGCGGTCTGGTTGGCTGGCTGTGCTGCCGCCAATCATACCCAGGTCTGTCGAGCGTTGCCGTCATAGGCGCTCCTCGAGAATCGAATGCAATCGCAGAAGCCGCATCAAGACGGCTTCGCGAGGGAGGCAGAATGACTGCACGTCAGTCGAGCGAGCGTGTTCCGAACGCCGATCGGGCGTTTCCTGGTCCGAGCGCGGAGTCATACCCCCGGAAATCGAGAGATCGCGCCCTCGTCCCGAACTCCTGCGATCGCCTGCTTTCGTACTCATCGCCTCAATTTGGGCTGTCCCGAGCTACCGCGTTTCCTTCAATAATTTTGCACTCTTGGCCCCCCGCAAGCGGCTCATGGGCCTGGGGCGCTGACCTGAAATGCCATCGTGAAACATTGGGAGGCCTGAAATGCTGAAAATGTCACTTGCTGTACTGTTGACCGTCTTCGTCTCATGGCCCGCCCTCGCCGCCGACAAGGTCATTCTGATGCTGAACTGGTACGTCTACAGCGAGCACGCTCCCTTCTACTACGGCAAGGAAAAGGGCCTCTACTCCGACGAGGGGATTGATCTCGAAATTCAGGAAGGCCGGGGTTCGGCGACTGTAACTCAAGTTGTCGCGGCCAATACCGTTCAGTTTGGCTATGTCGACGTGCCTACCATGATGCGGGCCACGGTTAAGGGAGCTCCGGTGATTGCTGTCGGGGTTGCGTTGCAGACCAACCCGATGGCGGCCATGGGTTTTGCCGAAAAGGGCATCCGATCACCTGCGGATATCAAGGGGAAAACAGTAATCACTGGCCCCGGCGATTCCCTAACGCAGATCTGGCCGCTGTTTCTGAAAAAGACCGGGCTGAAAGAAAGCGACTTCACCACGCTATCCGGTGATTCCAACATGAAGCTCAACTCGGTCATCAATGGGCAAGCCGACCTGCTGCTGGGCTACGTGATGGATCAGAGCATGAAGATCAAGGACGTCACCGGAAAAGACGTCTATCCGATCAAGTGGGCCGACTATGGAGTCAACCTCGTCGGCTCCGGTGTCGTGGCGAACACGGCCTTTATCAAAGCGAATCCCGATCTGGTCCGCCGCTTTATGCTCGCAACGACCAAAGCCATCGAATTGGCATCCCGGGACCCGAAAGGTGCAGCACAAGCCATTCTCAATGCCAATCCGAAGGGAGGGAAGATCGAAACTTTGACCCAGGGCTTCGAACTGACAATACCCTTGTATGCAGATCCCACCGGCGAGAGCTCTCGTCCTCTCCGTGTATCCGAGCAGAACATGAATGATACCGTGAACGTCATGATCGGTTACGGTGGGCTGGACGCCAAAGCCAAGGGACATGCAAGTGACTTCTACACCAACGAGTATCTCCCGAAATAGCGGCGCGTAGTGGATACGGCGAACGATTCGCGCGATGGGCGGGCTTGTGTTCCAATTCAGAAGTCGCCGCCAGCAATTTTGCCGCTGCAGCGTGCGGACGCCATTCCTTGGTGGTCTTCACCATCTGAACAAACCTTACCGCCCCGCGACAACCCGTTCGGCACGCGGTTGTCACCCATGTCTTGGGTACGTGGTGTTACCTATCTGTCCGGGCCGGACAGCTGATGGCTGGCGGAGAGGGAGGGACTCTCCGGCGGTTTCTTCCGATCCGCCCATATTTCCGAGAAAAGCTGCGGTCGCGGCGGGGTTACGGGATACTTTGTGGACTACAGCGCAGACTACTTTTTGCCGCGCGTCAATCCACCAGCACCGAAATAGCGGCGATCGTAGAGGCACGCAACATCCCGACGGTCCAGCGTGCCGCATGGTTAAGCCTCGCCGGGGTTGAACCAGCCGTCAGCATCGTCCAGCCGCATGACGTCGGACACACACCGCTCATGCATCAGCATGATGCCCTTGAAAGTTCGAGTGGACCTATCCTGACCGGCCGTGCAGCCGATGCAACGGCTACCGTAGGCTCGCCGTTGCGGCCGAAACTGGACGACTCATCGGCCAAATCCGGCTCAGCGCGAGTACCCAAACCGGCCGCGATGGCCAGACGTCGGCGCAAAGGGCGCCACCGTTTTATCCTGCATGCCCAGATGCTCCGAGCCAGTATCTTCGGCGGGGGCTGCCAGCGTCCTTCCCTCGAGCCGAGACCACGCGGCGGGGCTTCTCCAACGGTTCCGCGTGACCTTGCCGGTGCACCTCACGGCGCCCCAGTGCAGACCGGCCGCCGTGAATTCGCGACGCTTCGACACGGACCTCCGAGGCCGCTTGGTGTAGCTTGCCGTTCCGGGTAAGAACGCTTGCGTGGGAAGGCAACCACGCAAGCACGCCTCGTAGCGGGATATCTGTCTGTGACTCGCTGAAGAAGGGGTGTCGGCACGTAAGGTCTGAGAGGGCGTGGAAAGATCGAAATCCCCTGACGCGCCTGTCCAACTCAAGAAACGAAACAAAACTCGTCATGTACCCACGTTCCAACCAGCAGAGGTCAGTGCAATTTCATCTAAGACATGTTGCTGGTTGCTTCTGGACATGCCGCCTGATCGCGCGGACGCATGGCAGAGATTGAAATCTTGCTGAAGTTTCGACACGTCGCAGGAACATGTCATCCGCGCCGGAAAACATCTCAAGGATCGCTAGACTGCGCAGACGATGTTTTGTCAATGACACGTTGCAAGGCACGTATGACGTGTCTATTTTCTAGGGAGTAACGGGGGCCCTCGCAAAGTACGCGAAAACTTCGATTCCCACGAAAGCGCTCCTTTTCGGTTCTTGAACTTTGACCAGAAGCGAATGATTCGCACCTTCAGCAATCGGCCGTAAAAAGAATGTCACGAGAATTGGGCGACGATCACAAGCCATCTCGAGATGGCACCGCATCCGCAAACCGGTGGGGGCCCGGCGGCGATGACCTGAGCTTTCGGCAACAACTAGTCGCTGAACCGGCGGCGCTTCCCGATGCCAGCGATCCGGTGGACCCCGATCAGATTGTCGGAACCGACGGCACAGACGCAAATAACGCGCTATCCAGTCTTTCTATGATTTCTGATCCAGTCGATTTCGACCCCTTTCCTGAACCTGGAAATGGGACCGCGGTTCATCTGCCGAGCCCCAGCTTCGCTGACATTGAGAAAGCAAAATTGGCGATCGCTGTCACGCAGCAGCGATATCGCGAAGACCAAAGACGAAGCCGGTTGAGGCGTGACGCTTTCGAGGCCGGTGCGGAAGCCGTGGATCGACCAGGCCGGATAATTGCTGCCACCTCCGATACGATCGAGACGTACCAGCGCCGCGGACGGTCGCTTTTCGCGCGATACAGGCGCGAGATGGCGAACCGTCTCGAAATGGACGACCTTGATCCGCTTGATTTCGCGATCTGGTTAGAGGGCGTTAGGCCGTTTTGGGACGACGCTACATGGAGGGGCAACCGACAGGCCGCGGATGCTTTCATTAGAACCGTCCCACACTATAACCTCGAAGAGGCTCTGGCGGTTGTTCAGTCAATACGCGGGAATCAATCGCCGTTCGTTACTGCTACTTCCAGTGAAACGTCTGTTGCCAGCCGAATGGAATATGCCCACTTCCGGAAGATCTTGAACGCACTCCGGCTTCAGTCACGCAGTGAGATCGTGGGTTGGACGGAGGACTGGATCTTGGCAGGTATTCACGTGGGCCTTCACCCGGACGAGTGGCGCCTGACGGATATCGAGCATCGGCCCGATCATCCTCAGGGAGAGAAGTTTTGGCTGCACGTTTTCAATGCGCGAGTCTTTAGTACGAGTCATGTCGGTTCGTTCCGGACAATCGACCTGTCCAACCTCTCCGTCGACACACGCGGAGCCGTGGAGCGCTTGGTGAAGCTTGCTCGCGGATGGACTTTGGACGGCACGTTCGTTCTTCGCAAAAGCGAGGTATCGAAATTACTCATTGAAACCGCCGACACTCTATTCTCCATGAAACTACACTACACCCTCGAGAGTCTGCACCATCAGTTCGTCGCCAATATGAAGACAATTTATCGGCACGAAGAGGTTTCAGCATTGATCGGTGAGATGTTTGTCGGCGATCGAGCGTCGAATTACCGCAATCGGCGCCGCGCCTGGGATAGTGACTATATCGAAGTTCCGGTCCCGCTTGAAATGGATGTCAGCCGCTTCCGGCGCAGCCTGGCAATATTCCGGGAGCGTCGCTCGCTCCGAGCGCTGCGCGAACAATATCATCGACAAAAGAAAGACGCGATTCTTCGTAAGCAAAATCCGGCCGAACTGGAGTCCTGGTGAACGTCTCAGCTGCGGTTACAGCGCGACCGGACAGGTGACGAGGGACGGCCGCAAGACGCCGTACGCGACGCCGGCGGCCACAATTCCAATTTCATCGGCGTCGAGATCAAGCGCGGATGGTAGGCGGCGGTCGGCGTGAATGCAAAGATGACAACAGCTTCCAAAATCCGTAATGCGCTCCCGCTGCTCCTGAGCCTCAACGCCGGCTACGTCGACACCGTCGGCGTGCTTTGTCATTTCGCGTTCCAACGATTGTACTCTCTGGCAGCCGTCGTAGTGCCGTTCGGATTGTGATGTGAATAAGCGTCCTTGGCTCTGACGCACTTTTGGTGCAGCTCATTTCATTGAGCGCCTATCAACCTAGCCTGTTGCCCGGCCCCGTTTCGACCACGGCCACGTCCCACTCCTGGAATCTGCCGGTGTAGAATACGGCACCCTGCTCGACGATGTCGTCGCTCCAGTCACCCAAATGCCGTAGGACCGCTGTGTGTACCGAAAACGTCATCCGAGTTGATGACATAATGGAATCGCCTAAGCTGGCGAAATGATCGGGCTGCTCTGTTTCGTTCTGACCGTCCTGACCTCGCCATTCAAGTCGAAGGTGCGGCTTGAAGCTGAGAACGCGGTGCTTCGACATCAATTGAATGTCTTGCGGCGCAGGCTGCATGGTCGCGCCCGGTTCACGAACTATGATCGCTGGTTCTTCATCCAGCTGTATCGCTGGTTTCCGACGATCCTGTCGGTCGTCACGATCATCCAGCCCGAAACGCTCGTGCGTTGGCACAAGGCCGGCTTTCGCTGCTACTGGCGTTGGAAGTCGCGCCCATTGGGCGGGCGACCGCCCATCGACACAGAGTTGCGCGCGTTGATCCGGCGGATGAGCATCGAAAATCCGCTTTGGGGAGCACCGCGCATCCACGGCGAACTGCTCAAGCTCGGGTTTGAGGTCGCGCAGTCGAGCGTTGCCAAGTACATGGTCAAGCGACGGGGGCCACCCAGCCAGGGATGGCGAACCTTCTTGCATAACCACGCGCCAGACATTGCCGCTATGGACCTGTTTGTTGTCCCGACCGTTGGCTTCGACCTGCTCTATGCCTTCATCATCGTCCGGCTAGACCGCAGAGACCTCGTCTGGATCAACGTCACAGCCAACCCGACGGCCGAGTGGGTTGCACGTCAGATCACCGAGGCCTTTCCTTGGGACGGGGCTCCCGGTTACATGATCCGAGACCGCGATCGGATCTACGGCACCGTCGTCACACGCCGACT
>Ga0210400_10002400_pt1 | contig 17425 bp, 11 predicted proteins | sample IncBWH26MmetaG_FD_155456 | JGI IMG/M metagenome (GOLD analysis project Ga0210400, IMG submission 155456) | Forest soil microbial communities from Barre Woods Harvard Forest LTER site, Petersham, Massachusetts, United States - Inc-BW-H-26-M | ecosystem: Environmental > Terrestrial > Soil >... | reverse complement strand
TTTCCGTTGGTTCACACCATTCGGCGTTGCCGTCCTCATCGTGCTGCTTGCATTTCCTTCGCATGTCACCGCCCAAGACCTCGCGCGCCGCCTCATCCTCAAAGACGGTTCCTACCAGGCGGTTACCAAGTATGAAGTCAAAGGCGACCGCGTACGCTACAAGAGCGCGGAGCGCGACGAATGGGAAGAACTTCCCTCCGCGCTGGTGGATTGGCCGGCCACCGAAAAGTACGAGAAAGGCCGCGCTACTTCCGCCATCCCCGAGGCCTCCGCCCTGGACAAAGAAACCGATGCCGAGCGCGAAGCCGAAGAGTCCCACCTTCCGCAAGTCGCCCCCGGACTGCGCCTCCCGGAGGATTCCGGGGTGTTCCTGCTCGATAACTTTCAGGGCCAACCGCAACTGGTCGAAATGCAGCAAGCCGAAGGCGAGCTCAACCGCAACACCCGGGGCAACATCTTTCGCGGAGCCATCAATCCCATTGCCAGCGCCAAGCAGACCGTGGAACTCGAAGGCGAGCACGCCGCGGTGCACGCTCACGTCGCCGTTCCTTCCATTTACATCAATGTCGACGACAACGCCTCAAACAGTCCGCCGAGCGGCGAGACCGCCTCCGCCAAACCCTCCCAACCCAGCCTCGACGCTCCTCGCGCCGAGTCGCAACGCCCCCAGCAACCGCAACAGCCCGAGCAAGCCATCGTACCTTTTGATCGCTTCCGTATCGTGCGCGCGAAAGTGAAAGGAGGCAAGCGCACCGTGGGCGATCTGAAGCGTGCCGTCACCGGCAAGGTAAGTCAGGAGCAGAGTACCGTAAAGACCACCATCGACCGCGTAAGCGGCGGCTGGCTCAAACTCACCCCCACCGAGGATCTCGCGCCCGGCGAGTACGCCGTGGTTGAGATGAAAGGAAACGAGGGCATGAACCTCTACGTATGGGACTTCGGCGTCAACCCGAACGCCCCCGCCAACGCGAACCCGTGGAAGCCGGAAGTGAAGCCAACCGAGCCGGGGAAGGCCAAGGAGAATTTGTAATTTTGTAAACGGGTGAGTCGGCGACTCAAGGCAACCTGGCGTGAATGCCAAGAGCTTCGACTACCTTGCCGAGTAGTTTATCTCGCGTCCACAAAAGCGTAGACGAATTGATAAAGACGGACGCTATTAAATGTGCGTCAGTCAGACCGATGCCGTGGCTGTAAAGACGACGAGCCTCAATCATTGTCCGCACCTCGCTCATCTGCGCCACTCGTACCTGTGGTAAAAGGTCCAGAAGTGCAAGCGTTTTCACGCGCTCCCGCAGCGATCCAAGCGCTAGTTCCGCAATGATGAAAGGATGGATCACAATGTTCCCCCGGCCAAGATGCTTGCGCAATTCTTTATTTCCCGAGCGGAGGTGGTCGATCCAAATCGAGGTGTCTGCGAGAATCAATTCAGGCGCACCCGGCGGCGTGGAATATTCTTCAATTGCGGCATTGTGCCTCCCAAGGACGCCAATCTACGGGCGCTTTCCCGCTCGATGAGAGCTTTGAGAGCTTCCCGAATTAACGCTGTTTTCTCCGCGACACCAGTGAACTCTTGGGCGATGCGTACGAGATCGTCATCCAGTGCAAGGGTTGTTCTCATAGGGAACTCCAGGCACTGATTATAGCATCAAATGATGTCAATTATTGTGCCGACTTGGGGGGAAAGGAAAATCCAAGAGCTGCGGGCCTCAGCTAGAAGCCGCCCCTACTTCATCACTCCCCGTTGCGCAATCCCAATATTGTCGCGTGTGGTGTTCTTCACCAGATACATCATCTCGTCGGCCTGCCGGATGATGTCGTGCGCGTCGCGCGCATCGTGCGGATAGGTGGCCAGACCAATGGAAGCCCTCACATTCAAATTCAGCCCTTCATCGCGGCAGAAGGCGCTGGCGCGCAGCGCATCGCGCAAGCGCTTAGCCACCACCAGCGCTTGATCCTTCCCGGTCTGAGGCAACAGCACCACGAATTCGTCTCCTCCGTAGCGAAACGCAAAGTCAATCAAACGCAGTTGGGCTTTCACCAGATACCCAATTTCGGCCAGCAGTTTGCTGCCGATCAGGTGTCCGTGGGTGTCGTTCACCGCCTTGAAGTGGTCGAGATCGATGAACAGCACGCTGAACTCATAGCCGAAACGCGACGACCGGTAAACCTCGGTTTCCAGAGTCTTGTAGAGGTGCCGTGCATTGTAGAGCCCGGTGCAATCGTCGGTGATGGTCAGTTCCTGTATCTTTTCCACCCAGCGCGCGTTCTCGATGGCGATCGCGGCGTAATCGGAGAGCGCCTGCAGGAAGAAAAGTTCGGGCTCATTGAATTGCGACAAATCCACATTCACGAGTTGAATCACGCCCAGCACCCGCAACCGCGACCGCAGCGGCACGCAGATAACCGAGTGCGTCTCCCACTGCGTGGCCTCGTCGATGCGTTTGGCAAACCGCGGATCATGTTCCACATCCGCCGAAATCACCTGCTCGCCGTGCTTGGCCACCCAACCGGCGATACCTTCACCCACTTTCAGGCGAACGTTCTTCAGCGCTTCGGCGGCGTCGCCCACGGCGATGGCGAAGTAGAGTTCATCGTGCAACTCGTCCACCATCAGCAATGACCAGGTGTCGGGGCGGAAGTACTCCGCCATCTTTTCCATGATGGTCTGCAGAATGGAGTCAAGATCCAGCGACGACGTGAGCGCTTTCGCCACGTCGTGAAAGATGGTCAGTTCCTGGCTCTGGCGCGTCAATTGTGTGCCGGTGGCCTCGGACATGCGGGTTCCTTGATCTCAGCTGGACGGAGTGACAGTTCTGAAAATTATATGGCGGCTCCGCTACCGGGGCAATGACCGTTGGTAACCAGAACCCCTAAAGCCAATGGGATCCTGACTTTAGGCGGTCCGTTGCAAACCGGTGTGGGCAGGACAAAAGGTGGCGGGACGGCCGCCTCGGCCGTCCGCCGAGCGTAGCGATCCTTTGTTGGCAAGCCTGGCGTATCCTTAGAGTACGTATGCAAATGACCGTATCCGCCAAAATTATGCGAGCGAGCGCTTTCGTTCTGACATTTTTCTCGCCAGCCCTGCAATCCCAAAGTGCTTCCCCCGTGGACCCCAAGACCGTTCCCGTCATCGATGGCGGAATCGGCCCCTGCTCGGCCGACTTCACCGTCACCGATGCGGCAGGTGCACCGGTCTACGATGCCAAGGTCCGCGTCCACATCGCCTACAGGTTCATGAGCTTCCACAAGTTGGACCTTGAAGTCGGGACCAACGCCGCGGGCAAGGCGCGCTTTACCGGACTCCCCGACAAGACCAAGCAAGGACTGCTTTTCCATGCCTCCGAAGGCAGCCGCGAAGGCTCAGCCTTCGACGACCCGACGAAAACCTGCAAGGCAGAACTGACCGTCGTTCTTGAGAAAACCAAAGAGTGAAAGTTCTTGCACAGTGCTCCGACACTCACGCGAGCAGCCAAAAATCGCTGCCTCGGCCAGACCGGTTGTGTGATATAGTCTCCGCTCAGAGTACTCCCCCCTGGGTTTCGTGCTGGCACGTTGCACGGAACCAATCATCCGTCTGAGCACTAACGGCGCTGCACAACCTCGTCCCCTCTGGCTGCGCGAATCCGACGATGTTGAGCGACATGAACTGTTTAGCGACTGCGGAGAAGATTCCCATGCAACGTCCCAAACTTTTCCACACTCGCAACCGCTCGCACAGAATGGCCCTAGCCCTCATTTTATTTCTTACACAGACCTCGGGAGAAGCACTCTTATGAAAAGCACGAACCGTTCACTCGCCCAAAAACTTTCTCACATCTTCGCCCTGGCCGTCACTCTCGTGGCCGTCTCCTTCAGCCTGTCAGTGAGCGCCCAGGCCTACACCGAAACCGCGATCTACACCTTTGCCAGCGGCACGGATGCATATAATCCCTACTCCGGCCTGATCTTCGACGCCGCCGGCAATCTCTACGGTACCACCTATCACGGCGGCTCTTTCGGATCGGGCGCGGTCTACAAGCTCGCACCCGTTTCCGGCGGCGGCTGGCAGGAGAGCGTTCTTTATTCCTTCACCGACGGAGCCGACGGCGGCACTCCTTACGCCGGACTGGTCCTCGACTCGGCTGGCAATCTCTACGGCACCACTTTCCAGGGCGGTGTCGCCGGCGGCTGCACCGGGACCGGCTGCGGCGTAGTCTTCAAGCTCGCACCCATTTCCGGAGGGGGCTGGCAGGAAAGCGTTCTCTATACTTTTTCCGGTGGAAAAGACGGGTCGCATCCCCGCGCCGGATTAATCTTCGACTCGGCTGGCAATCTTTACGGCACCGCCTCTGAGGGCGGAAGCTTTACCAACTGCCTTACCGGCTGCGGCGTCGCTTTTAAACTAACTCCCACGACCAGCGGCCCATGGCTGGAATCCATACTTCACTCCTTCAACGGCACTTCTGACGGTTCGGGTCCGCACGGCAGTCTGCTCTTCGACACCGCTGGATATCTCTATGGCACTAACTACTGGGGAGGCGCCACCAGCACTTGTCCCGCTTCCAATTGCGGTACGGTTTTCCGCTTGGCTCCCAGCATCACCGGTCCATGGAAGGAGCGGGTTCTCCACGCCTTCACCAATGGCGTTGACGGCGGCAACCCCGCCTCCAGCCTGATCTTCGACGGTGCCGGAAATCTCTACGGCACCACCACCCAGGGCGGCCATCTCACCGATTGTTCAAATCTCGGCTGTGGCACCATCTACGAACTCACCCCCACTCCGACCGGGCCCTGGAAGGGCATCGTCATCCGCGCCTTTTCCGGACCTGACGGTGCGAATCTAGTTGCCGGAGTGATCTTCGACAGTGCCGGCAACCTCTACGGCACCGCTCCCAGCGGCACGGGCAGCCACATCGACGGCCTGGTCTTCAAGTTCACGCCACAAATCGGTCCCTGGAAGCAGACTGTGCTCCATGGCTTTTCTGGCGTCAAGGGTGACGGCAAGAATCCTGAAGCCGGCGTGATCTTCGATGCAGCTGGCAACCTCTACGGCACCGCCTCAAACGGCGGCACTGGCGGGGGTGGCATCGTATTTAAGATTACCCCGTAAGTCATCTCTTCGGCCGCGCAGCGATCAGCCTGCGCGGTCCGGAGTATCTGGATCCGGTAACTCTCATCTTCACAAAGAGAATGCAGTACGCCCCCCACTCTTAAGTCATGTGGCGTATGTGCCCGCGTTCGCCTATGATTATTTACGTCTCGATGCGGGCGGAAGCTTACCCCCCCGCCGGAGCAGGCCTTGGGAACGTTCGGGGAAAAACTTCGCAAGCAGCGCGAGCATCGTGGCATAGCACTCGATGCCATCTCCAGCACCACCAAGATCAGCACCCGCATGCTGCGTGCCCTAGAAGACGAACACTTTGACCAGCTTCCAGGCGGCGTCTTCAACAAAGGTTTCGTTCGCGCTTACGCCCGCCAGGTCGGACTCGATGAAGAAGAAGCGGTAACCGACTATCTTGTCGCACTGCGCGAGAGTCAGATTCAGGCCCAACAGATTCTCCCCGATTTCCGCGCGCCTGCCGGCAAATCCAGTGCTGTCTCCGAACCCGAGCCTCGCCGGGAAAATCCTCCCAACCAGGATCTTCGTAAACAGGGTCCTTCTAAAGAAGAGCTTCACCAGGAAGAACTTCGCAAAGAAGCGCTTCGCCGAGACGATCGCCGCATCCAGGGTCGTCGTAACGATGATCGTCGTAATGATCGCGGTCGTGATCAAGGTCTTTCCTCGTCGCCGGATTCTACTACGCACGCTTCGAATGCCAATCCTCCCACCCAGCGTTCCCGTCAGAAATATCCTGCGGGACCCGCTCCGTCCCATCAGCCCACTTCCGCCCAGATTCCGTGGGGCAAGCTGGCAATGGCTCTGCTGCTGGTCACGTTCGCGCTGGCTTTATGGAATTCTCGCCGTCACGCCGGGCCCACAGCCACATCGCAGGCCCCAGCTTCTTCGCAACCGTCTTCGGCCCCGGCTCCAGCCTCAGCGCCGGTGTCAGGGTCAACGCACCCGCCCGATTCGCCAGCCTCGCTCAAGGCCGGACAAACCTCGCAAGCAGGGACACTGGCGGCAGGAACGTCGTCGGCAGGAACAATCTCCCTCGCAGCCAGGCCCGCAGCCACAACCAGTGCGCCGACCCTGCCCGGACCCCCCGTGCCCGCATCTTCCCGGGCGCCCGCGCTCCCCTCCGCATCCGCAACACCATCCAGGACTGGCGCCGCCAGTAAGCCTGCCGCAAACACGCCCGCCCCAGTCGCCAATCCTGCGCTCGCAAAGAACACTGCTCCTGCCGCACCGGCGAATGCGCCGATCACGGTCACCCTGCTGATCCGTGCCGAGAAGACGAGTTGGGTTTCGATCACGGCGGACGGCAAACCCGTGGCCGAAGAAACACTGATCGCTCCGGCGCACACCTCCGTACGTGCCACCCGCGAGGTAGTAGTAAGGGCAGGCAACGCCGCCGGAGTCAGCTTCCTGCTGAATGGCAAAGAAATCCCCGCCCAAGGCAACGAAGGAGAAGTAAGAACCTACGTCTTCGACGCCACCGCCGTTCGCGTGGTACCGCAGACCCAGCCCCCCGCCACGAATCGCTAGCCGGATGCTCCTTACCGCGCGAACAGCGCGGTTTGTGCGCCAGCGCACAATTCACCCTCTTTCCGAGAAATAGCTTGACATCCAACTCGCTGTATCAGTAATTAGGTGGTTCGCATCCGGCCACGTGCATGGGTGCGGCGCCTTCATATCTGTCATCTGGCCAACGGTCTCAAACCATTCCTCGGAGGCTGTTCCAAATGAAAAAAACCGTCTCGCGTTTGCTTTTGTTAACTTCCGCGGTTGCCCTGGCCTTATCCGCCTTGGCCCAACAGCAGGAGAATCACACACCCGGTAACAACCCTCTCGTGCTACTGCTTCAGTCCAAAGGAATTTTATCTTCGGGCGAAGTAGCGATGATCAATCAGGCATCCTCTCCCGACGAGGCCAATGCGCGCCTCGCTCAATTGCTCGTGGAGAAGGGACTGATCAGTCAGCAGGAATACACGGCCACGGTCGAGCCCACCGGCATGGAGTCGTCTGGTCCGCATCTGGCCAACGCCGTCCTGCACACCTCGACCGTGAGTCAGTCCTCGGCTACGTCCACAACCCCACAGGTTCCCGCGGGACCAAAGGTCATTCCCGCGGTTGCGCCACTAAGAGTGCTGCCCATTGATGTGCCCAAGCAAGGGGGCATCATCCCGGACGTTCACCTCGGCAGCGGCGCAAATTTAAAGCTGTATGGCTTCTTCAAGGCCAGCGCCATCGAAGATACCGCGTCCAGCGGCGGTCCCACATTTGGCGACCAGGACTGGCCGCTTCCCCTGTTGATCGGCGGCGATACCGGTCCCACCTCAGGCGCGAATTTCCATATCAAAGCTCGCAGCTTCCGCATTGGCGGCCAGTTCGAATGGGTTCCGAAGAATTCGGACATGACCATCACAGCCAAAGTCGAAGGGGACTACGAGGGCGACTACACCGACGTCAGCAACCGCAACATCAGCAGCGTTCGTTCCAGCCAGTTTGGCCTTCGCCTCGCTTACATGCGGCTCGATACCAAACTGGGCGGCACTCTACCCTGGTTTGCTGAGTTCGGCCAGGATTGGAGTCTCATCTCCACTTCGCTTCCCAATCTTTTCGAAACTACCGGATTGGGCCTCGCCATGGGCACGCTCTACGAGCGAGTTCCGCAATTTCGCACCGGCATTCAATTTCACGCCGGTGATTTGAAGATCCAGCCGGAGTTCGCGATCGTCCTTCCGGTCGCAGGTTCGGCCGGCCTCACCCCCGATCAGAGGGCTCGCTTTGGAGACCGCGCAGGTTCTGACTCCAACCAGCCTGGCGTGGAAGCCAGGCTCGTCTTCCAGTTCCCGCTCTCGCACAATTGGAAAGGCGTGGCGCCGGCGCAGATTATCTTCAGCGGCCACCATGCCCGCATGAATGAAATCATTCCTCACGCCGCCCAGATCGCTGCTGCTACCAGTTTCACCTGCACAGCTCTCCCCTGCATTATCCCGCCCTTCCCGGTCTTCACCAGTTCCACGGTTCCGAATCTCGGGTTCACAACCTCCAACACCATACTCAATGCCACCAATTGCCCCGCTGCCAACGCAGGTTCCTGCAATCTGGAGCAGTTGTATCCCATCGGCACCCAGGTCGGAAACCCACAGAACCTCTGGACCACCGAACTGCAGTTGCCCACGCCCTGGGTAACGTTCGTCGGTAAGTTCTATAAAGGCGATGACATGCGATTCTTCTTCGGAGGCCAGCTCAACGATGTCTACAACAATTTGAACGGTTTGTTCGAAGTAGGGAATGGCATTTCCGAGAGCGGACGGGCCATCTTGTTCGGCTGCACAGGTGGAACCACCGCCGGCCAGCCCGCCAACACCATTGATTGCCAAAACACCCCCGTCCAATCCGCCATCCTTCAGCCCAGCGGCGGCTACGGCGGATTTGCCGAACTCAGCTTCCCCTTGTCCCGCATCTTCCACGCCAATCCCGAAGGCCATAACGCGGGATGGGTACTCCATGCAGAGTACGGAACCGATCGCGCCAACGCTGCCGACGCTCGCCACGGCAACGGCCTGGCTCGTACCGACCTCGACACGGTTTCGCTCACCTACAAGTTGAACTCGTGGGTGTCGTTCGTCAATGAAACCAGCTATATCGTTACGCGTGCGGCCACGGGCGCCCAGTTTCCAGAGGGCGGCAAACTCTTCGCTGGTACGCACGTAACCCAAGCGCACGACTGGCGCCAGGAGTTTGGGCCAGTCTTCACTTTCTAACTCTCGCAAACTAAAAACCTGCGGAGCCCCCAAAAGGCTCCGCAGGATTTACCAACAACAATAACGTGGAAGAGCGGCGCTTCAGCTGCTTGCCCTGAGCCGAAGCCGAATGGCCGCGTAAGGTCGAAAGCAAATTTGGGCTGAGAGTGTGGTGAGAACTGGATTCTGGGCGAAGATGTGGAACGGAAGCAACCACATCCCAGCACGTTCAGTGCGGCATTCATTCGCCCCGGACGTGAGTCCGGGGTGCGAGTGAGACAACGACGGCAACTGATCTCATGCACACTCTTCAGCCCGCGTCGACTAACAACATCCCATCTTCACCTCGCCCGCTGTGGTGAGCGGAGGCCCAAACGCCTCCTGCGGCGCTGGCGCTCCGTTCAGCACCGCAATCCAACGTCGCACCGCATCAAACACAACCAGAATTACACCCGTGATAAAAATCGTCATCAGAGTTGTATCCAGATAGCCGGTAAATACCTGACCCGGCTTCGAGGTCAAAGGCCAGAAAATGTTCTTGATCGACAACACTCCCGCCGTAACCGTCGTCACCCCCACAAAGCACATCGGAACCGCCGTAATCCAGGCATATTTCTGCTTGCCCATGTTAATGAGGAAGGTCGTCGCCACCGCCAGCGCGATGGTCGCCAGCAACTGGTTCCCGGTGCCGAACAACGGCCATATCGTGGAGATATTTCCCGTATAGATCAAGTATCCCCAGCCCAGCACCACAAAGAAGCTGGTGATGAGATTCCCCGGCAGCCAGGCGGTGTTGTGGAATGGCTTGTGCACTTTGCCCATGAGTTCCTGCAGCACGTAGCGAGCGACGCGCGTTCCCGTGTCTATCGTGGTCAGGATGAAAAGAGCTTCAAACATGATGGCGTAGTGATACCAGTACCCCATCAGGCGATCCATTCCGGGCATGCCCCGAAAGATTTGCGCCATGCCGATTGCCAGCGACACTGCGCCCCCGGTACGCCCGGCCAGGTTCTCGCCGACTTCACGCGAGAACATATCCAGGTTGACCGTCGTCAAGCCCAGGTGGCTAAACACCGCGGGAGTAGTGTTGATGGCAAAGTAGTCGCCCGGATACATGGAGCAGGCCGCAATCAGGGCCAGCACCCCCACCAGCGATTCTCCGATCATGGCGCCGTATCCGATGAAGCGGGCATCACTTTCTTTGTCCAGCATCTTGGGCGTGGTGCCGGAAGACACCAGCGCGTGAAAACCAGAGATCGCCCCGCAAGCGATCGTGATGAAGAGAAATGGGAACAGAGTTCCTTTGATGATCGGACCGCCACCATGAACGAATGGCGTGAAATTCGGAAATTGAATGTTGGGATGCACCACGAACACCCCGACCACCAGCACCGCGACGGTGCCCAGCTTGACGTAAGTCGAGAGGTAGTCGCGTGGTTCCAGCACCAGCCACACGGGAAGAACCGAAGCCACCAGACCATAGATCGCCATGAGGATCGTGATCTGATGGGCCGTGAAACTAAGCGCTCCTGCAAATCCGCTCTGCGCCACCCAGTGTCCCGCGATTACGCTGCCGATCAAAAGCGCGACCCCGAAAATGCTGGGCCCGACGACCGAAATCTTTCCCACATGGCTCTTGAACATCCACCATCCCATGACGACCGCGATGGGGATCGTCATGCCGATGGTGAAAACTCCCCACGGGCTGTTCGAAAGCGCATTCACCACTACAATGCCCAGTCCAGCCAGCGAGACCAAAAGAATAAAGAGCACGGCGATCATCGCCACCAATCCGGCGAACGGACTGATTTCAGTGCGCGCAACGTCCGCCAACGACCGCCCGCGATGGCGTACCGAAGCCACCAGCACGATGAAGTCTTGCACACACCCGCATAGCACCGCGCCGATCAGTATCCACAGGAAGCCCGGAGCAAACCCGAACTGTGCTGCCAGCGTCGGCCCAATCAGCGGCCCTGCTCCTGCGATCGCCGCGAAGTGATGTCCGAACAGCACCCACCGCGGCGATGCCACATAGTTATGCCCGTCCGCGTATGTGTGCGCCGGAGTCGTGCGGCGATCGTCGAGCGCCAGAGCCTTCGCCGCGATGAAGGCACTGTAGTAACGGTAAGCCAGGGCGTACACGCACAGCGCACCCAACAAAACCGGAAACGTATTCATGACTCGCTCCAAATCAAGCAGGACTGAGATCCTGCCGGCCCAATCGACCGCATCCTACACTCATTGTAGAATCCGGCACAACCTCCCTTCCACGAAACACACGCTACAATGTCGGGCATGTTTCGGACAAAGTCCGGCAAGCGCGCCTGTATTCGGTGACGCTAAGAACCTTTTACTTCGCAGAATGCAGCTGCCGGATCGAGGAGGATCGAGTATGCACATGCCACCAGAGAAGCAGGCGCCAACCCAGGAACAAGGCCTTGTCCGCTTCGGCCTGCGTCTCGCGAACTGGAGCGAGCGCTGGTTCCCCGATCCCCTGGTCTTTGCGCTGCTCGGAATCGTGGTGGTCTTTGTCGTAGGTCTGTTGCTTCACCAAAGCCCCGCCAAACTAGCCATCCAGGGGGGCAAGAACTTCTGGACTCTGGTCCCGTTCACCATGCAGATGGTGATGATCATCGTCGGTGGCTATGTCGTCGCCTCGACGCCACTGGTTTATCGCGCCATCCGGGCCTTGGCAGGAATTCCAAAAACGCCTCGGCAAGCAGTCGCCCTGGTGGCTTTGTTCTCCATGCTGACCTCGCTGATCTCCTGGGGCCTGAGCCTGATTTTCAGCGGACTCTTCGTTCGCGAACTCGCCCATCGCGTCAAAGGACTGGACTACCGCGCCGCCGGTGCCGCCGGGTATTTGGGGCTGGGCGCCGTCTGGGCTATGGGTCTCTCTTCTTCCGCCGCCATGCTCATGGCCACCAAGTCCGCCATGCCGCCGTCATTGTTCAGCATCAGTGGTCTAATCCCGCTCACCCAAACTCTCTTCTTGTGGCAAAGCATCGCGACCACGGTCATCCTGATCACGCTGTCGGTCCTGATCGCCTACCTTTCCACGCCGTCGCCGGAAAATGCCAGAACCGCCGAATCCTACGGCATCGAATACGCACCGATTCGCTCCAGCCTCGAACTCAGAAGCAAACCCGGCGAATGGCTCGAATACAGTCCGCTGCTCACCGTTCTAGTCGCCGCGCTGCTCTGCTGGTATCTGATTGACGTATTCCGCACCTCACCGCAGGGCGCATTGGCAGCGCTCGACCTCAACACCTACAACCTCATCTTCATCGCGGTGGGGCTTTTACTGCACTGGCGTCCGAAGCGTTTTACGCGCGCCGTGTCGGAGTGCATTCCCGCCACCGGCGGCGTCCTGATCCAGTTCCCGTTCTACGCCGTGATCTTTGGAATGATCGTTGGCACGGGCATCGCCGACGCGCTGGCGAACCTCTTCGCCTCCGTCAGCACTCACAACACCTACCCCTTGCTGGTGGCGATGTATTCCGCGGTGCTCGGCGTTTTCATTCCCTCCGGCGGCAGCAAATGGGTCATCGAAGCCCCCTACGTCCTGCAGGCGGCGAACCTGCACCAGGTTCATCTAGGCTGGGTAGTGCAGATCTACAACGCCTCGGAAGCCCTCCCCAACCTGGTCAATCCCTTCTGGATGCTGCCTCTGCTCGGCATTCTGAAATTGAAAGCCAGAGACATTGTCGGATACGGCGTCCTTCAGTTGATGGTTCACATCCCAGTAGTGTTCTTCCTGTGCTGGCTCTTCGCCCGCTATATCCCGTACCTGCCCCCAGTCAGATGAGACCGTGTGGCGCGGGCACGCGCGCCCCGATGAGTTCGCCGTCTCCCGCTGCTGACGGTAAATCACGACCTTACGCGCGAATCAATTTGCCCAAAGAACTTGGACGTGCGTCTCGGGAATTGCACTGAACAGCAGAACTGGGCTCACCGGGCCAATGTTGGCAAGCCGACGCGACGCAGGAGGTCGTCGAAACGCGGATCCCCGCGCAGCGGGTCGAGTCGGGGATCCACCCCGACGAAGGGCATTCAATCCGAGCGATCTCGATAAGCCTTCTCAAGCCAGGCAAAGGCTTGTTCCTTTTCTCCAAGTCCTGCATAGACGCAAGCCACATTAAATCCGCAAACGTAGCGCTGACGGACCTGAGCTTCGAGACGGGTGAGAAGGGCCTTGGCTTTATCTTTATTACCGGCCAGGGCGTAAGCAGACGCGATTTGAGCCACCAATAGCGGATTCTTTGTCCTTGTCACAGCGCGATCAGCAGCAGCGATGGCTTCTTCCGAGCGGCCTAACTCAGCACTCGCTAGTGCGACTACACGATCGTCTCCCGTTGACGTCGCGGCCTGGATCGCTTCCTCAAAGCGGCTCGCGTTAAACAGTAACCATGCCCTGTCCATGTGGGACTGCCCCGTGAACGGATCTAGGGCATCTGCGCGGCTGAATTCTTCGCTGGCTTCATCAGGGCGGCGAAGAGTGAGCAGGAAGATAGCGTACCCTATGTGTACACGAGGCAGGTTTGGGTTGAGCTCAAGCGCGCGCCGGAATTCATGCTCCGCGCCCGGCCAATCCCAGTCAAAAAGAAGCTTAACGTAGCCCAACGATCCATGAGCTTCTGCTAGCGAGTCATCAAGTTCGAGGGCCCTTATGGCAGCCGCCTTCGCTTTGGGCATCACTTCGAGGGGAGCCCTCAGGACTGTGCTCTGGTCGTAATATGCACTCGCCAACTCAGCATAGGCGTGCGCCTCGTTCGGATCTATTGCGATTGCCTGCTGAAATTCCCCGATGGCTTCATCGATGCTCGCAGCCGTTCCCTTCCGCAAATCATAGAGGCCCCTTAAGTACAGCTCCTGGGCCTGGGGGATCACTTGGCGTGCTCTTGCAAGCTGCTTTTGTTCCTGCGGGGTGAGGTTGACCCTGACCTCGCTCGCGATAGCCTGGGCCACATCGTCCTGCAGGGTCAAAATGCCACGCAAATCGCGCTCATAGCTCCTTGCCCAAAGATGCCGGTCCGTAGCTGCTTCGATTAACTGGGCCGTGATCCGCACCTGATTGCCCACTCGTTCCACCGATCCTTCTACGACGGCATCCACGTGCAATTCGCCTGCAATCTCCGGCAGCGTCTTTTGGCTGTTCTTGTAGTGCATTGCCGACGTCCGCGAAATCACTCGCAGGGCACTGATTTGGCCGAGGGTCGTTGTGAGCTGTTCTGTCATGCCATCGGCAAAATAATCCTGCTCGCGATCACCGGACAGATTCGTAAGCGGAAGGACCGCCAATGATCGAATGCCTGAAGCATCGGCAGCGGCACGCTTGGATTGCCACCTCCGCGCAACCCACAGTGAACTGAGGACCAGCAAGGCTGCCAGAAGGGCGACGCCAGCGGCCAAAGCAGTATATTGTGTCCGCGCACTCTCGCCTTTCGTCAGCCCTTTGTTGATGATGTCTTGTGCGTCGGTGAGCGCCGCCAACGCGAATGCCAGGTCCGACGCCGACTGGAATCGTTGCTCCGGATTTTTCTCCAGACAGCGACGCACGATCCGCTGCATTGCAGGGGAGAGGCCGGGAGTGATCTGCGAAATCGCCGGCGGGTCCTCATTCAGGATCGCGGCCATCGTCTCCGGCGAAGTCGGCTTCTGAAAGGCGCGCTTGCCCGTCAACATTTCGTACAGAATCGCGCCGAAGGCAAAAATGTCGGCGCGATGATCCGCATTCTGTCCCCGCACCTGCTCCGGCGACATATAGCCGACCGTGCCCATCACCAAGCCCGGCTCGGTTTCGCTGCCAATCGTCGGCGCACTGCGTTCAGAGCCGGGTTGCGGCTGCATCAGCTTCGCTAATCCGAAGTCGAGAATCTTGATGCGTCCATCCTTGGTGAGAAACAGGTTCTCTGGCTTCAGGTCGCGATGCACAATCCCTTTTTCATGCGCTGCCGCCAAGCCGTGCGCGATCTGCACCCCGTAATCGATGACTCGCCGCTGCGCAACACGGCCTCGTCGGATCTGCTCGCGCAGCGTTTCTCCTTCCAGCAGCTCCGAAACCAGGTACGGCGTTCCCGCATACGTGCCCAGTTGGTGCACGGCGAGAATGTTGGGATGATTCAGGGCGGCCGCGGCCGTGGCCTCCTGCTCGAAACGCCGCAAGCGTTCCGGATCAGAGGAAACGACTGCGGGCAATACTTTTACGGCGACATCGCGGCGCAGGCGTAGATCGCGCGCCCGGTAAACCTCACCCATGCCCCCAGCCCCGAGCAGGGATTGAATTTCGTAGTCCCCGAGCCGCGTACCTTTTTCGAGCCTGATGGCCAGTGGTGGAGATTGCAAGAAATTGGTTTGTGCTTGCTTATCTGCCGCCAACAGCGACTCCACTTCGCGCAGCAAGGACTGATCCGAGGCACAGGCCTGATCCAGATACGCGCGCCGCTTCTCAGAATCCATTTGCAGCGTGGCTTCCAGGACGTTTTTGATTTCCTGCCAGCGTTCCCCAGTCATGAGGCAGCGTTCCTGTTCATTTGCCGGTACAACCACGCCCGCGCCGAAGCCCACGAGCGTTCCACCGTCGCTGCCGAGAGCGACAACACCTCAGCCGTCTCCTCAATCGATAACCCGCCAAAGAAGCGCAACTCTACGATCCGACCTTGCCGGGCATCCATGCGGGCAAGGTCTTTGAGGGCATCATCGAGGTCGACGAGATCGACTTCCTTCGACGGAAGTTTCAAGGCCTCGTCGAGCGCAAGTTTGTAGCCGCCATCGCGTTTGAGCGAACGATGTCTTCTGGCATAATCCACCAGGATTTGCCGCATGAGCTGAGAGGCCACGGCGAAAAAGTGTTCCCGGTTTTGAAATTCAACCGCACCCTCGACCAGCCGGAGATAGGCCTCATGTACGACCGCGGTGCTTTGCAGAGTGTGCTCGACCCGCTCCCTCTGCAAGTAATTGTGTGCCACCCGGCGAAGTTCGTCGTAGACCAGCGGCATCAGCGAGTCGAGCGCCGCTTGGTCGCCCTCCCTCCACTTACGTAGTAGCTCGGTAACCTGGTTGGATGTGGTGTCCGGCAAATGCTGGCCCCCAGTCTGCTGGCCCGGACTAGCAGAATTTCGCCCGACGATACCCCAATTTCGAACCTAAGTCAACGCCATGAAAACAGAGGGGTTTCGGCACCTTGACCGAACCCTGAAAAACTTATTTCGCGTCCCGTGAGGGAGTCGACCTCTGGTTTGCGCTTCTTCTCAATAGCAAAGGAACGTGTCTATGGATGACGACTCGGAAAAGTGGGTTCTGAATTCACGGTGGAGGCCGGTCATGCGCGCCAGAAACTTTATCCTTCAGATGTTGCTTCTCGCTGTCTTCTCCGCGTTCGCTCAAGCCCAGGTGGTGGTCACCGATGACGCCAACACTTCGTCGTTTTTCCCAACCACGAATTTCGGCAGCAGCATCGCCCTGATCGTCGGCTCGGGATCGAACACCTACATCAAGTTCAGCACGGCCAACCTGGGCTCCGGAGTGACCGGCTCGAACGTTTCGAAAGCATCGCTCACTCTCTATGTCGATGCCGTGCTCACCTCCGGCACCATGGACGTGTATCAAGTCAATGGATCCTGGTCCGAGGGCAAGGTAACTTACAACAGCGCTCCCGCGCTGGGCACCAAACTGTTCAGCGCCGTGTCGGTCAGCAGCACCGGGTACTTGTCCCTGGATATGACTTCGACGGTGCAAGCCTGGCTCAATGGCACGCTAACCAACAACGGGATTGCGCTGGTGCCAAGTTCCGGCAGCAAGATCTCCGTCTCCTTCGACAGCAAAGAGAACGTCTTCACCAGCCACACCGCACAGCTGCCGCTGGTGCTGGTGTCGGCGGGTCCCCAGGGACAACAAGGGCCTCAGGGACAACAAGGACCGCAAGGCTCAGCCGGACCAGCAGGGCCGCAGGGAGTCGCTGGGCCCCCGGGACCGGCGGGCGCGACAGGATCTGCCGGCCCAGCGGGGCAACAGGGTCCGCAGGGGTCGATTGGGTTGACGGGAATGACAGGTGCAACCGGTGCGGCGGGGTCGGCTGGACCGGCAGGTGCGAACGGAACCGGATTCAACTTCCGCAATGCGTTTGACAACTCCGCGTCCTATGCGGCGAACGACGTGGTCACGTTTCAGGGCGCAAGCTATGTGGCGACCGCGGCCAATCAAGGACCAAACAATCCCACTCCGGATCAGAATTCTTCGGCGTGGAGCGTCATGGCCGCGCAGGGCGCCGCGGGAGCCGCCGGCGCCCAGGGGCCAAGTGGGTCAGCAGGTCCAGTCGGGCCGCCCGGACCGGTGGGATCCGTTGGCCCTGTCGGCCCACCAGGACCCATCGGACCGATGCCCATTGGTGCCGCGCTTACCACAGCGTCCAATAACTTTTCCGGAAGCCAGACGGTGAACGGCAACTTGATTCTAGGGGGAAGCGGCGCCGGGGTTCAGTTCGCCGACGGAACCTTCCAAGCGACGGCAGCCTCGAGCAGTGGAGGTGGCGGCACCTCCTGCTTCGAGACCTCCAGCGTGTCCCCAGTCGTACCCTCCGGCTACACGCCGCTCGGCA
>Ga0210400_10002399_pt1 | contig 17432 bp, 24 predicted proteins | sample IncBWH26MmetaG_FD_155456 | JGI IMG/M metagenome (GOLD analysis project Ga0210400, IMG submission 155456) | Forest soil microbial communities from Barre Woods Harvard Forest LTER site, Petersham, Massachusetts, United States - Inc-BW-H-26-M | ecosystem: Environmental > Terrestrial > Soil >... | reverse complement strand
GGTACCGGTCGTCCCGACGATCATGTTCGAGGTCACAGCGTTGTCATGGCAGGTCGACGACATCGACACACCCTTAGGACAGTCCTGGGTGACGTTCGACTCGACGATGTTGTGCGCGGAACCACCATCGACGTTGATCCCGACTCCGCAGATGTTCACATAGTTGTGGGCGATCAGAGCCTGCAAAGTGTCCGGCCCGACATTGATCCCGACCGGGAAGTTCTCGATCCAGTTCTGGGTGTATATGCCGGTGGATGTCGCATCGAACGCCCAGGATCCCGAGGCCAGGCTCCCGGCTGAATTGATGACACAATCTTCGATCCACTGGGTGACCCCATCCGCACTTATGGCGTTGCAGACTTCTACTCCGGTCCCCACCCCGACCGTTATGCTTAGGTTGCTTACTTTGTTGAAGTCTTTCAGCCCGTACCCATTGGTTATGGCGGCCGGGAAAGAGATGAACGTCCCGAACCCGTCCAACCCGTTCGAGACTCCCAGGAGATCACAGTCGCTACCGACCACACCTTTGGAAAGGTTGTACTGCCCTTCCATCAGGAGGATCGACCCGCCGGGGGAGCCGAATCCTCTTCCGATGGCCGTAGCCGTGTCTACTGCGGCCTGAATGACAACATCATCGTTCGTCCCTGTACAGATGAAATCGGCATCGACCGCTGAGGAATGAAGAGAACCATAGGAAGGATTCGAGGTGGCGACGACAACGGTCGCGTACCGGTGACCTGTCCCACCGCACGGGAAGTTGTTCGCCCAGTCCTCCACCGCCAGCCAGTTCGCCTTCTCGTCGTCCGCGAACTTGGCGTCCATCTGCAACCGGCGGGCGTCGTCTTTGCGCGGGATGAAAAGCTGCGGGCACCCGGAGTTGGATTGGATCTTCATGTGGCGACCGCGTCCTGGGTGACGGAGTAGCCCCACCCGACGGAATGGACGATCGGGGCGGAACCTGAACCGCCTGATCCTGTACTGACGATGCTCGGAACGAGGTTGTAGCCCTGCGCGTAGGTGGCGAGGCGGAGGCGTTGCGGCTGGGAGGCGTTCGTGATGGTGAAGGTCTCCGTCTGGGAGGTGCCGTCAAGGTTGGTGAGGGTCACGGTGATCGTCCCCGCACCTTGCGCGAGGAGGACCACCTGGGTCACGTCGATGACCCGTTCAAGGGAGACGGGGATCGGATGCCCCTGCCAGGAGAAGGAGTGCGCCGGCTTCAGGCGGTTATATCTGCGGACCGCCCCGACCTTCGTGGTGTTGTTGATCCGCATCGGGACCGCGTACATGGATTCCGCGAAGAAGGACCGGGAGTACCACTGGGGGACGTAGGTACTCGGGTCATCCAATCTCCACCACGCGGACGAGTTCGTGTCGTACAGATACCCGTTCGTGGCGAGGATCCAGTCGCCCCACTCCTGGAGCTGGTAGGAGAAGGAGATGACCACGTCCGGCCCGTTCGGGTAATGGACGAAGTCGTCTTCGAGGAAATCGGAGATCTTCGTGGAGGAGTCCGCACCGTTCCACGACCAGACCCCGTTGTTGCGCGAGTAGTAGACCAGACCGGTAGGGGTGGACGCCGCGATGCTCCCGACACCTCCCGTTGATGTGACGCCCGCAAGTCTGGTGATCGTCGGGTTCGCGATGTCCCCAGAGGCGATCAACCCTCCGCCCTGGTTCTTCACCAGGAACAGCTCCCCCGCGGCGATCGAACCGAACGCCCCGTACCCGTTCGGGTACTCCTGCATGAACACTTCCTGCTGGGTGCCGATCGTCGAGGTCGGGGAGGCGGTGTTGTAGGAGTTCGCGGGGTCGGAGAAGTTGAGCTGCTCGTTGGTGGGGATCTCGTCGCCGGAGTTCGCCCCGAAGGCGTTGGTCACATCCTGGAAGACGAGGATCCGGCCCTGATGTCCGAGGACACGGCCGGCCATGGCCGAGGCGATGTCGACGGCCGCAGTGACGGACGGGGCGTTCGGCGCGGGGAACGCCCAGATGTGCTGGTCGGCCGCGAACCCGGGCGGGGACCAGTCAGCGACGACGACAGGGGTCCCCGGAGTGAGGTAGGGGCTGGTCGGGTTCATCCGGTCGACGGTGAAAGAGGATGCCCGGTACTGCTCGGCGGTCGGGTTCTGGGTCGAGGAGATGGATTTGAGCGTGTCGACCGTCGGGGTGATGGTGATGAGGTCGATACGGTAGTAGGTCGCGACGCGGTGGGTGCCGGCGGAGTCGAGGTATTCGATGATGACGAACAGGTCATCGACGATGCCCGAGGCGGAAGCCGCGGGAGGTCCGACCGGCCCGAACGCGAAGAACCCATCGATGTTGAAATACCCGAGAGAGGTGCCGGCGTCGGCTACGGGGAGAGGAAGGTCGAAAACCTTGTCGATGGCGGGGAGAGGCGCGAGGCCACCGGTCGGGAGGGATATGCACCGGAAGGTGTTGGTGACCTGGGCAGAGCCGAGAGGGGCGGGGATGGCATGGCCGGCGAGAACCTCACGGGAGCGCGAGCGGATGCCGGGGGAGAAGTCGGTGATCGTCGCCCATTGGAGATCATCCGCGTACGGGGCGTCCGGCATCGGCCGACCCTAGACCCTGTCCGCGTAGTCCAGAAGCCTGATGAGGAAGAACTTCTCTTCGATGAGGGCCTTCTCCCGGCATTCCAGTTCGATCAGGGAAGTGGTTTCCGTCGGGGCGGAGTAGCGGGCTGATTCGGACCGGCCGGTCACGGAGGACTCCCGCGGGTTGGCCCACTCGTCGGCTTTGCGTTGGAACTCCGCGGCGCGGGTGTAGCCCAGTTCCGCGTAAAGAGAGGAGAGGGCTTCGATGATCTCGGACAGGCGGAGGAGGAGCTTGTCGGGGGAGAAGGTGAGGTAGTCGGAGAAGGGCATGGGAACCGGGCGTTATGCGTAGGTGGCTACTGCTCGGCGTAGAACGAGATGCCGTCGAGGAACGTGCCGATGCCGCCACCGGTCTGAGGCTGCACCAGACCCGCTGCCGTGATGACGACGTAGGTGAACCCGACCACCCCGCTCGCAACAGCGAAGTACATCGTCTTCAGAGGCCGATAGCCTGCGGGCAGCGTAAAGGCGGTCGTGCCCGCCGTCCCGGTGATGACATACCCCTCAACACACACCGTGCCAGCAGACGTCTTGCGGAACTGTACAGGCTGGTTAGGACTTCCGAAGCTCGCCCATGAGTTCTGGAACGCAGGACCTCCGCCGACCCCTACGACGGTCCAAGCGGCATCTCCAGATGTGCCACTAGGGCTGGTGAACTTGCTGTACGTCAACGGGTCGGTCCCGACCGTGTTCACCGAGGAGGTCAACAGCCACGATGTCAACGCGTTGGCTGTCCCGTTCACAACCGGGATCGCCCCGGTATTGTTGATGTCCGACGGCTGGTCGTAGTCGAGTGCTCGGGTCAGAATCAGCGGCAACAGCGACGCCTGGACCTGGGTTACGTAGTAGATCCCGTTGAAAGCGCCCGACGGTGACTGCGTATCGTTCTTCACCAACAAGCGTTGTCCGAGCGCGGTGAATGTGAACCCGTCAACAGTCAAGGCGGTGTTGTTCGCCCCGGTCAGAGAAGCCCCGACCCCGGCCACCCCGTTGTTGTAGGTCAGCGCGGAGGTGTCCCCGGCTGCGGTTGTGGCGGCTTGGACGGCAACCGCCGGGTTGACTCCTGCGATCGCGTTGTTGATCGCGGTGGTGACAAAGGCATCCGTCGCGAGTTTGGTGGAGTTGTCACCGGTTGTCTGGGTAGGCGCGGTCGGAGAACCTGTCAAGGCCGGAGAGGCCAAAGGGGCTTTCAAGGCTTCCGCTGTTGTGGCCCTGCTTGTCTCCACCGCAACAGCCGAATCCGCGTACGCGGTCGTAGCCAGATCCGTGTTGTTCGTCAACGCGGTCTGGGTGGGCGCGGTCGGTGTCCCGGTCAGCGCGGGGGAAGCCAGGGGGGCTTTCGCGGCGAGGTCCGTGGTGAGGTTCGTGATGGCGGATTCGGGGATGCCAGTGCCGACATCGACGGTCGGCGCGGTCGCCGTCCCGGCCACAACGATCTTCCCCGACCCGGCCGTGACGGACTGGACGGAAGATGCGGCCAGGCCCAGGTCGGTCTTCGCCGTAGCGGACAAGTCAACGGTCGGGGCGAGGGTGGTCCCGCCGACCACCACGTTCGCGGATCCCGCGGTGAGGATCGTCATGAGGGCTGTCAGATCCGCGGAGGAGAGAGTGACCACCCCGGTCCGGGTGTTGAACGAGGTGACACCGCCGCTGCCGCCACCGGTCTGCCAGGTCGCGTTCCCGGTCCCGTCTGTCTGGAGCGTCTCCGAGGCGGTCGGCGGGGGCGGCGGAACTTTCCTCCAGGACGGCATCAGCCACCACCTCTCTCAGCCCAGTACTCACAGATGAACGACGGGTCGATCCGGCCGGCGACGATCGAACACCCGGCGGAACGGAAATGGGAGCAGGTTCCGCACCGGGCGTCAGGATTGTCGCGGGCGATGGCGGTGACCCCCTGCCCGACCGGGATCTCCATGCCGACATCCCAGCCGCGCGCGTACGCATGCTGGAGACGGTCGACGTGGGTGTCGAGACTGGCAGGCCGGTAGTCGGCCTCGGCCTTCGTCGACTTGTCGGTGGAGGTCGGGACACGGTAGCGGGCACCTTGACGGGTGAACTCATCGGCTGGGTCGGCATCGAGGTCGACGGCAGGGTCGTTCCCGAACCTGTTCACCGGGCCTGGTCCTTCGCCTGTTCCCAGTCGGTCAGGCTGAACTCATAGTCCCCGACATGACGGCACCGGATGGAGGTGTCGAGCCACGCGTCGAACCCGAGCCCGTTCGCCCAGTGGAAGAACCAGACATCCTCCCCGTAGGTCAGGGTCGTCTGGAACCAGACCCCGGGGAGCATCTTCTCCGCGACGGCATCGAAGACTTCGCGACGGATGAGGGTAAGGCCGAGCCCGAGCCCGCCGACCTGGACGAGCTGGTCCGTGGCGAGGTCGATCTTGGAGGTGTCCTCGTAGATGGAGTGGGCGTTGCCACGCTCGTCGATCGCGAAGTCGTACGCGACCGGCTCGAACGGGGGGCCTTTCTTGTGGTAGAGCCCACCGACGATGTCCCGGTCATGGGCCAGGAGACGGTCGAGGGAATCGTTCGGGGCAATGATGTCCCCGTCCACCCAAAGGATGTGCGTGAAGTCCGGGAACTGGGCGTACACCTGCTTGACCGCGTGGTTGCGGCCCCAGTCGATGTAGGTGTCCCGGGCCGTGCAGATGCCGGTCAGATGGCCGTGCGTCCCCGCGTGGAGGATCATCTCCGCCTGGGAGAAATGCGCGGCGGGCGGGACATGGCCGTAGACCGGTTGGCAGAGGACCACCTTGGGAGTGGTCATCGAACTACCCGTTCGGGTCTTCGGGAAGCTCCGAGATGGCGACGGTGGCCAGGTCCGGGTCTTCGTCCTCGTCGCGCGGCTCCGCTTTCGGGGCGCGGGCCTTCGTGCCGCCGGCCTTGTTCGCGTCCAACTGGCGGCGGAGCTGGTCGAGTTGCGCCTGCTGCTTCTGGATGAGGATCATCAGGTGGTCCTGGTCCGCGACCGTCTGGGTGGCCTGGGTGGAGTTGATACCCATGGGGTCGTCGAGGACCATCGGGACGCGCTCCCCGTCGATGGTGAAGACCTCCACGACCGGATGGCCGATGATGGTGTTCTCGTCCCCGAGACGGTTGTCGTACAGGCAGCGGAGCCGGCGGACCTCGGTGGGCCGGTCGTTCACCCAGGCGCGGATCCCCTTGCGGTTCAGCCCGGTCGACATGTCCGTCGTGGCCCGCTCGTCACCGAACCAGTAACGGGCCGCTTCGATCGGCATGTGGCATTCCCGGCCGACCTCCAGCCGGTACGGGATGGAGTCGTAGATGCAGCGCGGCTGGCCGCGGGAGTCCGAGTACGGGTCCTGGCAGACGACCGGGGTGTCCGACCATGAAGCCCCGTCCCACCATTGCGGGGTGACGTTGCGCCCGGCCGGGTCGTTCCAGTGGTAGTTGAGCTTCTGCTGGCCGAGATAGACGACCGTGACGATCATCCCGTCCGCGACGGCGGGGACCGGGGTGGGGGGAGCTTCGAGGATGGTCATGGGCTAGGCCGCGGGAGGAGCGGGTGGAGCCGGGGCAGGGACGACCTTGGCGCGGATCGCATCCTCCACCTGGGCGAGAATGGTGGCTGGGAGCCCGGCGATGTTCCCCTCCACGACCGAGAGGATGTCCTTGATGACATCCTCGGTGATCGAGGATGTGCCGGCGGGCGGGGTGGCCGCGGCCGATTCGAGGACGGCGGCGGCTTCGGATTCGACCGCGTCCAAGGCCCTTCTCGCGTCGTTGAGCAGATCGTGGACCGTCATGGCCGTCTCCTTGTGAAGTGAATGGTGGAACAGGTCTCTGAGCCAGAGCAACTATGAGCCCTTGATGATGGCGCGGATGGTGGTGACCCCACCGACCGTGATGGCGTTCGTGGACGGGTCGAGGGCGACGGCGATGACCGTGCCGATCGTCGGGGTGGCCGACGCGGCGGCGACACCGGTCGTGGTGGAGGTGACGAGGAACGCACCCTGGGCGACGGTGTTGCCGGCGATGTTGATCCGGGCGATGCCGCGGGTCACGATCGGCATCGACGAGCCTTTGACGAAGGTGGTGCCGGACGTACCGGGAGTGCCGGTGAAGACGCCGGGAGTGCCGAGAGATCCCGCAGGACTGTCAGGGCCGTTCGAGGCCGGCTCACCGACCACACCGATCGCGTAGACCGACGCGGCCGTGGTCGTCCCGTCGACCTGCGGCGGGTAGTACCCGGTGGTGTTGTTCGGCGGGAGCAGGGCGATGACGACATCCCCGACGGTCCGGGTCGTACCGGACGGATTGTTCTGGAACTCCTCCGTCTGGTAGTCCTGGAAATCGGGGGATAGCCCGTAGGCCCCGGCGACGTTCTGGATCTGCTTGGTGGGCATCAGTTACTCCTTGCGTTCGAGGTATTCGAGAGCGGACCAGAGGCGCTCGGGATCATCTCGGAGATACCCGATCGCGAGATTACAGGCGGTGCAGAGAAGGCCACGGAGACACTTTCCACAAGACTTCTTGCCGGGGCAACAGGCATGGTCGTGGTCAACGCAAAGGTAACGGCCGGGATCGGGATCAACCTTGCAGATGGCGCAGTGGTGACCACCTTGCTTCTCGGCCATAGCCCAGTAGTCGACGAGGGTGATCCCGATGTTGTTTCGGAGTTCGGTGTCCTTGCGAGCTTCGATGTTCCGACGACGCCATTCGTACATGTAGGCGGCTTGCCTGGAACGCACTCCCTCGGGATTGTCTTGACGCTTGACCCGATCCCGAGCCTTCTGCTGAGCAATTTTGAGTTCGCGGTTGCGCTCGTAATAAGCACGTTCCTGGGCCTGTCGAGCTTCAGGATCACGGTGGTACCACTCTCGGGACGAACGAGAACGACACTCGCCGCATCGCGACGACCGCCCATCTCGTTGCCTCGCATCTCGATGAAACTCTTCAAGTGATTTCTCCTGACCGCACCCTGAACACTTCTTGGTTTCCATCCTGCCATTCTAGCGGCAGGAGAAGCCTACGTCAACTTGTCACCCCCGTGAGTTTCCCTTGGCGGAGCAGGTTGGAGAACACCACGTTCCCCGCCCACAGGATCAGCGAGGTCATGGCGTCCTGGTTGACCGGCTCGCGGAACTCCTTCATGTTGAAGTCCGCGCGCGGATTCACATACAGGTATATGTAGTCCTCGTTGAGGAAGAAGATCTGCGACGCCGGGCAGTGGGAGTCCACCGCGAACGGCACGTTGTTGAAGACGAGGTTCGTGAACCCGTTCGCCGCGAGTTGCTCATCCTGCCCACCCGGCTGGGAGGGGAACGCCTGGCCGGGGGTGGACAGCGCCCAGTACAGGTTCCAGACGGACTGCTGGCCGACGAGGATCGTCGGGTGACGGCCACCTTCGGTGCAGGTCCCGAACATCGTCTGCATGGTGGACAGGGAGAGCGGCGGCGTGATGTTCGTCACGTTCGCGTTCCAGAAGGTGTTTGCGCTTCTGAGCAGGCCACCGTAGGTCGTGGCGATCGAACCGGCGTCGACCGCGGCGGGGATCCCGTCGATCGCCTTGTTGTTCGAGACGGTGGTGGTCCACAGGCCGGTACCGAGGATGTCGGCCAGGTCGGTCTGGGCCTGCTCGAACTGGAACCCGAGGAAGTTCACGACGGCCTCGGGGCTGTCGACACGGATCAGGGTGAGCCCGTCGACAGTGACCGGCGAGTACGCCTGCTTCCAGTCGAACGCCGCGTTCTTCACGGTGTCGGAGGGGCTGATGTCCAGCTCGTCGAAACCCTGGTAGAAGCCGCCGGCCGCGAACTTCGAGTAGACCAACGGGATTTCGATCTGGAGCCCGCCCTGGAGGACCTTGCGGTTCCGGGCGTTCAGGCGGAAGAACATCAAATTGCTTCTGTAGACCTGGTCAACTAGGTCTTAGAGTCGGATAGATGTAACGACGTGAAATGCTGTTCACTTCGTTCGTACCGAAGGGCGTGGCCATACCGACTAGACCTCCTTTCCTTGGTTAGGAGAATCAACCGGATGGTCGACCTCAGTTTCCGACAAGAGCCCGACCGGGGATTCGAACCCCGAACATTCCTCGGCTAAAGAGGACGCCTCTACCAATTGGGCTACCCGGGCCTGGTGGCAAGAGACGCTCATCGCGGGTTCCAGGTGCCGGCCATCATCTCGGCCACCTCTGCGGTCATCTGCTGCTTCGACTGGGCTGTTCCCGGGGCGGCGGAGGCCGGCGTGCGGGAGACGGAGCCACCGGAGCCGCCGACACCTGCGAGCTTCTGGCGCTTCCGGTTCCGGTCCCGGGTGACGGCCATGGCCTTGTCGATCTCGCGCTGACGGAAGGCCGGATCCGCGAACAGGGCTATTTCGAGAGCGCGCTCGGTCGCGGAGAGGATGTCCGGGCGGGACGGGGCTCCGGTGATCGGATCGATGCCGGACATGAGAGGTTCAAGGACCCTCATGCGCGCGGCTGTTTGTCTCAGGCGGACGATGTCGGTGTCTTCGAGAGCGTGCTGCTCCTGGAACGACTTCGCCGCCCGCGTCATCAGCGACTCGGCTTCCTGAGCGGACCGGACGATCTGCTGCTCGGCCGTGGCCTGGGTGGCCTGGGTCAACTGTTGGATCTGGGCCTGCTGCTGGCGGAGTTGATTCGCGAGAAGGATCAGGCGAGGATCGTCGGCCTCGTCGAACTCAGGGGCCGCGGGCGCGGGGGCCTGGGCCGGGGGAACGTAGGCGGCGGGGGCGGAAGCGCCGGTCTGTTGGCCTTGGAGGGCATCGAGCCGACCTGTGTAGTAGGAGGTGAGGAGAGACTGGAGCGCCGGGTCCGAGTCGAGGGAGTCGGAGAAACGCGCGAAGGCTTCGAGCTGCTCACGGGTCCAGGCCCGGCCGTTGATGTCGACGGTCTCGGGGGAGTCAAGGGGCGGAGGCTCGACTGGGGAGGTGGAGATGTCCGCGGCCGGGGGAGGCTCGGGAGCTTCCTCATCATCCTCGGGCTCCGATTCCGGCGGCAGGGTCTCCGCTGTCGGGACGGTACCTTCGACGATCCCCCCACCGGTCGTCGCCAACGGGCTGAGGATCGGCTTGCGGAGATTCGCGAGGTACGCGTCGAGGGATTCGGCGGACACACCACCGGAGTCCGGGTCGGAGACAAGACCATGGCCGTTGGAGGGGGAGGTGTCCCAGTCCGCGTTGAGGAGGTCGCGGATGTCGGAGGGAAGGTCAAGATCTTCGGGCATCAGGACGGGCTCTCGGTATGGCACGGCGGCGGCTGGGTCGGGCGGGAGTTGACGATGGTCAGGTCGCGGAGATGGGTGCGGAGATGGGTGGTGCCGGCCCGGTCGATGGCAGGGGTGACGCGGCCGGCGGGGGCATCGCGCCAACCGGACACGTTCTCGCGACGGCCTTTCACCTCGGCCGTGCCCGTATGGAGATAGGAGCCCCAGGGCATCAGCCGGCCATCCCGCTGGAACCGGCGAGCACCCGGCGCAGTTCGTCCGGGTTCGGCATCTGGACGTTGCCGGGGGAGCCGCCGCCGCCCGCACCGCCCGGGCCGAACTGGGCGGGACCGGGAGGAGGAGGGAGGGCGGCTCCCATCCCCCCACCCGGAGGTTGTCCCGGCTGTCCACCACCTGGAACCTGCCCGCCCGCGAGCGCCTGCCCGGCCTGCATCTGCTGCTGCTGGGCTTTCTGCTTGAACGCGGTCAGGTACTTCTGGATGACCATCTGGAGCTGGGAGAGAAACTGGGCGTGCGGCGCTGAATCGGGGAGGAGCTGGAGCGAGGCGATGTCGGTGTACACCTTGCCCAGGCCATCTTCGACGGTGCCGGTACGACCAGTGAGAGCCACAGTCTTAAGGCTTGATGTCGACGGCAGGAGCGCCGACCGGGCCGACCGCGTCGATGGACGGGTCGTTGCCGAACTCGCCCTTGGTCTGACCCATCCGCATGAACTGATCGGTGGAGGTCTTCTTCGGAGCCGGGGAGGGCATTACTTCCTCTTTCCCTTGTGCATCTCGAACCCGACGCGCTCATGCCCGCCGGGCTTGGACTTGCGGGCGAACCCGCCCTTGTGACCTTTACGGGCCATCACTTCCTCTTTCCGCGACGAGACGAGCGTTTGAGCACCGCGCCTTTCGAGAGGCGCGCCGTGTTCGGGAGAGGACTTGCGCCGGTCTGGGCTGCGGGCATGGACGAGATCCTTGTGAGGAGGTGACCGGAGGGGTGACCGTGGAGTTCACCCCTCCGGTCCGGAGACGACTTGAGGTGGTTCTACTTGCGCTTGTGGCGCCGACCGCCGTGGCGCTTGCCGCGCTCGGGGGCCTCCAGGGAGATGTAGGTCATGGGCATGTCACCTCCCCTCCGACGATCGGACGGCGCCGGACGTGTCAGCCTCAACGTCGTCGTCGGATGGTGAACTGTGGAAAGTCATCCCTCGGGCCACTGGTCGTTCTCGTACCCGGTGCCGTTGTCCGCGAAGGAGGTGACCGCATGGCGGCGGTCGTTGCGGCGGTCGGTGATATCGCCGGGGTCGCGGCCGTTGTTGTTGGTCGTGTTCACGGAACGGTGCCCGTTGAACGTGGTGAGGAAGGTGAAGTCGTCGGACCCGCCGGTCCAACCGTCAGGGGTGGGATAGTCGCGGTCCGGGGCAGAGGCCATTGGTGGTCAGGATGCTACGTCGGTTGAGGAGTTGTCAAGCATTCTGCTCAGTGGGGAGAGGTATCGGACGGCTGGGTGGTAGATCCATTGTCGGGGGAGGTGACGGCCTGCTCGATGCGGCGCGAGGTCTCTGCGGCTTTCACCGCCTCGGTCGCCGCCTTCTCCGACATCTTCCCGAGCCCCTGGACGGAGCCTTCGAGGGTGTGGAGACGATTGTGGACACCGCGGAGATCGGATTTGATGTCCGTCAGGTCGGTAACGATCTCATCGACTTTTGGGGATCCCGCCTTGACCAGCGGGGTGACCTGCTCCTGGATGAGATCACGGAGCCAGTGACCGACCGGGGCGGAAACGTTCGTGCGCCACAGCCACAGGAACGGCCGGCGGAGCGGCTTGATGATGAGAGGGACAAGGACGACGGCAACCCCGGCGAGAGCGATCCAGTCGGCCGGGGTGAGAAGCATGACAGAGGCTATCCCGACTCGGGCTGCGAGGCCTTGGATCTGGCCGTGTCCAACTCCCCGAGAGCATCGACATAGGCCTGGTCATGCTCGGATCGTTCCGCGGTGGGGATGTCGTGGACGATCCGGCGACCCTCCTGGGCGTCCGCAAGGGCGGCGATAGTGAGACCGTTCGAGGTACGGACCTCGGTGTGGACGGCCTCGACCTTCTGGACGACACGACGGTTCAGGAGGACGGTCGGGATCGTGACGATCAGCGCGGCGATGACCGGACCCAGAAGGGTGGCCCAGTCCGCTCCGGTGACAGCGAGCATCCCTCTGAGACTATGCCCCGGTTCGGGCGGATCGTTGCCGTTGCCCGGCCCCGGACCCGATCACACCCTGCTGGCGTTTCGCGTACAGCCTCTTCAGGATCTTGTCAGGATTGCGGACCTTGAACGCTTCGAGCACGTACTGGTCGTCGACAACACCGAGCGCGGAGAGAGTCTGGGCATCGTGGCGGCGCGCGTCGGAGGAAGTCGCGGTGGTGGACCCGGCCTCCACCAACAACATGTACTTCAACGGGATAGCCCCGGAGGAGGTCGGGAGCTGGAAGTGGTGCCCGGCGAGGGAGAGGCTTGTGGATTGCCCTTCCGGCCCGACCACCGCCATCGTCCGTGGCGCGTCGTAGTTGTCGATGATGAGGTCGGACAGCTTGTAGGCCGCGTCGCGGAGCGTGTCCTCCAGGTTGGTGAGAGCGGACCGGACACGGACGAACGCGGCTTCCTGGACCTGGGAGATGGTCCCCTGCGCGGATCGTTGGTTCGGGGCTTTCCCCTTCTGGAGATCGGACAGCCCGGAGGTGTTCTCGATCCTGCCGATCCAGAACTGGGCGAGATCCATCGCGATCGCCGGCATGGAGGGAGGGGTCATCCACTGGGGCGCGTTGGCCATCCCGGCCGCACCTTTGATGGAGATGCGCGCGCCGGGACGGTTCGTGATGGTCGTCCGGGAGGAGCCGGAGTTCTCCGCTTCGATGAGGACCGGATTGCCGGTCAGCTCGGTGTTGTGCTGGAGGGCGTTGATGAGCCGGTTCAGGTAGAGCTGCGGGTGGGAGATGTGGTCGACGAGGGCGATGCCGAACATTTCGCCTACGTCGTCGGCCACGAACCGGGAGTACGGGTGGGAACCATGGGACCAGAGATCGGATGCGTCCTCGTCCATGAGGACCATCCCGCGGCAGACGACCACGACCCGCCAGGTGTCCTCGACGTGGCGGTCGGAGTAGATCGGCTGGTCGTCGTCCGGGCCGTCGTCGTCGAACCATTCGTCGTTCTCGCGGAGCCAGAACTCGTAGACCCGGTAGCGAGTGGTCGGGGCCACCTCACCGTCGGGGCGGGTGACGCGGCGGTTCAGGTAGTTGTGCGCGTTAGCACCGACGGATCCGTAGGTACCTGATCCCGGGATGACCACACCCGGCCCGGTCTTAGGTTGCGCGCCCATGTCGCTACCGAGGTCAGGGCGTGAGTCGATGACATCGTCACCGCCTCCGGAGGCTGAGAGGATGATGGACGCATCCGGGTACATCCTTTCGATCTGCTCGAAGGTCAGTTCCCTGGCTTCGACGAAGAACTCGGCGTCGTCGAAAGACGTGGCGCGGGGGTCCGGGTAGAAGGAGTACGGGTCGACACGGAGGAGCTTCGCGTTGCCGAGCCCGCCGGCCGCGGAGTTGTCCCACACGGATTTGAGGATCCCGATCCCGTACATGGCCGCGTCCCACAGAGCGAGTTTGACCGGGACGTTGAAGGAGTCCGCCACCCAAAGAGAGTTGAGGACGGTGGACAGGTCGATGGCGGTCTGCGCCACGAACGGGTACATGGAGGAGGTGGGATCCGCGGCGGGGACCACGTCGATGGAGGGGGATTGGTCGGTCATCCACGCGATCAGGGAGGAGAGGACCGGGTAGACCTCGGAGTCTCTCGGACCAGGCATCCAGGAGGAGACCGACGGGAGGTTCAGGCGGTTGTGGACGATACGGTAGTTGCGCTGCCAGGTCTCGTACCGGACGCGCTTCTGGTCCCTGGCATAACTGAACAGGGTCCGGAGACGGCTGACCAACAACTGTTCCTTGTCGGTCGCGGAAGTGAGGCGCTCGGCGGTGGTCATCGGAGAGAGAGGGTCATAGAGGAACCGGCGTTATCGCTAGAAGTGGCCTTGGCACTGGACGATGATGTCGACGGCATGCCCGACCAGGGTTCCGGCCTTGAGGTTGCTCTTCACGCCGACATTGAGTTGCACGCCCGGCTTGCACCGTCCGGCGAGGAATACCGGGGCGAAGGCGTTGCGTAGCTCGACGGTCGTGGTGCCCGCCGTGGGACGGAGCGGGTAGCGCACGTCGTTGTCAGCGAAGGAAAGAAGCGGGGCTGTGGTGCCGTCCCCGTTGTTGTTCAGTTCGATATCGACGGTCCCGTCTGTGGTGGCGATCTGGTCGAGGTCGGCTTGTATCTGGACGACGTAGAGGCCATCGGTGAGGATCTGGATCGTGTCGAAGTTGCCCGAGGCGGGCACGCTCTCGATCAGTTCGAGGTCCGATCCGACGAGCAGGGCGGCGGGACTGGTGAAGTTGATGTTGGACCCGTCCATCGGGATCGCACCGGAGTACGCGGCAGCGAGAACAGAGTCAACCTGTCCAGATGTGCCAGCATCCTGCCAGGTCCCCGTCCCTGGCGCGGTGTTCGTCACCACCTGTCCGACCGTCCCACCGGACGGGAGCCCACTGGAGGCTTTCCACCCGACCCCGCCTGGCTGGGAGGTGTCAACGGTGAGAGCGTCGTTCGTCTGGGCGGATGTCGGCGGCGGGATCTTCGCCTGGGTCGGCATGGTCAGATCCTCTTCGATTTGCGGCCGGCGGCGCGGCGCGGATGGGGACGGTGGGTGGTCTTGCCGGGATGACCACGGCCGGTGTAGATGAGAGTGGCGCGCTGCATCGGAGGGCCGGGAGCGTGCTTCACTTCCGCTTCGCCTTCCGATTGGACTTCGCCTTGTTTACCGTCGCGTACCCGACGCGCTTCGCCTCGGATGCGGACATGCCCCGGGCCTTCTCCGAGTCGGCGATGTGTGACACCTGACGGTCCTGCTTGGCGGAGAACCGTCCTTTGCCGGGCATCAGCTAACGCCGGATGATGAAGATGAGGAGGGCCAGGGCGGCGAGCACCCCGAGAATGATAAGGCCGACAGATTCGGCATCAGTAGCTGCGATCACTGGACTCTCCGATCGTGGAGGTTTCTGGCCTGCGTCTCAATGATCTCCGTGTCGGTGGAGGGAGTCAAGGACGCGTAATCCCCCGGGTCGATCCGGGAGTAGGAACTGTTCTGCTCCTCGGCCCCGCGGCGGAGAGCCTCGTCGAAGTCGCGGGAGGTGGAGACGTACTTGCCGACGGAGTGGTTGAAGTGGGGGCGGAAGGCGGGGATGACAAGGGAGACCGACTTGATTCGGCATCCAAAGCACTGGTCTCCGTGGGTGCCATCGTGGCTCATGTGAACTCCGGTTCCAGTCCGAACGCCCCATCCGGGTTGCTCACTCTCACCCTCCCTGGCATGGCCACGACCGGCCCGCTGCTTCCATCATCCCACCTGTCCCCGTACTCCTGATCGTAGATGTCGGCGTACACGGTCGGGTTCGTGTTCGGCATAACCGGGGATTCGGTCGAGGAGCAGACCATGGCGATAGCGAGGGACATGACGGCATCATCGCCACGGCCTTTGCCCCGGGAGCGGTCCCCCCAGTACCCGTCGTCGTTCACGAAGTTGCCCATCTGGTTGTAGGTGACACGGTCATGGATGGTCAGGGAGCCGTCGATGACGAGGGATTGGAGCAGGCCGATCGCCCAACGTTTCCGAGCCCAAGTGGTCGCCCAGCCGAACGCGCGGGAAACCTGGCCGGGGGCGAAGTCCGGCTTCTTGTGCCGCCAGATGTTCGGGTAGTGCTGGACGAGGTTGTCGATGACAACCTGGCCTCCGCCGTCGATCTCGGTGGTCACCATGCACTCGTTGTAGAACTTGCCGATCCGCATCAACTCGAAGGCGATGAAGCGCGGGTTGAGATGACCGTGCCAGACGGCGACCTGCTCACAGGTGAGACGGTTGATGACCTGGATGCAGGCGGCGTCCCCGTCGATGGACTCGGTCGGGTCGACGGCAGCGAAGTACAGGTCGGGGCGCGCGGAGCGGGCCGGCGCGAGGAAGATGGTGAGAGGGCCTTCGGGGTCGGAGACGAAGGACACACCCTTCGGGGAACGGCGGTCATCGACGAGACGACCGCGGGCGGCGGTGGTCGGAGGCTTGAAGCACTGGCGGAGATGGATGTGGGAGAAGAGCGGGTTGCCGGTCGAGACGAAGGCTTCTTCGGGGGTGGACGGGAACTCCTGCATGAAGGCCAGTTCTGAGTTGACCTTGTTCCGCATCGCCCATCTGCGCCACGCGATGTTCTCCATCGACGCGCCGATCCGCATCACCTGGCGCTCGTCGGGGGAGAGTTCCGATTTGACGGTGAGGGTGGTCTGGAGCTGGTAGGCGGGATGCTCGAACCACGGGAAGAACAGCGGCTTGAAGTCCACCTCGCCTTCCTCGGACTGCTGCCACATGTCGTGGAACCAGTTGCCGCGGCCGTTCGCGGTCGATTCGATGATGGCGATGGTCCCGTGGGAATGAGGGACGGTTTGGTACAGGCCCGTCCAGAGAGTCTCCGGGTCCGGCCAGAAGGCCACTTCGGAGGCATGGAGCGCGTGGATGGTGAAGCCGCGGCCACCCTGGATGTTCTTCGCGGTGGCGACCTGGAGCCGGGACCGGAGAGGCTCCAGCCAGTGGAGCATCTGCTTCGTCTGGTACTTCAACTCGAACCAGTCGCGGAACGGGAAGGTCTCCCAGTACAGCTTCGTCATCTCGAACAACTCGGCACTGCTCTTGTTCTCATGGGCGAGGACGAGCCCGTTCGTGCCCGGGTGGAGGAACGCCCACCAGAACAGGCAGGCTTCGGAGAGGGTGGAGATACCGAGCTGACGGGCTTTGAGGACGATGACACGGACAGGCCGGCCGTCGTTGTACTGGTGCTCGATCTCAGCGACCATCCGGCGTTGCGCCCAGCCCCAGTCGCCCACGTCACCCACGGAGGGGTCGGTGTTGACGTAGTTGAGGTCGAGAGGCTGGTAGCCGAGCTTGGCCGTCTTGATGGTCAGATCGCGGAGGAGAGGGGAGAGGGAAAGCACGGACTAGGGATCCTCAGGATCTTCCTCGGCATCATCCTCGCCGTACAGTTCGTCCTCCATCGCCGCCAGCCAGTCCGTCTCCGTCGCCCCGGGCTTCAGCATCATCCGGCCCGCTCATCGACGAACTCGGGGATGTCGTCAACGGGGATGTCGGTAATCTCCTCTTCGGTGACGACGATCCCGCGGACAGGAACCTCGCGTATCTCGCGCATGAGGGACAGGAACCGCTCCTGGGGGGAGGAGGCAGTCTGAGGTTGTTCTCCCAACAATCGGTTCAGCATCGGGGCCTTGAACAGGTTCGCGGCGTGGAGCTTCACGTAGCCGGCGGCGTCGGGGTCGTCGAGGATGGCGAGGGCGGTGCGGAGGCTCTTCTCGATGCCTTCGTCGATGAGGCCGGTCAGTTCAGCCTGGGAGAGACGAGTCGAGGCTTGCGAGGTCGTCGTCTTCGTCGGCTGGGTACGGGTGGCGCGGGAGGCAC
>Ga0210400_10002398_pt1 | contig 17435 bp, 17 predicted proteins | sample IncBWH26MmetaG_FD_155456 | JGI IMG/M metagenome (GOLD analysis project Ga0210400, IMG submission 155456) | Forest soil microbial communities from Barre Woods Harvard Forest LTER site, Petersham, Massachusetts, United States - Inc-BW-H-26-M | ecosystem: Environmental > Terrestrial > Soil >... | reverse complement strand
CGGCTCCTATCTGCGCGGCGAGCTGTTGGATTCCAAGCGCCCGGGGAAAGTAAAAGGCCGGGGCGAGTTCCGGCTCAAGCTTAATACGTTGATTCTTCCCAACGGCTACACCGTCAATCTGAACGCTGCACCCCGCAGCGCGGATTCCGGTGGAAAAGAGACCATGGATTCTGAAGGAAAGGTCACCGGCCCGGGCGGAAAAGGCAAGGATGCCCAAACGGTCGCGGAGACGACGGCGACAGGTGCGGGCATCGGCGCAATTGCCGGCCACGCGAAAGGGCTCGGAATTGGCGCGGGAGTAGGAGCGGCAGCGGGATTAGCTGCCGTGCTCCTGACTCGCGGACCAGACGCGGAACTCCCGCGTGGCTCCACTTTGGACATCGTACTGGAACATGAACTTAGCCTGGACGGCAGCCAGATTCAATTCACCAACGTTGGGCAAGCGCAGCCCATCACGCCGCCACCTCCGCCCCAGCCGTAACAACAAAAGTTTCGAGCTTGCAGCGCATCGGGCCTTAGCGCACCAACCTTCTCAAGCCGGCATTGTCTTCGTTGCTTCCGGCTTCTCCGCCTGAAAACGCATTGGGCTGAAGCGCTCCCACTCCCCGCTGACTTGTTGTTCGGTAGTCCACTCCCTGATCAATCGTGCCGTGATCGGCGTCAGCAGTATTCCGCTACGAAAATGTCCCGTAGCCATCAGCAGGCCGTCCAAATCCGTCGGCCCCAGAATCGGAAGATGATCGGGAGTATCCGGACGCAGACCTGCCCAGGTTTCTTCGATCCGCGCATTCGCCAGGCCCGGTGCGAGCTCAATCGCCGCCGAAAGTATTTTCTCGATGCCGCCCGCCGTCGTTCTCTTGTCAAAGCCAACATACTCGACAGTAGCTCCAGCAAGAATCCTTCCATCGTTTCGCGGCACAAGATAAATGTGTTCCGACCAGAGCACGCGCTGCATCTTCACCTCTTCCGCGCGCAAAGCAACCATCTGCCCCTTCGCCGGCCGTACCGGCGCGTAAACCGCCACTCCTTCAATCGCCGCTGAAAAGCATCCCGCGGCCACAATCGTCCATTTCGCTTCTACGTTTTCATTCTGCAGGATCAATCCCGCGCAACGATTTCCTTCGCGCCGGATCCCTCTTACGCTTGCGTCAGGAAAGATTTCGGCGCCGCTGCGCCGCGCCGCCTCCAGCACCGCATTCGTCAGCGCTCGGTTGTCGATCGAGCATTCCTCCGGCCGCAGCACAGCCGCTTCGACATCTTCACTTAGCGCCGGTTCCAGTTCGCGCGCATCCTCAGCGCGAAGCGGCTCCGCCTTCAACCCCAGCCCGTGATGCAGCGCAATGATCGTGCTGAGTTCCGCCTTGGTATCGCCGGAAAAAAGCGCTTCCAGTGTCCCTGTGGCGCGAAACCCGGTGCTCTGCCCGGAAATCTCCTCCACCTGCGCGACAAACTCGGGATACACCGTCAAGCTTTTTTTTCCCAGCGGCACCATCGCAATCATCGCTGGACTTTCCGGCGCCGGTGACAATATCCCCGCGCTTGCCCACGACGCTTCCTGGCCGGGTTGCTGGCGATCAAACACTCCCACGCGCATTCCTGCTCGCGCTAGCTCCAGCGCAATGGCCGCGCCAATCACTCCCCCGCCCGCAATGGCCGCGTCAAACTTTTTCATGTCCGTATCTTATCCCATTCGAGCGCATGCACCATGCGTCGCGCGCCGTTTAGGATTGCGCAACAATTCGCTGTAGAGAATTATGAATGGGATGAAGGATTCAGCGCGCTGCAACCAGTTCTTGCGAGAGTACCTCAGCTTTTTTCGATAGGCTGCGCGCGCGCGCCCAATCCGCCCCCTGCGCCGCTTCCCGCGCATCCTTGAGGAAACCCCTGATCTTCGAAACCAGATCCACTTGCGCGGCGCTCAGCTGCTTTCCCCGCGCGGCCTCCAGATTTTTCTCCGCGATAATCAGGCTCTGGTTCGTCTGCTGTTGCGCGGACGCGGTCTCTTCCGCCGTCAATTGCGGAACAATCCGCGGCGCCCCTGACGCTTCCTCTTCGCTTCCTCCGCTGGTATTCGCAGACGTATTCACCCGCGGCCGCGGAGGCGTACTATGCGTGGTGATCAGTCGCGAAGGAAAATTTGCAATCTCGATGTGCAGATCCGGAATTTGGTCTTCAGGAACTTCTTTCAGCCCCACAGCGTGCGCCGGAATCACGGGTTTCACCTGAATTGCCGTGGCCCAGGGGATCGCCGGCCTCTTCCGCATGCTGCATCCGCCCGACAGAACCGCCACGCAACCGCAAAGAATCATACAAGAACGAAGAAACCCGAAGCGCAAGGCAATTTCAAACCGGACATGTTTTTCCCTCATCTTCACGCCGCGAGCGGCAGCTCGATTCGAAACGTCGTTCCGCGGCCGACCTCCGAAGTAAAGTCTATCGAACCGTTGTGAAGCTGCACAATCCGGAATGTGCTTGCCAGTCCGATGCCGCTCCCGCCCGGCCGCGTCGTAAAAAACAACTGAAAAATTTTCTGCCGGTTTTCCGGAGCGATTCCTTTCCCGGTATCGCCCACGGTAATCTCCGCCATTTCGCCCCGCCGGCTCAGCACCAGCCGCATCTGTCCTCCATTTGGCATGGCCTCGGCCGCGTTCAACACTAAATTCAACACCGCCTGCTTCAGCAGCGCCCGGTCCACGTAAACTTCCGGCACATCGATCGGCAGCAATTGCGCCAGTTGAATATTGGATTTCTGCAATTGCGGCTGTGCGATCTCCAGCACTTCCTTCAGCAGCTGCGCAAGTTGCGTGGCTTCGAGCTGAATCTCCATCGGCCGCGTGAAATCCAGAAAGCGCTTGACCACCGCGTCCAGCCGGTCGATCTCTTTGTCCAGTACCTGCACCGCCTGCTGCGATGCGCTGTCTCGCTCCGGCGGCAGCGACTCTTTCAGATTTTCCAGCCACAGCCGCATGGAGTTCAGTGGATTCTTCACTTCGTGAGCAACACCCGCCGTGATTCGCCCCAGCGCCGCCAACCGTTCGCTCACCTGCAGCTGCGTATTGATGCTCTCAATCGAATCCAGGTCCCGCAGCGTCACCAGCGCCCCCATGCGCTCGCCATCTTCTTGAATCGCTTGCACGCTCACGCTCACGCGTTTCGGCCCTTCGCTTGTCTCCAGATCCGTTTCCGCGGCCACTTCCCGCAGCTCGTCGTTCTCGACGCGTAGCGCCTCGTGCAGCGGATGCCCCGGGGGAAAAATCTCCGAGACGCGCCGCCCAAGAAATTGCCCGGCGGGCGCTCCCAGAAATTTTTCCGCAGCCGGACTGATCATCACCGCGCGCGCATCCCTCGTGAACAGCAGCAATCCGTCTTCGAGACCGGCCATCACCGAATTCATGTTTTCGCGCATGGTGCTGAAAATCTCATGCACACCGCGCAACTGCTGCCCCACCTGCGTAATCTTCCGGCTCACCAACCCGAGTTCGTCGCCGCTTCCCGCAAAATCTTTCGTCTCCGGAGAGGGTATGTCGTATTGCCCCGCCGAAATGCGGTCCAGTTGCGCCGCGATGTCGCGCAGCGGAGCCAGCGCCGCCCTGCTCACCACCGCGGCGAGAAGCGTCGAAATCACCAGCGCCACCAGCACGATTGTTCCGGAAGTGCGCAGGCTCGGCGAGATTTCATTCAGCAGCAGCCCGGTCGACATCGCCACGCGAATCTCGAAGGACTGCCCCCCGGCTTTGAACGGCAAACTGTATTCGTAAATTCTCGGGGTGCCGCGCAAGACCGTCACCTGATGCAGGAATCCGCGTTGAAGCAGTTCCGAAACCGGCGCGCGACGCAAATGAAACTTTCCTTCTTGCGATTTGTCGCTCGAAATCAGCACGACCCCATCCGGATCGATGATCGCTACTTCATAAATCGCCGGCGCTCCGATCGCGGATTTCAGCTGCGCCTGCAGCCCCTCGCTGGCTTGCAGCGCGTAGCGCACGTAGTCGTGAATGTCTTTCGCGGAGTTTGATTCCGGCCGCCAGCCGTGGTCGCTCGCATCGGAGAGCGCGCGCTTCACCTGTTCGAAACTGTCCGTGGCCAGATCGACCGTGCGCTTGTTCGTTTCGCGCAGCACTTGTCCGAGCAATTGTTGAAAAAATACGCCCGACAGCACCGCCACGACGAGCAAAACCAGCCCCGTCATTACCAGTGTGAGTTTTGTGCGCAGCCGCAGCTGCATCCCGCGTCCCTACTCTGTCTCGGCGCGTTCGCCGCCGTATTCTTTCAGTTTGTTGTGAAGTGTTTTCAAGCTGATGCCCAGCAGCTCCGCAGCACGCGTCTTGTTGTTCCCCGTCGCTCCCAGCGTCTGCAAAATCAGTTCGCGCTCCATGGCATCCACCGTCGTTCCCACCGGAAACTTGATGCTCGATAGATCGCTGGGCCCTTTCGCTGCCGTCCGCCCGAACTCTCCCGGAAGGCAAGCGCGCGTGATCAAATCCTTTTCGCACATGATCGCCGCGCGCTCCAGAACATTTCGCAGTTCACGAATGTTCCCCGGCCAGGTGTGCCCCATGAAAATGTCCAGAACCTCCGCGCCCACGCCGCGCACGTGTTTCCCGTGCTTGGCGTTCACATCCCGCAAAATGTGTTCCACCAGCAGCGGAATGTCGTCCTTGTGATCGCGCAATGGCGGCAAATGGATGTGAAACACATTCAGCCGGAAATACAAGTCCTGCCGCAACTGTCCATTCCCGACCGCTTGATCCGGATCTTTGTTCGTCGCCGCCAGCACGCGCACATCCACCGGCGTTTCGCTCTTGCTTCCCAGCCGCCGCACTTTGCGATCCTCCAGCACGCGCAGCAGCTTCGCCTGCGTCGGCGCCGGCATCTCCCCGATTTCATCCAGCAGCAGCGTACCGCAGTCCGCCAGTTCGAAGCACCCGATGCGCCGCTCCGCCGCTCCCGTAAACGCGCCGCGCTCGTGCCCGAAAATTTCGCTCTCCATCAGTGTTTCCGGAATGGCCGAGCAGTTGATCGCCACAAACGGTCCCGTCGCCCGCGGCGAAAGCTTGTGAATCGTCCGCGCGACGATTTCCTTGCCCGATCCCGTCTCACCCGTAATCAGCACCGACGCCGAACTCGGCGCGGCCATTTCCACGATGCGCATCACTTCCTGCATCGGCTTCGACCCGCCCACCAGGTCGCCCAGTTTGCCCGCCTGACGCAATTGCCGCTGCAGCAGCGCCAATTCCCGCGCTGCCCGCGCTTTGCTCAGCGCGCGGTCCAGGAGCGCGTGCAGCACCGGCCCCTTTAGCGGCTTCTCGATGTACCAGAACGCCCCCGCCTCGATCGCCGCCACCGCCCGCTCTTCGCTTCCTTTGCCCGTGATGATAATCGCCGGCACATCGTACAATTCCGGGCCCAGCTGCTTCAGCAGGTCCAGCCCGTTCATCCCTGGCAATTCCACGTCGGCGATCAGCGTGTCCGGCTGGTAGCTCGCAAATTTCGCCAGCGCCTCTTCCGCCGTCCCTACGCCCAGTACGTCGCAGCCCCATCGCTGTAACAGCTGCTCGTAGCCCTTCCGCGCATTGTCTTCATCCTCGACAATCAGCACGCGGTCCTTTCGCTCCATCGTCTCCACGGCCCGCACCGCCGCCCGTGTCTCTTCGCCCATGGCTCTAGGCCTCTCTTCGCCTTGCTTTGGAGTGCGGCAAGTTTACCCCGACCCCGTCGGGGCCCGGCTGCCGCTTTTTCTTAGTTGCTTACGAACCGATTGGCTGGACACCTCGACTGTAACAAGCCACTCGCGGCTTGCCAAGTTCTTAGCAGTCTGTTGAGAATGACTCCAAACCTTAATTGTCATCCCGAGCGAAGCGAGGGATCTGCTTCTTTAGGTTCCTGATTCGCTCCAAAATCGAAGGTGGGCCTCGGCAAGCAGCCTGCTGATCGCTTCTCGGTCCACCTTGTCTGGAAGCGGCGAAGTCGCCTGGGCAGCAAGCGCTTCTGCTTCGAGTTGCTCTCCGAGCTGTCGAATTTCTGAAAGAGAATACTTGCCCCTTCGGATTTCGACCAACTCATCCCGGTTTGGTCGCGGCAGTGTGATGCGTCCGTGCTCCATCAACTCTTTCGCTTCTCCGTACAGACGGATTACATGCATAGCGTACTTGGTGTCGTATCCATGTTTATCTTCGAGCTCAGCCCTGTGAACGTTCTTTTGTCCTTTCTGTCCGAGTAATCTCTTCATCTGGTCGTCCGCAAATCCAAGGAACGGCTTCACATGCCCTTTCGCAAGAAAAAGCTCAGGCTGGGCAGAAAAGCGACCCCACGTGTCAGTTGTGAACTCAAGCGGCGCGAACAAGAAATGCAGAGCCGAGGGATTGCCCTTAGCGGCGAGCCCCGCCCATTTCATCAGGGTATACAGGCAGACGTCCACATCAAGAGGCCCGTTGCCTCCGGGTTTGCCACCTGTCGTGAATACGAAATGCTCTTCGTGTTCGAGCCCAAGAAGTTTGGTCGGCGGAGGAACATAGAGTCCATACCAGTCGGTATCGTCGGTGGCACCCAGTTTTGCGCCGTGCGCTTGCGAGCCGCCGATACACGCCATGATCAGACTTTCTTGATAGGCGAATCCGTATTGTGCGAAGTCGGGTTTCACTCTCTGGTCCTTGGCAATGTTGATGGTACCGCACTGCCATTGAGCCCGCACGGGTCACCGGACGAGTGCCTTTAACTCGCTACAATGGCCTTCTGGGGATTTCAATTTGCAGCGCGACGCAGTCAACTTTTCCCTTGACGTGCATTAACCCTCACGGTATATTAGACGTTGGGTATATCCCTATTGGAATGCGGCAGCCTTGCTGCCGCTTTTCTTTTTGGCAGCCAGCTCAGCAATTCGACAAGCTCTGACCAGCGGGAGCACGTCCTTTAGAATCAATCTCTTGCAAACTGCCCCCTTTGTAAGTCTTTTCGTTTGATAATCATGCAAATTGGTGGGGGTGTGGGGGGCCGTTTCCTTTTTACTCCTCTCCGCTGTTTTTGTGCGCAAGAAAGCGAAGAAATAACCTCCCTATTTTCTATTGCTTCCGCACTCTTAGCGCGCTCCTGAAACCAAGAGTGTTGAGGAACTCTTTTCGATTCAATAGCTTCCACACTCTTTCTCAAGAACGTGGGGTGTGGGGGTATTCTTCCCAAATTGGAACGTGAGCCTTTGATCCTCTGGTCCGGCAAGGAAGAATCCTGCCGTAACCAAGCTCGTCCGGCCTGTGCCCAGATCTCTTCCGGGGAATACTCTCCCCGGTTCTAAACTGAAAACTGAAGCCCAGAAATGTCTTACTCCTTCACAAGATACAGCGCGCGCTCCAGCTCCAACTCCAGCTTCGCGCCCTTTGGCAGATTCAACTCATGCCCGCGCCCGGACTCCATCAAATATGCTGTGAGCGCACCCAGCGCAGCCCCTTCGGCCGCTTCTTTCTTGTCTTTGTCCTTCACACCCTTCACCGCGCCAATGGCCGCCCCAGCTGCCGCCGACTGCGCCGCATCCTGCTGCGTACTGGATCGTCCTTCGATCAACCCTTCCTTGGTCGGCCCGGGCTTCACGCTGTGGTCCCCCGGCACGCTTACCACTTCGGCCACGATTGGCAGAGATCCGAACTTCGTATGAATCTCGTCAAACGTCAGCCAGAGCTTTGCCCGGCCCGCCACGCCCGCCGGCTCCACATGGCTGATATGACCCTCAATCTCCGCCCCGGAGGGCAGATAAATCCCGCTGCCTGCTTCCAGCGGCTCCAGGGTCCTAACCTTAAACCGCGCGTTGGGCTGGGTCCCCTTGGTCCCCAAATCCTCTTCCAGCCGCACCAGAAACTTCGTGCCCGGCGCCACCGCATACGTCTCCAGCGGCAGTCCATGCCGCTCCCCATCCGCCTTGTGAGCCTTCTGCTCCTGCTGTGCCACCCCAGGTCCCGGTTCCTGCGCCCGGCTCACCATCCCCGGTGCCAGGCTCATCGCCAATGTCGCGGCCACCGCCACCCCAAATCCAATTTTCAGTCTTCTCATGCGTTCCTCCCGCGAAATGCTGCAAAGCCTGTAAATGCACCCGGAGCACCATTCCCGGCTTGTCGAGGCGTCCGCAACACATTGGAATTGCAGCTACTTGGAGGGATATCACGACAGTCTCAGGCGAGTATGGATGCCAGTGTCGCCCGTTCCCGCCATCGAACCGTAAGTGAATTCCGACACGCGTTCGACGGAATCGGGCCATATTCGCAAGTTACTTTTCGAGGAAACGCCGGATCCGCCACAGGACGGTAGCGTACATGGCAGGGGTAACGCGGCCGGTCTGCGTGTTCTGCTGGCTCGGGTGGTAAACACCGAACAAGCGCGGCTCTCCAGGAGCCACTTCCGTTTCGGCGCCATGCGCGAATTTGTAGAGCGCACGCGAAGCAATCACGCCGCGGGTTTTCAAGATTTCGAGATACGCATCCCATGCGATCTTGCCCAGAGCCAGAACCACTTTTGGTTTCAAGGTTTCAATTTCGTGCTCCAGGTAGCCGCGGCAATTTGCGATCTCCTTTGGCAGGGGCTTATTGTCGGGCGGAGCGCACCGGCAGGTCGCGCTAATGTAAGCATTCTGCAACTGCAATCCGTCGTCGCGGTGCAGGGAAGTGGGCTGATTCGCGAAGCCCGCCTTGTGCAGCGCGGCGTACAAGAAATCGCCGGAACGGTCGCCGGTGAACATTCGCCCAGTGCGATTTGCTCCATGCGCTGCGGGAGCGAGTCCCAAAATCAAAAGTTGTGCCTGCGCGTCTCCGAATCCGGGCACCGGTTTGCCCCAGTACGTCCAATCGCGATACGCGCGCCGCTTTTCCCGTGCCATCTTTTCGCGATGCTTCACCAGACGCGGACACTTCCGGCACGAAATAATTTCCTCGCTCAAGATACGAAGCTGTGAGAGTTGTTCCGGCATGAGCCTAAGAAGGCTGGCGAGTCATCATGCGTTTCAGCTCTATAAAAGGAGTAGCTCCGGCGAACATCGCCTCCAGGGAGCGCGCTTCCATCATTTCCTTTCCAATTCGCTGTACAACTCCCATCGCCGCTCGCATGATACCCGAGCCGGTGCTGATCCGGGCCACGCCGATTTTTTCCAACTCGGCGAGTGGAGGGCACGCTGATGTTGCAAGAATGTTGAGCGGAGCCTCCACAGCCTTCACCAGCTTGGCGATGGTGTCCCGGTCGTAGAGTCCAGGCGCAAACAGACAATCGGCTCCCGCGTCGCGATAGGCGCGCAAACGCTCGACAGTCCGCTCGAACCGCGTAGGCTCAGGCTCGATGGGCATCAAGTAAATGTCTGTGCGCGCGTTCAACACAAATGGAATGCCTAGTGATGCGGCCGTCTGACGGATAACTCGGATTTTCTCCACCTGAAGCGGAATAGCGACTTGTGAGCTCTCGTCGTCTCCGGTCACATCTTCCAGATTCATTCCGATCGCACCCGCTTCAATTGCCGCTTTCACCGTTTCCGCCATTTCCTTGACGGTCGTGCCGTAGCCTGCCTCCAAATCGGCGGTCACCGGAATGCGAACGGCGCGCGCGATGCGACCCACGACCTCGAGCATCTCGCCACGCGAGATACGCTGGCCGTCCGGATAGCCCAGAGAATAGGCGATCCCCGCGCTGGTCGTGGCAATCGCAGGATGCCCGCATTCTTCAAGAATTCGCGCGCTGGCCACGTCCCACGCGTTCGGGAGCAGCAGCATTCGCGGGCCGTGGTGCAGCTTCCGGAATTTTTCGGCCTTGTCCGCTTGCACTCGCGCATCCATCAGGAAACCTCCGTTGAAACTATTTCTACCGCCTCGCGAAAACGAGCTTCGCGCCGAGGGCCATCAACAGTCCGCCCGTCGCCGCTTCGATCGTGCGTCGCACACGGCCGCCCGCGAGTTTGGTGTTCAGTTTGTGCAACGCGCGGCTGTAAATGCTCAGCCAGACCAACCCCATAACTACGTGAAAACTCGAAAGAAAAAGCGACACGCGCAAAACCGGATCGCCCGGCGCAATGAATTGCGGCAAAAACGTCAGATAAAATATCGCGACTTTAGGATTCAAGAGATTTGTGAGCAATCCTTCCGAATATCCGCCCCACCATCCTTCACGTTTCTTCGCGGTCTTTTCGCGCGCATTGAGATTGGCGGGCGCGCCGCCCTTTACCGCACGCCGAAGCGCCATCACGCCAAGATAAAAAAGGTAGGCGGCGCCAGCCCACTTCACAATTTCGAAAGCGCGCGCGGATTTTGCCAGGATCGCGGAGAGCCCCAGCGCTGAAGCCGTCGCGTGGACGAAAAGTCCGGAGCAAATCCCCAGAATCGTTGCGAACGATCCCTTTGCGCCTCGCGTAAAAACATTTTTGGCCACCAGCGCCATGTCCGCACCGGGCGTAATCGTCAAAACTGCGGCGATTCCCGCAAACGCCAGATACCTTCCATCCATCGCTCACCTCATGCAAGAATCTTCAGCACCTCGTCGTGCAACTTGCCGTTGGTGCTCACCAGGTCTCCGGTATAGATCGTTCGCTCGCCGCGCACATTCGTCGAGCGCCCGCCGGCTTCCTCTACAATGATTCCGAGCGGCGCAAGATCCCACGCCTGGGAAGTCAGGTCCACCGCAACCTCCACCGAGCCTTCGGCGACCAGCATGTGCTGCCAGAATCCGCCAATCGAGCGGCCATTTTTTGCGGTGTCGGCCAGCAAACGAAGTTTTGCGCGCATCGCCGGATTTTTCTTTGGGCCCGTGCCGGTGGTAAAAATCATCGCTCGGCTCAAAGAATCCACGTTCGAAACGTGAATGCGTCTGCCGTTCCGGTAAGCGCCTTCGCCGCGATACGCCCACCATCGCGCGCCTAGTGCCGGCGCGCTGGCCATTCCTGCGACGATTTCGTCGTTCAGTTCGATTCCCATCAGCGTTCCGAACGTCGGAATACCACGCGAAAACTCTTCTGTTCCGTCGATGGGGTCGATGATCATGCGCGCGCGGCCGGATTTGCCGGCAACGTTCGAATCGGCGCCGCCCATTTCCTCGCCCAGAACATCCAGCGCCAGCCCGTTCGCCGCCACTTTGGCACGGGCCATTTCTTCCACGGCTCGATCCGCCTGCGTTACGGCAGTTCCGTCGCTTTTGCGATCCACGCGCAGCTCTTCGGCGCGAAAATACCGCATCGCGATGGCATCCGCCTCGTTCGCAATCGCCTCCAGCAATGCTCCGTAAGTTTCTCCGTGTCCCATCGCTTCTCCAGATTTGACTCTCTCTCCGTGCACCCCTAGCATACAAAGATATCGAAATGTCTGCTCAAGCCAACACGGGAAGCGTGCTGGACCGCATTCTTGAGGCGCGGCGCGCCGAAGTGGATCATCGCAAGCGCGTGCTGCCGGAGACGGCGTTGAAGTATGGCGTGAAAGCGGCGACGCCGCTTCGCGATTTTTCTACAGCGCTCCGCCGCGACAGTCTGAATATTCTCGCGGAACTGAAGCCAGCTTCGCCTTCGCGCGGGGTGCTGCGTGATCCGTTCGAACCGGTCGGCCTTGCTCAAGCGTTCGAATCGGCGGGAGCATCCGCGCTATCGGTTCTCACAGAAGCGGAATTTTTCCGCGGTTCACTGAAAAATCTCCGCGACGCGCGCAAGGCGACAAAACTTCCGGTGCTTCGCAAGGATTTTATTTTCGATCCGTGGCAGGTTTGGGAAACACGCGCGAATGACGCCGATAGCTTTCTATTGATCGTTGCCGCTCTCGAAGACGGACTCCTTCGCGAACTCCTGGCGCTGGGCCGCGAGCTGGGCATGGAACCGCTCGTCGAGGTTCACTCTAGCGAAGAGCTCGACCGTGCTCTCCACGCCGGCGCGCGCATTGTTGGAGTGAATAATCGTGATCTCAAAACGATGACGACTCGGATTGAAGCTTCATTCGAACTGATCGAACATATTCCTGACGATTGTATCGCTGTCAGCGAATCCGGCTTGCGCACCCACGACGATTTGACAAAACTTCGTGCGGCTGGGTTCGACGCCTTTCTCATCGGCACGCATCTCATGCTGTCTCCAGATCCCGCTGCCGCTCTTTCTGCTCTGCTCGGTATCCCGCCGAAAAAGGAATAAGGCCTCATGGTCCGAGTAAAAATATGCGGCATTACTAACGCCGCCGATGCCCTTGCAGCCATCGATGCCGGCGCGAATCTCCTGGGCTTCAATTTTTATGAGAAGAGTCCGCGCTATATCAGCGAAGCGGAAGCCGCAAAGATTCGGCCGCAGCTACCCAAAAAAGTGGAGGCCGTGGGCATTTTCGTCAATACTCCGCCGGAAGAAGTCGCCGAGCGTTGCAAATCGTTGAAGCTCAATGCGGCGCAGCTTCACGGCGATGAAACGCCAGAAATCGTTGCGGAAGTCGCGCGCACAGGCCCTGTCATCAAAGCCTTTCGCGTTGAGCCTGAATTTCAAATAGAGAGTCTCGATGCGTATCCTGGCGCATTTGCGTTTCTGTTGGACGCCGCGCATACAGGCCAATATGGTGGTACGGGCCATTCGACGGACTGGGACCTCGCCCAGCGCGCGGCTACTGGTCACCGTATCATTTTGGCTGGCGGGCTGAAGGTCGAAAATGTTGCCGCGGCGGTGCGCATCGTGCGGCCCTACGCCGTAGATGTTGCCAGCGGCATCGAATCGAAGCCGGGGAAGAAAGATCACGGTCTGCTGCGCGAATTTATTCAGGAAGTGCGGCGCGGCGAGCGAAAATAACGGCAGAAAATGGAAATCGGAAATCAGAAAATGGAAAATAGAGAATGAGTTCGATTCTACAATCACCAACGTCAGCGCCGGGACGATTCGGTCCCTACGGCGGCCGCTATGTCCCCGAAACACTGATGGTGCCGCTGTTCGAATTGGAGCGCGCCTACGAACTGGCGAAATCGGATGCATCCTTTCAAGGTCAGTTCCACGATCTGCTGAAGAATTTTGCGGGACGTCCTACGCCGCTGCAGTTTGCTTCGCGCCTCACGGAAAAACTAGGTGGGCCGCGCATTTACCTCAAACGCGAAGATCTACTCCACACTGGCGCGCACAAAATCAACAACGCCATCGGCCAGGCTTTGCTCGCCGTGAAAATGGGCAAGCCGCGCATCGTTGCGGAAACAGGCGCGGGGCAGCATGGAGTGGCTTCCGCCGCCGCCGCCGCGCATTTCGGGCTCGAATGCGTGGTGTACATGGGCACCGAGGACATGGCGAGGCAGGCGCTGAACGTTGCACGCATGCGGATGCTCGGCACGGAAGTCGTGGGTGTAGAATCCGGCAGCCGCACGCTCAAAGACGCCATCAACGAAGCCATGCGCGATTGGGTCACCAACGTGCGCACCACACATTATCTTCTTGGCTCCGTGCTCGGCGGGCATCCTTATCCGACGATGGTGCGCGATTTTCAGTCCGTCATTGGCCGAGAAGCGCGCGAGCAGATTCTTGCCACCGAAAAGCGCTTGCCTACGCACCTCATTGCTTGCGTTGGCGGAGGTTCGAACGCCATCGGGCTCTTTCATGATTTTCTCCGCGACGCGGACGTGAAAATGATCGGCATCGAAGCCGGTGGACGCGGCGGCCAGCTTGGCGAACACGCCGTGCGCCTCGCCGCGGCGCAAGGATTCACGGGCGCACGCCCCGGCGTGCTTCACGGCACTTACACCTACGTTTTGCAGAATGAAGACGGCCAAATCGCCACCACGCATTCCATCTCTGCCGGGCTTGACTATCCCGCCATCGGACCCGAGCACGCCTGGCTCGCCGACCAGCACCGCGCCGAGTACTCCGCCGTCTCCGATCGAGCCGCGCTCGATGCCGCGCACCTGCTCTCGCGCACCGAAGGCATCATCCCCGCGCTGGAATCCGCCCACGCCATCGCCGGCCTCGTCGAGCGCATCCCCAAAATGAGCAAGGACAGCCTTGTAATCCTCAACCTCTCCGGCCGCGGCGACAAGGACATGGACACTTACTCCCGCCTGCTCTAAGCTTTATTCTTTCTCAAAAACTCATGTCTGACGCACCCTCCAATTCGACCCGCATCTCCAGACGTTTCGCGGAACTGCGCGCTTCGGGAGAGCTCGGCATCGTCGCTTACATCACCGCCGGCGATCCGACACTCGACGCCACGCTGAAATTCGTCCTCAAGCTTGCAGAAGCAGGCACCGATGTGGTCGAGCTTGGTGTGCCGTTCAGCGACCCCCTCGCCGATGGCCCGACCATTCAGCGTGCCTCCGAGCGCGCTCTGAAATCTGGAACTACGCTCGTCGGCGTTCTCGATCTTGTTCGCCGCATCCGCCAATCCAGCCAGGTGCCCCTGGTGCTCTTCAGCTACTACAACCCGATCCTGCAGATGGGCCTGGAAAAATTCGCGTCTTCCGCGACATTGGCTGGCGCGGATGGCGTTCTTGCTACCGATCTGACGCCGGAAGAATCGGAAGACTATCGGCGCATAATGCGCCTGCACAATCTCGACACGATTTTCCTTGGTGCGCCGACTTCCACCGACGAACGCCTCTCGAAAATCGCGGCTTGCTCCTCGGGCTTTCTCTATCTCATTTCCCGCACCGGCGTAACCGGCGCCAAGGACGCTCTGCCCGACGATCTGCCCGCCCTCCTCCGGCGGGCGCGCCGAGCTACGCAACTCCCCATCGCGGTTGGCTTCGGCATTTCGCTGCCGGGCCACGTATCCGTTCTTGGCGGGCTTGCGGATGCCGCTGTCGTCGGCTCCGCGCTCGTTTCTGAAATAGAAAAGGCGCAATCCATCGATGCCGCTAGCACCTCGCTCGGCGCCAAAATTCGCGCGCTGAAAGAAGCCGCCCGACACGGGCTTTCGCGGCGCGAGGTGGCGCCATGAATTTGAGTGATTGGCGACGCCGAATCGATGAGATTGACAAGCAGCTGGTGGAACTCTTGAACGCGCGTTCGCAATGCGCGCTGGAAATCGGCAAGCTCAAGCAAGCGGCGAAAATACCGCTGTACCAGCCGGAGCGGGAGAACGAAGTGCTGGCGAACGCCGAGAGCAACAATTCCGGGCCGCTGACGGACGCAGCGATTCGCCGCTTGTTCGAACGTATTATCGACGAAGCGCGCGCCGCGGAACGCGACGCCATGCATTCCGGCGGCAGCGCAGAGAAAGACAGGAAATAAAACCGGCCATTTTCCGGTATTACCAGAAAGGTCCAGGAGAGCAGGCAAAGCCCATGGTAATCGTGATGCAAGAAGGGGCCACTGACGCCCAAATCCAGCATGTGATCGACCGGCTGGTCGGCAGCGGGTTCAACGTCCATCGCTCGACCGGCGAATCACATACCGTTCTCGGCGCCGTCGGCGTCCATCGCGACTTCGATCATCGCGACTTCGAATTGCTTGAGGGCGTGCGTGAAGTGATGCGCATCACGCAGCCGTTCAAGCTGGCCAGCCGGCAGTTCAAGCCGGAAGGCACGATCGTCGATCTCGGGCGTGGCGTGAAAATCGGCGGCCCGGAAGTGGCCGTCGCGGCGGGGCCTTGCTCGGTGGAATCACGGGAACAGATTTTTTCCATCGCAGAGAGCATCGCCAAAACAGGGGCGAAAATATTGCGAGGAGGCGCCTTTAAACCGCGCACTTCACCTTACGCGTTTCAAGGCATGGGCGAGCCGGGACTCAAGCTCATGCGCGAAGCCGCCGACAAGTTCGGCCTCTTCACCATCAGCGAAGTGATGGACGCTTCGCAGATTCAAATGATGATGGGTTACGTGGACATCTTCCAGGTCGGCGCGCGCAACATGCAGAACTATTATTTGCTTCGAGCGCTTGGGGAAATCCGCAAACCTGTTTTGCTGAAGCGCGGAATGTCCGCCACGATGGAAGAACTTCTGATGAGCGCCGAATACATCCTCGCCGGCGGCAATTTCAGCGTCATCCTCTGCGAGCGCGGCATCCGCACGTTCGAAACGTATACGCGCAACACGTTCGACATCGCCGCGATCCCGGTGATCAAAAAACTTTCGCATCTGCCGATGCTCGCCGATCCTTCGCACGGCACTGGACGCCGAGACAAAGTTGCGCCCATGGCTCGTGCCGCCGTCGCTGCCGGCGCCGATGGCTTGCTCATCGAAGTGCACAACGATCCCGACCACGCGCTCTCCGACGGCGCGCAATCGCTCGAGCCCGGCCAGTTCGCGCAGCTCATGGGCGAACTGCGCATCATCGCTCCCGCCATCGGCCGCCGCATCGCGTGATCCATGGCCGCTGGTCATTTCATTTCCCGGGTTACGATCCTCGGCACCGGACTGATTGGTGGCTCGTTCGCGCTCGCGCTGCGCAAATGCACCAAGGAGATGCGTATCTCCGGCTGGGATCGCGCCGAGGTCATTCGCGAAGCGCAGAATCGGGGCGCTATCGATGAAGCCTTCTCCGGCGAATTGGCGCCAGCTCTGCGAAATGCCGATTTGATTTACATCGCGCTTCCGATTGCCCCAACCATCGATCTTCTTCCGGAAATCGCGCGCCATGCACCCTCGCACGCGCTGGTCACCGACGCCTGCAGCACGAAGGTCCGCATCGCGCAGGCTGCCGCGGAATTATTTCCAGCCGAGAAGGGGCCGTACTTTCTGGGAGGCCATCCCATGGCTGGCAGGGAACTCTCGGGAATCGCACATGCCAGCGCTGATCTCTTCCACGAGAGCACCTACGCTCTGATCGGCGCATCCTCGCTGCAGGAGGACCCGCGCGTCTCTGCGTTTGCCAAAATCATCGAAAAAATTGGCGCGCGCCCGCTCTGGCTTGGCGCACAGCAACATGACTACGCTGTCGGCCTGGCCTCGCATCTCCCGCAGCTCGCCGCTGTCGCGCTCGCAGGATTCCTCTACGACCGCCTCGATGAAAATGGCCTCCCCATCACCCTCGCCGGTCCCGGCCTGCGCGATTCGCTGCGCCTGGCCGGCAGCCCCTATTCCACCTGGCGCGACATCGTGCTCACCAATCAGGAAGTGCTCTCCGCCGCGCTCGACCTTTTTGCACGGCGCCTCGACGACCTCCGCGAAAAACTCGCCTCCCGCGAACTTGAAGCCGACTTCGACGCCGCCAACGAACTATACAAGCTACTTCGCAGCCTCTAACGATAGAAGTCAGCCATCCTTCACGCCATTGGTTTTCTGTAGCTTCGGTGCGTGCGGCGGATCAAGGCAAGTGTGCTGAACAGCACATAAGGCGAACTTCCAAGCTGCTATCTTGATGAAGGATATTTTTCGCTTCGGCTCATCCTCCATCCAGCGCAAATCTCACGATGGGCCATCGCAAACATAGCTTGTGCCATCGGTGCATTCTCGTCGCCCCTGAAGTGACGGCTTTTCCATTTGGCGCCACGGCTATGGAAGCGGCCTGCACTTCAAGTGAAAAAGCAATCTTGAGGAATTCCAATGTC
>Ga0210400_10002395_pt1 | contig 17455 bp, 18 predicted proteins | sample IncBWH26MmetaG_FD_155456 | JGI IMG/M metagenome (GOLD analysis project Ga0210400, IMG submission 155456) | Forest soil microbial communities from Barre Woods Harvard Forest LTER site, Petersham, Massachusetts, United States - Inc-BW-H-26-M | ecosystem: Environmental > Terrestrial > Soil >... | reverse complement strand
ATGCACTTCAAGATTCGCAATGGGCAGTCCAAATACCTGTTGAAGAAGGCCTTGTGCCGCTACCTGCCCGAGAAGCTGGTGTACCGGCCCAAGCAGGGATTCGGCGTGCCCGCCGGAAACTGGCTGCGCGGCCCACTGAAAGGATGGGCGCGCGAGCTCATTCACGACCAGACGCTGATGCAGCGGGTGCAACTGGACCAGGGTCGGGTTGCCGCGCTGTTCGATCTGCATGCCAGCGGCGCGCGCGATGCGCATCCGGTGCTCTGGGCAGTGCTCATGTTGCTGTGCCATGTGGCCCACCACGACCGGGGCCTGGTGCTGCCACCCATCATCACCCGGCACGCCGCCTGAAGGGGAGCGCGACCCGTGAGTGCAACGCGCGGCATGCGGCCAGCCCGGGTATTCTTCGTCAACCGGTACTTCTATCCGGACGAGTCCGCCACCAGCCGGATGCTCTCCGACCTGGCCTTCCGATTGGCCGGGCAGGGAATGGCGGTGGCAGTGCTGACTTCCCGCCAGCGCTACGAAGACCCGCATGCGCGCCTTCCGGCCGCCGAGACCATACGCGGCGTATCTGTTCATCGCGTCGCCACTGCGCGACTCGGTCGCACCCGGCTGGCGGGACGCGCACTCGACTATGCGAGCTTCCACCTCGCGGTGGCCTGGCGATTATCGCGGCAGCTGCAGCGCGGCGACGTCATCGTTGCCAAGACCGATCCACCCTTGCTTTCCGTGACCCTCGCCCGCGTGGCTGCCTGGCGCGGGGCGTCGCTGATCAACTGGCTCCAGGATGTGTTTCCGGAAGTCGCCCTGGCGCTGGCGCCGGGCCTGTTGCCCAGACCGCTGCACGCCACCTTGTTGTCGATGCGGGATCGCTCCCTCAAACGCGCGACGATGAACATCACGCTCAGCGAAGGGATGCGTGCGCTGGTGCAGGCGCGCGGCGTGGATCCGCGGAAGATACTCGTCATACCGAACTGGGCGGACACGACGAACCTGACACCGCGCCCCATCGGCGCCAGCTTCACGCGCCGCCGCCTGGCGCTCGCGGACCGCTTTGTCATCGGGTATTCGGGGAACTTCGGTCGCGCTCACGAATTCGATACCCTGATAGCCGCCGCCCGGCTGCTGCAGGACGACCCGGGAATCGCCTTTCTGATGACCGGCGGTGGAGCGCGCGCCAAGGAACTGCAGCGGGCGGTCGCACAGGCGCAGCTCACAAGTTTCCATTTCCAGGGCTATCAGCCGGCGCAGTTGCTCAGCGACAGTCTGGCGGCTGCGGATATTCACCTGGTGAGTCTGCTGCCGGCTCTGGAAGGCCTGATTGTTCCCAGCAAGGTCTACGGCATCCTGGCGGCCGGCCGACCGGTGGCATTCGTCGGCGACCCGTGCGGCGATATCGCGCAACTCCTGCGCGAGCACGACTGCGGCATCAGTGTCGCAGTGGGAGCCGGTGAAGCGCTGGCGCAGGCGCTGAAGTCGCTGCAGGCCGACCCCGTACGTCTGCAGCAGATGGGTGCCAATGCCAGGCGCCTGGCGCTTGCGCGCTACACCAGCGAACAGGCGGCTGCGGACTGGATGCGGCTGCTGACGGCAACCATGCAGCCCGAACCCGTGGCGCAATATTCATGAGCGCCAGCGGCTATTCGGAGCGCTGTGAGAAGCTGCTGTGTCTCGTGGCTCTCGCTTTCGCCATCGAGCTGGTGTTCTTCAAATTCCTGCCCGATCTTGCCACCGCCCTCATTCAGGGCTATCCCTCGAATCTCACCGACTTTTCCGTGTTTCAGCACGACTACATACAGCGCGGAAGTCTGTTCTCGACCCGGGTTCTCGGGAACCAGATCTTCTGGCAGGTGGCGCACTTTGTCGGGCGCTTCGTCCATAGCCAGGACGTGAGGCTTCATCCTCTGCGCATCACGGCCGGCATCCTGACGCCGCTGTATGCCTGGGCCGGCGCTTATCCGGCCCTGCGCCGGTCGGCGGGACTGAACTGGCGTTATTTCATGGCCGCATATGCCATGACGGTGCTGCTCAGCCTGTATCTCTTCTACCCGTATGACATGCCGGCCTTTGCCGGTCTTAGCGTGACCCTGTACTTCCTGCTGCGCGAGCGGCTTCGGTGGGCGCTGGCATTCATGTTGTTGACCGGACTTACGCGCGAGTCGGCGTTCCATGCGGTGACCTGGGTCGCCCTGTGGATGCTGTGTTCGCAGTCCCTGCCGATAGGCAGGAGATTCGCCTGGGTATGCGTCTTCGCCGTCAGCTTCGTTCTGGAGTATCTGGCCGTAAGACACTTCTTCCCCGGACCGATGACCTCGGTGGGTGGCGTGGTGCTCGACCCGGCGGCGATATTTCTGGGCCGACAGGTGCTGTCGCTCACGAATACCTGCACGGTCGGCCTGGAGCTGGTGCTCGCTGCACTGTGCCTTAACCGGCTGCGCGATGCTGATCCGGCGGACTGGCGCCGCAGGTTTTTCCTCGTGAACTGCTATGCGCTGCCGGGGTGGATGATCTTCTACGTGATGATGCACGCCAATCTGGCGGAGTTGCGGCTGCTGCTGCCGGCGCTGTTGCCGTGCATCTATGGACTGGCCTTCGCGACCTCACCGCCGATGCACGGCGGCATTGTGACAAAGGCGTGACAATCCGGCGTCACGAGACCGTCGCAATGTCGCACTAAATTGTCCGGTTCTTGAAACACCGGATACTGCACCCCTCCCGGTTTAGCGAGACACCATGCGGCTGCGTCTGACTTCCCCTGCCTATGTCGTTCTGGCGTTCGCCGTTGCTTCGACCCTGATTTCCTTTGCGCCCTCCTTCTTCGAGGTTTTCAATCTCGCAAATCTGGCGCCCGATACCGGCTACGGGGTGATCATTCCGCCGATCAGCCTGTTTCTGATCTGGCGCCAGCGCGAGCAGCTGCGCGGAATGCCGATGACCGGGTCGTGGTATGGCCTGATCCTGATCGGGGCCGGATTGGCCCTGCGTGCCATCGGCGCATTCGGCACGATGAGCACCGTCGTGCGCTACGGGTTCCTGCTGGTGCTCTACGGCCTGGTGTTGTCCCTGACGGGTCCAAAGCTGTTCCGCAAGCTGTGGACACCGCTGGCCATGCTGATTTTCGTGATTCCGTTGCCCATGTATTTCACGGGCATTCTGACGTTGGACCTGCAGCTGCTGTCATCGACCATCGGCGTTTGGATCATTCGCGCCGCAGGGATCAGTGTTTACCTCGAAGGCAACGTCGTGGACCTGGGCACGATGCAGCTGCAAGTTGCCGAAGCGTGCAGCGGCCTGCGTTATCTGTTTCCGCTGATGGTGCTGGCATTGCTGCTCGCCTATCTGTATCGGGGCGCGATGTGGAAGCGGACCCTGATCTTTCTGAGCAGCATTCCCATCACGGTGTTCATGAACAGCCTGCGTATCGGCCTGATCGGCATCACCGTGGAGTATTGGGGCCGCAGGATGGCGGAAGGCGTGCTGCATGAATTCGAGGGCTGGTTCGTGTTCATGCTCAGCATGGTAGGCGTGCTGCTCATTGCCCTGCTGCTGACCAAGGTCGGCAGGCGCTGCAGCTGGGCGGATGCCTTCGATTTCTCAGGACCGGTGCCTGCGCCGCCGGGTAGCGCGAACGTCGCCGCCGGCAACCCCGGCAGTGTCGGCATTCCGCGCTCTTTCGTCGTCGGCACGGCGTTCGTCACCGCAGCCGCGATCCTCGGTCTGACCATGCCGCAGCGACCCGATGCCGTCGTCGTCCGGCACGAGTTCACGGAGTTTCCGATGCAGCTGGGGAGCTGGAGCGGCCAGCGCGGGGTTCTCGATAAGATCTACCTGGATGCCCTGGAGCTCACGGATTACATCGTCGCCGACTACATTCAGCCGGGCGCCGGGGTGCCCATCAATTTCTACTCTGCGTTCTACGCCACCCAGCAGGGCACGAACCGCATCCATTCACCACGCAATTGCATTCCCGGGGGCGGCTGGGAAATCGCGGACATGTCACAGCGGCAGATCTCCCTGGGCGCCACCGATCACCGGCTGGCCGTGAATCGCGTCATGATCGCTCGCGGAGATCAGAAGGAGCTCGTGTACTACTGGTACCGCGAGCGCGGCCGCTCGATGACCAACGAAAACGTGGTCAAGTGGTACCTGTTCTGGGACGCGTTCCGGCGCAATCGTACCGACGGCGCCCTGGTCCGACTCGTGATTCCTGTGACTGGCAACATCTCGGAGACCCAGGCGGACACCAAACTGCAGCAGTTTGCATCACTCATCGAACCGCAGCTCAATCGTTACGTGCCGGATTAGTGACGAGACCCGAACAATGAGCACGGAGCCGGCGCGCGCGGCATTCATGCCGTATCCGGCCTGGACCTATCCGCTGCGCGCGGTGTGGCAGGTTGTGCAATGCAGCCTCTGGCGAGTGGCTTGGCGGCGGGTGATCGTGCTCAGGCCGGCGATACTGAAGGCCTTCGGCGCCTCACTGCCGTTGCGCTGCCGGATCAGCGGCGGCGTCAGAATTTATTTCCCGTGGGCGCTGCGAATCGGCGCGGACGTTGCCATCTCCGATGGGGTGGTTTTCTACAATCTCGGCGGCATCGAGCTCGGCAACCGCGTCGTCGTCTCACAGGATGTCTATTTCTGCGGCGGGACCCACGACTACACGCACCCACGCTATCCGCTGCGGCGGCTGCCGATCGCGGTCGAAGATGATGTATGGATCGGCGCGGGTGCTTTCATTTGTCCTGGAGTACGGATCGGGGCGGGGGCCGTGGTTGGTGCGCGAGCCGTGGTCACGAAGGATGTTCCTGCGTGGAAAGTCGTGGCGGGAAATCCGGCTCGGGTCATCAAGGACCGCGTGTTGCAGTCTTACTAGGGCCTCAGAGTGGCAGACCCGCCGCCCGCCGCCGCAGTTCCCTGCGTTTCAGGTCGATCATGAGCTCATACCAGGCGCGCAGCAGGCAGAACGTGAGCCCCGCCCGGCCCTCGAGGATGCCGCCGCGCAGCAGATACAGCGCCAGGAACATCAACAAGGGGCGGCCCGGCAGTCGCGACACCCGCTGCTTGAGCGCCTTGCGGCGCAGCACCGGATCGCGCGAAAAAATGGAACCGGCCGGCGAGGACGCCGTGCGTTGTTCGAAGAACTTCGCCTCCATGGTGGAATAGCGGTTGTGCTTGGCTATCCATTCAGCGAAGCCCTTGTTGAACGGATAGTGATCCAGATGCGCCGACAGCCATCCGACGGCGCCTGCGGCGTGATATTCCTCATTGATGGGCCGCTCGACCTGCACCCGGCCGCGCCGTGCCAGCCGCCCGAACCAGGTCGGGTAGCCGCTGCTGTAACGGATCCAGCGGCCGAGCAGCCAGTCGCGCCTGCGCATCTGGAACAGGGCGACATCCGCGGCAGCGCCGGCCACCGCCTGGCGCATCTCCAGTGCCAGGTCGGCCGGAACCCGTTCGTCCGCATCGACCATGAGCACCCAGTCGTGGCGGTACTCAACCGCGGCAAGGCCGAAGTTGCGCTGGCCGGCATAATTATCGAAGGGGCGAGTGACCACGCGGGCACCGCGTGCGCTCGCCAGCGCGACCGTCTGGTCGGTACTGCCGGAGTCGAGCAGAACCACATCATCGCACCATGAAATCGAATCCAGGCACGCGCCGATGTTGACCTCCTCGTTCAACGTCAGAATTAGAATGGAGATCGACAAGGCAGCCCCGGCACGCAATTGCCCCCATCCTAGCGCAGCAATTGTGACAGTCACACTCGCGCGAGCTGGACCGGCACACCGGATTGGGTGCTCGGGAGCGCGGTCGATGCGGGGGCTGAAATCCAGCATTCCGCTGCAGATGCGTCGGGCCTTGGGCCTGTAGGTGCACGCTGAGACAGCGTTAGGAATTTCACCGCTGCCTGCCCCGATTTGGCTCGAACAGCATGTCGGCATGATGCCCGGCAGATGTCAGGGCAAAAGGAGCCGACAATGAAGAAGATATCCGTCACGCCGATGATTGCGGCCGCTGCGCTCATCACTGCTGGATTCTTGAGCGGTTGCATCAGCAGCTCAAATCCACCGCCACCCGCGAAGACCACCGTGGTGGTGCCGCCGGGCGATTCGACCGTCGTGGTGTGCCAGGACGGGACCAAGCCGCCCTGCAATTGACCGCCTGCGACAGCTCAGGGAGTCGCGGCGGCTGGAATGCCAGGCTGCGCCAGCCGTGCCGCCTGCCGCCACAGTTGGCCGGCGAAAATGACCCCGCCGCTGTGCAGCGGCTCGCCGCCGGCGCGCAGCGCCTCTGCCGCCCAGGTGTTGCAGGTGTGCAGCGCCGAGTATTGCTGTGCGGCCCTGAAGTACGCGCTGTCCGCGTAGGGCCCTTGCGCAACGGGAACAGGATTGCTGTCGGGTATCGAGCCGCGTATGAACGCCTGCATGGTGCGCGCCTGGCCGGCGCTCATCTGAATCCTCAAGACCTGCGACTGCCCGAACGCCAGTGCCGGCGTGTTATCGATCGCGGTCACCAGCAGCAGGGCGGGGCCGGGCCACAGCGCCCGCAACAGCACCGGCCCGCTCTTGTTCCGGGTCAACACATAGTGCCGATCCCCGAATCCGAAAAACAGATAGTGCGCTGATCTGAACTCGGCATTCACCGCCAGCAGCGAGGGATCCAGATCGGCCACGGCGAATCCCACATCAAGGTGCCACTTGCGCCTGGCGAGGTATACGGCCACCGGCCGGCCCGCGCTCGCATCGCGGGAGATGTGCGGCGCCGGCTGCACGATCGTGCATCCCGCCAGGCATGCGAGCCAGAGCAGGAGGCACCCGCACAGCGCCGGCTTCATTGCAGGGATTTGAGAACGTCCTCCGGCACGCCCAGCGCTTCAGGCTTGTCCCAACCGGCCTCGAAGTACTTCTCCCAGACCTGGGCCCAGGGCCGGCCGTAAAAGTCGACAAAACCAGGATCGGTTTTGCCCAGCTGCTTGGGCCGACCATCGACATTCTGGATGTTGGAAAGGCACTCGATGAAGGTGTAGCGCGCCTTCGGATCATCCGACGTTGCACGCCGCAGAAAACGATCCTTGACATGCACCGGCTGCAACAGCGCCTCCGGATCGTAGAAAACGGCTTCTTCATCCAGGCCAATGAACTTGCCGGTGTCGTCGTAGGCAGGCTTGAAAGTCTCGACGGCCTCGAGCTTGCCGCTGTTCTCGAACATCGTATGTTGCGACCAGGCCTGAACATTCGCGGTCCAGGCGACCAGGGTGGTTCCATCCCAGAAGCCCACGGTTTCGCCGTACCACTGGGGTACTTTCTGCACATGCTCCTTGCCGATCAGCACCTGACGCAGGAAATTGTCGGCGATGCCGGACAGGAACTGCACCTGGTAGCGGGTCATGGTCAGCTGGAACTGCGCGCCGCGGGAGGGCCATGCCCACCAGCGCGTGAAGCCTTCCGGATAGCAGAACTCGGCGTTCCATTGCTTGGAATTATCAACGCTCTCGTGGTACAGCATCTGCACGTAGCGCTTCTGATATTCCGGCGTCAGCAGCGACACGATGGTCGAGGCCTGATTGATGCCGCCCCAGAACCAACGCTCGCCGGTCAGACCCAGCCGCCTGTAGATGGAGCCGGCGGCCCGGTCATGACCCATGAGACCCGGCTGATCGGTGGACTTCTGATCCCGGTCATAGAAACCGTCCCAGTCAGGGGTCGTCGCCTTGGTGTAGAGCGTCGGACCCCCATGCGCTTTGGCTGCGGCGAGCAATGCCGCGTAATGTTCCTGCGCCGTTTTGTACGGGTAGGGGCTGACGATGTTCTGCCGCGGATAATCGATGCTGCAATCGCCCCAGGAGGCGCTCGTCGGGGGCTTCACGCCGATACGTCCGCTCTCCCACAGCGACTCGACCAGTTCGCGGGGCGAATTGCAGCGGTAGTAGCGCGGGTCCGCCCAGGACGCCTGATCCTTGTAGAAGTTCTGCGACGTAAACATGTCGGTGGCGAGGGGTTTGACGCCGGGCGGCGGCCCCTGGAATGGCGGAATTGGCCGGGTCGCCTGGATTCCGAGTCCGGACCCGAGGCCGGCCCCCGGAGGTGCGCCGGGAATCTGGGCCAGGGCCGGTGAGGCGGCGGTGGCGAATAAGAGCACCGCGAGCGCTGCGCGCAGCGGCAGGATCGCTTTCATGATCAACCTTTGTCCATCACGGTGGCGCCCCGGGCGGCGCGCTGGACGCCGCGCTCGACGGGGCATTGTTCAGGAAATCGTCAAAATTCACGGTGGAAACCGGCGCTTCCTTGGCCTGCGCGCCGGTGGTCGTGAAGCCAATGACGCGACCGGCCAGAATGATTCCCAGCCATAGGATGAGCGAGGCTGCGGCCGTGATCCGCCCTGCTTTGGGGGCCGTGGGGGACAGGTCCCAGCGCGCCACGCTCCGGCCTGCGGTCAGATGGAATAGCGCCATGTTGAGGCCCGCGAGCGCGAGCAGCACCATTTTTACCTGGAAGGCGGTGTTGTGGGCGTAGACGCGGGCGTTGGTCACGAACATCAGGGCGCCCGTCAATGCCGACACGGCAAAGGCACCCCAGGTTATCTTCAGCAGTTCGGTGGACAGGCGCGTGAAGGCACGATGCGTCGAGGCGATCCCCAGCGCGCGCAGGTCGACGACCAGGATCGAGCCGAACACCAGCGCCAGCGCCATGACATGCGCGGACTCGATGAACGGGAAATAATAAAGGGAGCCCCGCAGGCCACTCGCCAGCCCCGAATCCTCGAGACTCTTCAGGAATGCGGAAAAGTCCACGTTCAGCTCACGCCTTTGTAGCTGGCGAGAGGTGACCCCAGATGTGGTCGTAGGCGATCAGGCGCCCGAGGATGATGATGCAGCCCCACAGCACGAAAGTCAGCATGGCCGCGATCCGTATCGAGCGGCGTTTGCTCAGGGTCTGTTCCCACTCTTGTCCGTGCTTGCGGACCGAAGCCTGAAAGGCCGCAAACATCACCACCATCGCGGCCACGCAGGTCATTTTCAGCCAGAACGAAAAGGTGATGAGTTCGCGGATCGGCTCGGCGATGATCAGCAGGGCCCCGCTGGCCAGCAACAGGTACAGCGCGGCGGTCAGCCAGGGCCCGAATCGTCGCTGGCTTTCGAGCAGGCTCTGATCGGTGCCCACCCACCCCAGCAGGCGCAGGGTCATCATCAGGGCGGACCCAACGGCGATCCCGATGCCGGTGATATGCAGCGACTGAATGACCGGGAGCATCCAGGCTTCATGAGTCTGCAGGTAAACGCTGGGAAACGTGGCGGACAGCCATTCGGCAAAGGTCTTCAAAAGGCGGCAGCCCCCAGCAGTTCCCGGCCCTGGACCGTATCGCAGGTCATACCGCGGGCCGGAGGGGTCTTCCAGGGGCACTTCGCCAGCGCGCTGTTGCCCGCCTTCGAACCGAAATCGGTGCCTTCCCGCAGCGGGTTCACCTTGACGCTGATGATGGTGCCCGCCTTCATGGTCTCTTCGGTAATGCCCTGCTCGGCGATGGCCGCAGCGCCCGCCATTTCCACGCCGTAGGCGTGCGGCTTGCCGTCCGGGCCCCTTTCCAGCTTGCCGTCGGCGCCTATCAGGTACATATGGATTTCGGCGTGATTGGCCTGGGCGACGAACTGGTACACGACTCCGGTCAGCACCAGCAGCTTGGTCTGGTCATACATGGCGAAGGAGTGGTGGGCGAAAGCCGGCACCGCCGCGAGGGCAGTGATGGCGGCGGTCATGGCTCGCTTCGAGGCCCGGGCCGCAATCGATCTGCTCGTCACTGGCATTTCCCCTCGCGTTTGAGGCCAACCCATTGGAGCCGGCCGCGGTTATCTTGACGGCTACGGTCCCGGCGTTCAACACCCGGTGCGCGGAAGGTGCTTTAGCCTTCGGCCAAGGCGCTGGGTCCCTGGGGCGGGTCCGACCCAGCTCGCGCTTACTGGGCCCGCAGTGCCTGAATGACCGGCAGGCGCCCCGCCCGCATCGCCGGCGGCAGGCTTCCCAGCAATGCCAGCAACAGGGCCAGCACGATGCCCGAAGCAACGAGCTGCCTTGAGACAACCAGTGGGTAGACATTCTCATCGACCATGATTTCCCGGCCGTCGAACATGAGCCACGCGCCCACTGTGCCCGCCAGCGCCCCGATCAGCGCGAGCAACAATGCCTCAAATACCACGGATGCCGCCACGGGGAGCGCGCCGTAGCCGATGGCACGCAGGGTGGCCATCTCCCGGGCCCGTACGCTGACGATGCCATAAAAAATATTGACCGATCCGAGCAAGGCGCCGATCGAGAGGATCGCGCCCGCCAGATAGGCCATGGCCGTGAAGTATTCGGACTCCCCGTTTGCAATGCGGCTGTAAAAGCTGAGCTGCGTTTCAGCCGTGACGGCCAGCGCCGGATTGGTTGTCAGCCAGTGCCGGAAGAGCTCGAACCCGGAAGGATCAGCAAGCCGGGCCTGGACGCTGCCATAGCCGCCCCGATGTTCGATCGCGGCGAGCGTCTCGGCGTCACCCACGAGCTCATTCGTGATGACGCCGTCGGCGGCATATACGCCGACGATCTGCCAGGCCGCGCTGCGCGTTGCGATATGGTCGCCGACCCCAAGTCCGAAGCCGCGCTGAGCGCCGAGGCCAACGATCAGTTCCTGCCGGCCCGATTGGAACATGCGCCCGGAGACGATCCGGAATCCCGGGCGCAGGGCCGCGCCGGCGGCGCCAATGCCCCGGATGCGAATGAAACTTCCGGATTCGACGACGCGCGGCGGCGGATTGTAGAACATCAGTTCCGCATCTGCCCGCACCTTGCCGCTCGCACTACGCGCGATGCCGGGAGCATCGAGAATCGTGCCGATGATATTGGGAGCGAGACCACTGCCGCTGTCGTACTGCTCATTGTTCGGGATCACCATCGCCATGCGCGGGTCACTCGAAATCCGGAACGCCCGCACGATACCGGTCGTGGCCGACAACATGGAGGTCATGACCCCGACAACACAGGCCATCGCGAGGACTATCGTCACGGCTGCAGCGCGGCGCTGCCCAAGCGTGGAAAGGCTCAGGCGCAGAAGCAGGGCGTATTGCCGCAGTTGCGCCATGTTCAACGTCCCGCCAGTGCGTCGGTGACACTCAGGCGCCGTAGCCGCAACATGGGCAGCGCACAGCTGCCCAGGGCCAGCACCACGGCCAGCCCGATACTCAAGGCCAACACCGGCAATGGCGGCAGGCTGGTCGTCAGCATCCTGGCAAAGTTCGGCGGCAGCAGATGGGTTGCCCAATGGCTCACCAGGGCCGCGATTGCGGTCCCCAGGGCCGCGCCCAGTACACAGGGTATGGCGGTCTCGATGAACACCAGAACCATCAGGTGGCCGCCGAGGAATCCCACCGTCTTGAGCACCGCGAACTCCGGCACGCGCTCGCGCACCGAGCGTGCGATGGCGTTGGCGGTCAGGAACAGCACCATCACGAAGCCGGCGCCGCCAATGGCCAGCGTCATTGACACGGTGTCGAAGCCGCGATTCGCGCGGGACAGCATGTTGAACCGCTCCTGCACCGTCAGAGTAGCCCGGCTCGAATTCATGTAGCGGTCGTCGATCTGCTGGCTGATGGCCATCGCCTTGGCGGGGTCCTTGACCGTCACGTAGTAATAGTAGTCGGCGCCCCGCAGATTCAACGGCGCCGTGTTTTCCACGTACTGCGCATTACCGAGTATGTAGCCGATCGTTCCCGACCGGCTCGGATCGTCGGGAACGATATCCAGCACCTGGAACTCCCAGCTCGTGCCGCCGTCGGCACGCGTGCCCGGCTGGGTCGTGAGCGTGAATACATCCCCCGGCTTGACGCCCCAGTGGAGCGCGGCCCTGGCGCTGATCAGGATGCCGGTCGGAATGGCAAACAGATGGTCCCATTGTGCCGCCGTGATGGGCACGTCGGACCAGATCGCACGAAAGCCCGGCCCGACCATGCGCACGCTGAAGCTCTGGTGCGGATCTACATGATAGCCGCTGAGCCAGCGATAGGGCGTCACGGCGCGCACGCCCGCAAGACTCCCGATCTGTTCACCGATCGCCAGGGGCAAGCCCTGCGGACCGCCATTGGGATCGTAGAAGCGGGTGTCGACGATCAGTAGGTCCCGCCTGGCGTGCTCCAGCATGTCGCGCGTGGTCAGGTTCATGCCGATCATCAGCGCCAGCAGCGTGAAACCGGCCGCGACGGCCAGAAAGGTCAGCAGCCCTTCAGCGGGCTTGCGGATCAAGGCAGACCAGATAAGGGGCCAGTACTTCAAGACCATAGTTCGCTGAATCAGGAACGCAATTGTAGTCACAGCCGATCAGCGCGGCGTCATGTTCGACCCTGCGGATGGCGCGGCAGTGCATCACTCGGCAGGTCCCAGTTGGGAGCATCCTGCATCCAGATATGATCCGCCGGCGCCGCCCGTTCCGGATCATCGAGCGTGCACAAAGTGATATCGACTTCCGTGGGGCGCTGCGCGGCGCGGTAGGCAAGCGGCGTGCCGCATTGGCCGCAGAAGGACCGCAGCACGCCCGGCGAGGAGGCGAAATCCCGAGGCGGGGCCCCCAGGTAGGTCAGATCCTGGGCGCGCACGGTCAGCCAGGCGACAGCATGGGCGCCCGACGCGCGCCGGCAGGATTCACAATGGCACAATGTCGGCGGGTAGAGCACCGGACCGCAGCGGTAGCGGATGGCGCCACACAGGCATCGACCAGACAGGATTTCAGTCATGAAGCACCCGGATCCGCTCCTGCGCCCAGCCTCTGGGCGAGAGTATGCCTGCCTGGGCATCGCCTTTGCGGTGCTGGCATTGGGCGCCGATCGCACCGCCTTCGCCGCGGGGCCGCCGGCCGATGTGGCGCAATCCGAGGCGACGCAGGAAGTCGAAGTGACCGGGGAGCGCGCAGGACCCCGATTATGGCGGGTCACGAAGGGTGAGCACGTGCTCTGGCTGCTCGGAACACTGGATCCCTTGCCACGAAAGATGACCTGGAAGTCGCGCGAGGTCGAATCGGTATTGGGCGAGGTCCAGGAGGTCATTCCGACCAACCCCGCGGTGAGCGTCCATGCCAATCCCTTCACCTGGGTTCGCCTGTACTTCCAGTGGCGCGGCGTGCAGGTGCTGGATAAGAATGCGCAGCTCAAGGACGTGCTGCCGCCGATGCTGTATGGCCGCGTCACGTCCCTCGTGGCCCGATACGACACCGGTGATCACCGCATTGTTCGCCTCAAGCCTATTTTTGCGGCGCTGCGGCTCTATCGGCAGGCGCTGGACTTTGCGCACCTGGCGCCCGGCAATCAGGCCCAGGACACCGTGCTCAAACTGGCGCGCAGTCGCAAAGTCCCGATTCGCCAGGCCAAATTGCGCATCGAGGAGCCGCGTGATCTGGTGACGCAGCTGGGCCAGATCCCGCATGACGCGCAGGTGAGCTGCCTGGAGGCCGTCATTGAACGCCTTGAGACGGGTCTGGAACCGATGAAAGAGGAGGCCCGGGCGTGGGCGCTGGGTGATGTGGCGGCGCTGCGCCAGCTCATGGTGCCGAAGGCCATTGATGTGTGCACCGCGGCGGTGTCCTCTTCAGCGCAGACCCGGCAGCTCATCGACACGGCGAACGCCGATTGGAACCGCGAAGTCGAACTCGCTTTGACGAACAATCGCTCAACCCTGGCACTGAAGCCGATTCACGATCTGCTCGGGGCCCGCGGCGTTCTGGCGATGTTCAAGGCCGAGGGCTACACCGTCGAAGGTCCCTGACTGCCGCGCACCGCATCCCGAAGGTTCTCGTCCCAGCGCCAGTCGACCTTGCCGCTCGCGATGGGCACGCCACCGACCCAGCGCGGCGGCGGCTTCAACGTCCGGAAGTCGATCTCGCCGCGCAGCAGCGCCCGACCCAGTTCAGTGATCTCGAGCGTATCGGTCCAGGGCGCTCGCGAGCCTCCGTCCGAGGCGGTACCGGGTCGTCGTGTGAACAGCTTTTCGCTGGCCTGATCCAGGGCGAGCACGCGGTTGAGAATATTCATATCGCCATGGCCGTGAAGCCGGATCAGGGAATAGATCATCCTCCCGATCAGCTGGTAAATACCGCAGGGCTTCAAGGCCAGACTCTGCAGCGCCACTTCCTCAATCAGCGACAATCCCGTGGTGCTGGCCGGAAGTTCGCGCAGATGGCGGTGCAATGCGGGGCCCAGCAGCGGCAGCGCCGGCGTTTCGCTGCGCATCAGTGCCGCGAGCGGCCGGGGATCGGTGTTGGTCAGTGCTTTCCAGGCGGCAAGGCCCAACCCCAATTGTGCGGACGTGGCGGACCTGCGGGTCGCCCACAGCAGTCGCAGGGCCTCCGGAGGCAGCTGCCCGAGTCCAATGAACGGCATGGCGCCGGGGAAATCGCTGGCATGGATCAGCTCCAGCCGCGCCGGACGACGGTGCTGCGCGTAGTGACCCAGCAGGCGGATCAGCACCAGTTGATCGTAGGTGTCGGCTTCCGACCAGATGACGACCCGGTCGTAGCCCGCCGACTCATGCAGAAGCCGTTCGGCCTCTTCGAGGCCCTGCAGCACCTGTGCAAATACCGGCGCGGGCTTGCCGCTGCCGCTGTGGCCGATATCCATGATGAACTGCGCGCGTTGTTGCAGAGCGTCCGCACCCTCACGCACCGGCCCGGCCGCATAGGGATAGGAGTGTTCATAGAAATCCCCCCGCAGGCCGGCCTCCTGAAGGGACCGCTTGAGGTCGCTGCCACAGCGGATATGCAAGGTGCGCAGGTCGGCGTCGAGCACTGAATCCGCCATGCTCTCCCGCTCGCGCGCCAACGCCGCAGCATGCCGTTTCAGTGCGGCCCAGTTCTCGAAGCGCAGCTCGCGCGCGATCAGGTATTGGGCTTCGGCGAGTCTTGGCGGTGTACGGGTGAAGCGCTCAACGGCGGCCGGATCACCGCTGCGCGCGGCATTCAGAAGATCTTTGGCGCGCTTCTGCTGCTGTTCAAAATTGAGGCGAAATGCCCCGTAGTGATCGTTCATGACGAAACCCCTTTCCTGGGCCTGCATCCGCACAGGCAGAAAAGGATTTCACGGACCTTCAACAGGTCAGATCATGTCGTGGGCGCAGCCCTTTCCGCGGATGTGGAAGCTTCGACGCAGCAACCGCATTCTGCGGTTCGTCGCGGGCTCGGGTCAACGCCGGACTTCAGTCGTCCACGGTCGGCGGCACCACCGTCAACGGGCGCCACACCTTGCCGCGCTTCACCATGATGTAGCCGCGCACCGGCTGGCCTTCATCGATAATGGCCTGCACGGCCGGGCTCGGCTCGGCGAACAGCCCCGTTGGATCGACGGCGCCCACGAGCCGCGGTGGCAGTCCCCGCAGTTCCGAGTCGGGAACGAGCACCACACCCATCGTACTGCTGATGGGCGCCCAGCGATCCGCGGCGATTCCAGGCGGCCGATCCGGCGCGTTGCTGCTCACGGCGAATGAGAGTCCGCACGCCCCCAGCACGAGCAAGGCGAGTCCAACCACGGTCTTCATGAGCGACACCTCCGCGCTGCGCCGATTGCGCGCCCAAAGCTTGGGCCGCCCTTTGTCCGGTCGCAACTGCTGAGCGCAGGCCCTTATCGCACCGCAGCAACCATGCCCGTTGACGCCCACGTCATACGTGTCACACTACACATGTGACACTAGTTCGCTTCACGCTCCGCCCCGGCCAGTCGATCGTCGAGCAGCTGCTGTTCGCAGCCCAGAAGGCATTCCTGAGCGGTGAATACCAGCCCGGCCAGGCCTTCCCTTCCGTTCGTGCCCTCGCTGCCGACCTGAAAATCCACCCCAATACGGCTCACAAAGTCGTGCAGCACCTGATTCAGGAGCGCTGGCTGGAGGTGCATCCGGGCATCGGCACCGTCGTCGCGGTGCCGCCCAAGCCACGGACGGGCGACCGGCAGCGGCTGCTGCAAGAGGAAGTCGAGCAACTGGTGGTGGAGGCGCGGCGCGTCGGGGTCAACCTCCAGGACGTCATTTCAGCCATTTCCAGCGAGTGGTCAAAAATTGACCAGGCGCGCGAGGCCAACGAACCATGACCATCGAAATAGAAAACCTTCACAAGGCCTTTGGCCGTCACGAGGCCCTGTGCGGCTTGAATCTGTCGGTGCCCGAAGGCAGCGCCTACGCGCTGATCGGCGCGAACGGCGCGGGCAAGACCACGACCATCAAGACGCTCATGAACATCATCCAGCCGACGCTGGGCACAACCCTGATTCTGGACACAGACTCACGGCGCCTTGGCGTGGCACAACTGGCACAGATCGGTTATGTGTCCGAGAACCAGGACATGCCGGCGCGCCTGACGGTGATGCAGTACCTGGATTACCTCCGGCCGTTCTATCCGACCTGGGACCGCGAGCTCGAGTGCTCGATACTCAAGGAACTGCGACTGCCGCCGGATCGCCGGATCGGCGACCTCTCGCACGGCATGCGGATGAAAATGTCACTGGCCTGCGCGCTGCCCTTTCGCCCCCGGGTGCTCATATTGGACGAGCCGTTCAGTGGCCTGGACCCCCTGGTACGCGACGAGTTCATGGAACGATTGCTGCATCAGGCCGGCGACATGACGATTCTGATCTCGTCTCACGAGCTGTCGGAAATCGAGGGCGTGACCACCCACGTAGGCTTCATCGATCAGGGGCGGCTGCTGTTCCAGGAGTCGATGGCAGAATTGTCTGATCGCTTCAGGGGGGTCCGCATCACGCTGGATGCGCCCAGTGCGGTGCCAGTTCCGGCGCCGCCCGGCTGGCTGCAACTGGCTATGGCCGGCAATGTCCTGAGCTTCGTTGACTCCCGGTACAGCGAAAGCGCTCTGGCCGCAACGATCGCGGCGCTGTTCAGCGGCGTAAAGCGGATCGATGTTCAGCCGCTGGCGCTGCGAGCCATTTTTACCACGCTGGCGCGTGAATCACGCCAAGGCAGTACATCATGATCTGGCACATCTTCAGAAAGGACGCGCGACTGTTGTGGCCGATGGCGGCGCTGGTTGCGGCCCTGCACGTCTGTGCCGCGGTCCCCCGTTACCTGATGGATCACGGCACGCGAACCTTTCAGCTGGAGATTCTGAGTGATCTGCTCTCGGCGCTGGCGCTACTGGGTGTGATGGTGGTGATCGTGGTCGCCATGCACCAGGATCCGGTGCCGGGAGCGCGCCAGGACTGGCTGGTCCGGCCGGTGCGGCGCGCAGACCTGGCGCTCGCCAAGTTGCTGTTCGTTTTGCTGATGGCGCTGGTTCCGATGTGGTTCGTCGACGTGGGCGTCGCGTTGGTCAATGGCTTCGCGTTACCGGGGGCCTGTGTGGCGGCTGCCGCGCGCAATCTGCAGATCTTCTGCGAATTCGCGCTACCCGCGATGATGATCGGCGCCATCACACGCACCTTCGTCGAGGCCTTCATCGTTGC
>Ga0210400_10002394_pt1 | contig 17488 bp, 16 predicted proteins | sample IncBWH26MmetaG_FD_155456 | JGI IMG/M metagenome (GOLD analysis project Ga0210400, IMG submission 155456) | Forest soil microbial communities from Barre Woods Harvard Forest LTER site, Petersham, Massachusetts, United States - Inc-BW-H-26-M | ecosystem: Environmental > Terrestrial > Soil >... | reverse complement strand
GCGTGTAAGGGAAGAACCCGGACCGGTTCGGCTTGAGCATCTCCTGCCAATCCCAGTAATAGCGTCCCATTTTTGCTGACTTATTGGCGGCCAGCGCCTTTTCTGAAATCGCGTTAAAGCTCAGCCCGGGCGGAAGCATCAGTCCTTTTTGCGATCCGCCCACCGTTACATCCACGCTCCATTCTTCATGCCGATAGTCAATCGACGCCAGCGACGAAATGGTATCCACCATCAACAGCGCCGGATGCTGCGCCCGGTCCATGGCCTTGCGGATCTCTCCAATGCGGCTGGCGGCTCCCGTGGAAGTCTCATTGTGTACCACCATCACTGCTTTGATCGCGTGCTGCCTGTCTTCTTTCAGCCGCTGTTCTGCATCAGCTGGCTGCGCGCCGCGTCGCCATGTTCCCGGCACATAATCGACGACCAACCCATGTCGTATGGCGATGTCGCGCCACAGGTTGGAAAAATGTCCGGTCTCAAACATCAGCACACGGTCGCCGGGCGAAAGCGTGTTCACGATAGCCGCTTCCCACGCGCCTGAGCCGGATGCCGGATAAATAACCACTGGACCCTTAGTCTTGAAGATTGACTTCACTCCTTCAAGCACTTCGGCTCCCAGTTGGGCAAACTCCAGCCCGCGATGGTCGATGACAGGGCGGTCCATTGCGCGCAAAACGCGGTCAGGAACGTTGGTTGGTCCAGGAATCTGTAGAAAATGGCGGCCGGTATGAATCATTATTTGTGTCGCTCCGCTCCACACCGCTTGAGTGCGTTGTGGCTGAGGGATTTCCTGCGCCCGTTGCAGGCTGTTCGGCGGGCAAGTCGGCCTCGCAGCTGTGGTTTTGCGGATGGAATTCCCAAGCTCAAATCATAACAAGCATGAGCTTCGGCACCAAATCGTCAACCCCTGTCCCTGGCTTCACAACTTCTCCACGATCCTCTGCAATTCCTTCGCAATCTCCTCCGGATCGGCCGTCGGCTCGAATCTCACCGGATCGCCCATCCGCACCTGCACGGCGTGCGGGGGTGCGTAATGTTTCTTCGCGATCTTGAACGGAAACAGCCCATCGATCCGCATGGGAATAATCGGCAGGTTCAGCTGCGTAGCCAGCAACCCAATCCCGCTGCGGAAGGGCGACATCTCGCCGGTCTCTGTGCGACGGCCTTCGGGAAAGATCACCACGCTGTAGCCGTGGTCCGCCAGTTCGCCGGCAAAACGAAAGCTCTCACGATATTTAGACCGTTGCGGCAGCGAGAACACGTTGAAGAACGCGGCAGTCAACGCATACTGCAACTGCTCCCACCAGCGCTTCAGGAAGAACCAGTTCTTCGGCGGATAGCGCATTGAGCGCAGCTTCTCACCCTGCATGGCCACACCCAGCCGGTTACGCAGATGCATGGGCAGCGCCGCCATCAGAAATCCAATATCAATTTGCGCAACATGGTTGGAGATAATCAGTGCGGGCCCGCGAAAATCTTTCAAGCGCTCGCGGCCTATCACCCTGGGCCGCGCCATTACCATGATGTAAGGCAACGTGATGCAGTGATAGATGAGCACGCGAATCCAGCGCACCAGCCATGTTTGCGGCCAGCGTGAATATGGGTAGTCCGCCTTCTTTGCTTCCGGCGCCGACTTCTTCAGCAGATTCACCAGGTCCGCCACCGTATTCACCTTGGAAAACTCCCGGTCGCCCAGATCGACCTGATAACGGTTTTCAATCGACGCCATCAACTCCACCCGGTCGAGTGAACTCAGGTTCAAATCATTTTCCAGATGCGCTCCCGGCTTAAGCTCAACATGCCGTCCTGCGATGTTGCTTACCAGTTCCTCCAGCGTGCCATCTGCCGCGTGGTTGCTCGTTGCCGTCACAGCCGTTGCGGCACTGCCATTCACTTGGGTTTCTGCCGCTCGGCGAATCAACTCCAGCTTCGGCTTTTGCGTGGACGTTCGCGGAAAATCGTCGTCGGGCCACACAAACCACCGCCGTATCTTCTGAAAGTCCGCCAGCGTCTGGTTCGCGTTGGCGATCGCAACATTCCCGGAATCGCCATTATTGAGCAAGAGCACTGCGCACGCTTCGGCATTTCCGCCTTTGGCTACTCCGACCACCACCACATCGCGCACCTGCGGCTGCTTGCGGAGCGCCTGCTCCAGGTCTTCCGGATAGATCTTTAACCCCGCAGGCGTTACGATCACATTCTTACTGCGGCCCTTGAAGTACAGATTGCCTTCTTCATCCATCGCGCCCAGGTCGCCGGTGCGAAACCAGCCTTCCTCGCCCGTTACCGGCTTCAGGCCTTTGCCCTGCCAGTACTGCCGCGCCACGTTCTCTCCGCGCACCAGGATCTCGCCCGTTTTCGGATCCAGCTTCATCTCGCGGCCGGGCAGGACTTTGCCAATGGATCTTCGTCCCACTTTGAAGGGATGATTCAGGCTGATGAGCGAACTTGTCTCCGTGAGTCCATAGCCTTGCACCACCACATAGCCCAGCCGACGCCAGAACTCTTCCGTGCTCTGTTCGAGTGCGGCGCCGCCCGAGATAATCGCCCAGAACTTCCATCCGAACTGCCGCCGGATCTTCCTGAATCGCCACCAGCGTTTCAGGAAGTGCTCTTTCTCAGCGCGCTCCCAGTTTTTGTCGATATATGCGCACAGGTCATCGCGCAGCTTGCTTTTCAGCGACTCCACCACGCGCGGAACGGCCACCAGAACGGAAATGCGTTCGCTCTTGATGGCCGTGATAATGTCGGTGGGTTTAAAGCTGTCATGGAAGTGCACCGTGCCGCCGAGCAGCGTCGGGATGAACATCCCCATGAATTGTCCGAACACGTGGCTCAGCGGCAGCAATTCCAGAAAACGTATAGGGTGAAACAGCCGTTCAGATCGGCGGTATTTGGGAAACTCGCGCTCAATCGGATCCACGCTGGCCAGAATATTGCCGTGCGTCAATACCACGCCGCGCGGTTCCGCTGTGGTACCGGAGGTAAACACGATCTGCGCGGTATCGTCGCGACTGAACTGGACCGGAGGATATGGCTCTCCTGAGCGCCGCCCCAGAGATTCAGCCAGATTTTCAAGCTCTAGATACGGGCGATCCCCAGCATAGACCGTCAAAGCGCTGGCACAGACAATCAGTTTCGCATCCACGTCAGACATTACGCGCTGAGCGAAGTCGGGTGCGGCAATGCGATCCATAGGAACCGCAACAACCCCGCGCAGCATGCAGCCAAAGAACGCCCCCACCCATTCCGCGCAATTATCGCCCCACAACAGCACCCGATCGCCCTTGCCAATCCCTCGGGCCTCCAACTCGCGGGCAAAACGAAATGCCAGCTCGGCGAGCTCCTGGTATGTCCACCGTAGAGTGCGAAACCCGCGCCGGTGAACGTACGCGATCTCGCTCCTGCGCGCCAGGTGCAGCTGCGGATATTCAGCTAAGGTCTGTGGCATCTGTCTCTAAAATACCGATTCAGAGAACAGTACGCAAAGCGGCAAAGCGCGGCAAAGGGCACCTTCTTCTAAAATCCCGAGCGTAGCGAGGGAACCCTATAGTCGCAAAATCTCTAGGAGGCGGCGAGGTGTGAGAAATGTCTGTCAAGACCGGAACGTCGAGCATATAGGGATCCCTCGCTGCGCTCGGGACTTCGTAAAAGCTAACTGCTATAGTCCGCATTGATCCGCACATACTCCGCCGTCAGATCGCACGAAAGAAACTCCAGCGCCGCGCCCCCGGCGCCCAACGCAATGCGGATCTCATAGACTGGCTCCGACATATAAGCATGTGCTCGATCATGGTCGAAAGGGCAGGCGGCGCCGTGACGGCAAATCTGCTGCTCGCCCAGATAGATGTTGATCCGCTCTGGATTGATCTTGACTCCGGAATAGCCGATCGCAGCCAGAATGCGTCCCCAGTTGGGATCAGCGCCGGCCCAGGCGGTCTTTACCAGCGGCGAATTCGCTATGGCCCTGCCTATCTGCCGCGCTTCGCCTCGCGTCCGTGCCTGTTCGATGTTCAGCCGCACCACGTGCTTTACACCTTCACCATCGGCCACGATCTGGCCCGCCAGTGAGCGGCAGACTTTCGTCAGCGATGTCAGGAATTCGTTCCGCACTGACTTCAACTGCACGCCGCTCTTGCCGCTGGCCAGCAATAGCGCCGTGTCATTCGTTGAAGTGTCACCGTCGATGGAGATATTGTTAAAGCTCTGGTCCGCCGCCTCTTTAAGGCAAGTCTGCAGCTCACGCGGGCTGGCTGCCAGATCAGTGAACAGATAGACCAGCATGGTCGCCATGTTGGGATGAATCATACCCGCGCCCTTGGCCACGCCGGCCAGGATGACCTGAGTTTGATTGAAAGTTATCGATTGCGCTGCGACCTTCTTGTGCGTGTCCGTGGTAAGGATGGCGTTGGCAAACTGGTCGAATGCATGCTCGCCTGCCGTAGCCGAGCTGACCAGTTGTGGAAGAGCGGCATGAATTTTTTCCACGGGCAATTGCACGCCGATGATCCCTGTGGAAGAAGGGAAGACCCGGTGTGGACTGACCTGGATTTGCTTTGCCAGTCCTCTGCATACGCTCGTGGCGGCCTTCAGTCCTTGTTTGCCGGTCGCGCAGTTGGCATTGCCGGCGTTCACAATCAGTGCCCGCATCAGCCCTTGGCCCCGCCGCAGATGCTCTCGTCCCACTATAACGGGCGCTGCAACGATCTGATTGCGTGTAAACATTGCGGCTGCTGAAGCGCCTTCTGGAACCAGCGCCAGCGCCAGATCAGGCTTGCCGCTGGCCTTGATGCCGGCGGCGCATGCGGAAAAAAGAAATCCCTGCGGCGGATTCGTGCTCACACGGTCAGCCTAACCAGCGGTTTGGGGATCTTCAAGTCGCGAACTCCGTTATGTTTGGGAATCTCGCCGCGATACATGGCAATTTCGTCGCACGCGTTGAACGCTGGACAATGCACACAGTCTTTATAAATCTTGTCAGGCAGATCGTCACGCTTGGCCAGGCTGAATCCCATGTGGGCAAAGAATTCTGGAATGCGCGTAAACAAGCAGACGCATGTGACTTCATGCCGTTCGGCTTCCTTCAAAAGCGCTTCCACCAGCTTGCGTCCCGCGCCCAGGCCTTTGGTGGAGGGCGTTACGGCGATGGAACGAATTTCGGCCAGGTGCATGCCGTAAAGATGTAAAGCGCCACAGCCCACAATCTTGCCATCGTCTTCTGCCACCACGAAGTCCCGCACGTTTTCCCGCAACTCCGCCAGCGTCCGCGGCAGCAGCGTGCCGTTGCCCGAATAGGCCCGGATGATCGCATGGATTTGTTCCACGTCCGGCAGAATGGCGTTACGCGTGCGTACCATGGGCCTCCTGCATGGTAGCCAGTTTTTCGCGGGCGGTTTTGAGCGCCTGCTCTACCCGATGCGCCGCCGTCCCGCCAGGGACATCGTGGCAGGCCAGAACATTTTCCACGGTGAGCTGCTTGTAAACGTCGGCTTCGAATGCCGGGCTGAATTCGCGCAGTTCGTCCAGCGACAGCTGCTCCAGTTCGCAATCCTGCAGCACGCACTTCTGCACCGCCCTGGCCACCACTTCATGTGCCTGGCGGAACGGCACTCCGCGTCTGGCCAGATACGTAGCTGCGGCCATGGCGTTCATAAACCCACTCTCGCAGGCAGTTTTCATGCGCTGTTGGTTGAACTTCACCTGGCGCATGAACCCGGCAGCAACTTTCAGGCAATGCCCAGCAGTTGCGGCGGCTTCAAACAATGGCTCCTGCGTCTCCTGCATATCCTTGTTGTAGGCCAGAGGCAGGCCTTTGATCGCCGTAAGCAGCGAAACCTGGTTGCCGATAATCCGCGCCGATTTTCCGCGAATCAACTCCAGCGCGTCAGGGTTCTGCTTTTGCGGCATGGCGCTGCTGCCGGTCGAGTAAGCCTCGGGCAAAGTGATGAAAGCATATTCCTGCGTGGCAAAAAGAATGAACTCCTCCGCCCAGCGGCTGAGATGGACGCCCAGTACGGCAAGGGTGTTGACCAGTTCCAGGGCAAAATCTCGATCGCTGGTTGCGTCCATGCTGTTGGCCGTTGGGCGCGTGAATCCCAATGCCCGACTCACCAGTTCACGGTCCAGCGGCAACGTCGCTCCCGTGACCGCGCCTGAACCCAGCGGGCATTCATTCGCGCGCTCGCGGCAATCCAGCAGGCGCTCGCCATCGCGGAAGAACATTTCAAAATAAGCCAGCAGCCAGTGCGATGTCAGCACCGGTTCTGCCCGCTGCAGGTGTGTATAAGCGGGCATAACCACCGTTTTGACTTCGGCGGCGCGGTCCAGCAGCGCTTCCAGCAAATTGCCCAGCAGCGCGCGGAGGTCGTCCACCGAATCACGCACGAACAGGCGCAGGTCGGTAGCGATCTGCTCGTTGCGGCTGCGTCCGCTGTGCAGCTTCTTGCCGGTCTCGCCCACGAGCGCTACCAGTTTCTTCTCTACGAAGTGATGAACGTCCTCAGCCTCAGGATCATTGAGGTAGCCGGTCTGCTGCTCACTGGTCTTGCCGATCTCATTCAGCGCCGCGACGATTAGCCCGAATTCCGCGGGCGTGACGATGCCTGCGGCCTTGAGGGCCTGCGCGTGCGCGCGGCTGGCCGCCAGTTCGTAGCGCAGCAGCTTCTGGTCGAACGGAAACGACCTCTGCCACTCCTCGAAATGCGGGTCCAGCGGCTGCCTGAACCGGCCTGACCACATCTTCACTTCGCGATCTCCTGTTTCTGTTTAAGCCGCGCCCGCGAGCGCGCAGGAAGGCCAAGAATGCGGATAAATCCTTCGGCATCCTTCTGGTCATAGCTCTCGCTCATGGTGAATGACGAGAGATCCGTGCGGTAGAGCGAATACTCCGATTCGCGTCCGCCGATGGTGATGTTGCCCTTGTAGAGCTTCAGCGTTACCGTGCCGGTAATTTCTTTCTGCGTTTCATTGATGAATGCATCCAGCGCCTCGCGCAGCGGCGTGAACCACAGCCCGTAGTACACGATTTCAGCGTACTTAAGCGCCATCAACTGCTTGTAGTGCATAAGTTCGCGCTCCAGGCAGAGGGCTTCCAACTCGCGATGCGCTGTCAGCAGCAGCGTTCCGCCGGGCGTCTCATAGCAGCCGCGCGACTTGATCCCCACAAAACGATTTTCCACCAGATCGATTCGGCCAATGGCATTGCGGCCGCCAATCTCATTCAGCAATTCCACCAAAGCCACCGGGTCAAGCTTCTGCCCGTTCACTGAAACCGGCGTTCCCGCCTCATAGCCGATCGTGACTGTTTCCTCGCGGTCTGGAGCATCTTGTGGTGAGCGCGAAATCTGCCACGTGGAATCGAATGGCGCGTTGGCCGGATCTTCCAGTTCGCCGCCTTCATGGCTCAGGTGCCATATGTTGCGATCGCGGCTGTGAATCTTCTCGCGACTTGCGGTCACGGAAATGCCGCGGGCCTCGGCATAGTCCAGGCAGTCCTCGCGCGACTTTAAAGTCCATTCCCGCCACGGCGCAATTACTTTCAAGTCTGGCGCCAGCGCCTGAAAAGCGTGTTCGAACCTGACCTGGTCATTGCCCTTGCCGGTGCAACCGTGAGCCAGCGCGGTAGCGTTTTCTTTAAGCGCAACTTCAACCTGGTGCTTGGCGATCACCGGCCGCGCCAGTGACGTTCCCAGAAGATACTTGTGCTCATACTCCGCGCCTGCACGCAGGGCAGGGAAGACGTAGTCGCGCAGGAACTCCTCGCGCAGGTCTTTTACGATCACTTTCGCCGCGCCCGTCTTATGGGCCTTTTCCACCACGGCATCAATGTCTTCGCCCTGGCCGACATCGGCAATCATGGCGATCACGTCACAGTTATAGTTTTCCCTGAGCCAGGGAATAATGATCGAGGTATCGAGCCCCCCGGAATAGGCCAGTACTACCTTCTCACGCATGATTGCTCCTTGTGGGCGAGGTGCGCATACCGCTGCCCAGCAGTAAAAGTAAGATCGCTTTCTGTATGTGCATGCGGTTTTCCGCCTGGTCAAAAACAATCGACCTGGGCGAATCGATTACGCCCGCCGTAACTTCTTCTCCACGGTGTGCCGGCAGGCAATGCATAAACACTCCATGCGGCGCCGCGTGCGAGAACAGCTCTTCATTCACCTGGTATGGCGCGAAGATCTTGGCCCGTTCGGCCGCTTCGCTTTCCTGTCCCATGCTGGCCCAAACGTCCGTGTAGATTGCATTGGCGCCCGTGACCGCTTTCACGGCGTCATTTGTAATGTCGATGATCGCGCCGGTACCACGGCCAATCTTCTTGGCGGTTGCGATCACTTCAGGCAGAGGTTCGTAGCCCTCCGGTGTCGCCACGGAAATGCTTGTGCCCAGCGCCGCAGCGGCCAGCATCAGCGAATGCGCCACATTATTGCCGTCGCCAACATAGGCCAGATGCACTTTGCCGAGGTCGCCAAATTTTTCTTCCAGGGTGAAGAAGTCGGCAAAAGCCTGACAGGGATGTTCCAGATCACTCAGCGCATTAATCACCGGGATACAGGTGTGCCGCGCCATGTCTACGATGGTCTTATGCTCAAAGGTGCGCAGCACCACGGCGTCCACCCAGCGCTCTACGTTGCGCGCGATGTCGCACACCGGCTCACGCTCGCCCAGAAGCGAGCGTGTCTGGTCCATGAAAAGGGAAGTGCCACCCAGACTTGCCATACCGGCCTCAAACGTCAGACGCGTGCGGAGAGATGCTTTCTCAAAGAACAACACCAGTTGCTTGCCCGCCAGCGCGCCACGAAAATCCGCCGGACGGTGCTTGATGATGTGCGTCAGCTCAAACATTGACTTCGTCTCTTCCGGAGAAAAGTCCTGTGCCGAAACCAGATCGCGGCAAAGTACCGGTTGCTCTACTGGCGCTTTCATGGCTGTGAGGTCGTACATTCTCGCTGGCATCATGTTTATTTGCTCCTCCCGGCTGTGGCCGCTGTCATTTTGTTTTTTGCCAATACCTGATCAAGCTGCTGTACAGCTGTATCGATGTGTTGTTTCTTGATAATGAAGGGCGGCAGGAACCGTATGACGGTTTCATCCGTGCGGTTCACGATTGTGCCCAGCTTCAGCATTTGTTGAAAAACCTGTTTGGCCGCATCCGCGGATTCAAGTTCTATCCCTATCATCAAACCCTGCCCGCGCACTTCAATGATGGCCTGATGTTTCTTCTGCAACTTCTGCAGCTGCTCCATGAAGTAATCGCCGACCTTCTGGACGTGCTTGAGCATCTTCTCTTTTTCCAGGATCGTGATCAGCTGCAGTGCGACGGCGCAGGCCAGTGGCCCTCCGCCGAACGTGGTGCCGTGCATCCCCGGATGAATACACTCGGAAACTTTTTCGGTTGCCAGCAGCGCACCCAGCGGCAGCCCGCCGGCTATCGGTTTGGCCACAGTCACCAGATCGGGCTGAATGTTGTAATTCTGATAGGCGAACCAGCGCCCGGTGCGTCCCATGCCACTCTGGATTTCATCGGCGATCAGCACTGCGTTGTGCTTGCGCGCAAGCTTGTGCGCGGCGTCAGCAAACGCCTGGCTTACCGGACGGATGCCGCCTTCGCCCTGGACAAATTCAAAACCAATGGCGCAGACGGTCGAATCAAATTTGCTTTCCAGATCGGCAACATCGTTGAAGCGAACGAACTCCACGCCCGGTACGCCAGGCGCAAAAGGCGCCCGATACTTCTCTTTATGCGTGGTCGCCAGCGCGCCGAAAGTCCGGCCGTGAAAAGCATGCTCCAGGGCCAGAATCCGCCACTTCGGTTCCTTTCCTTCACCGCAATTGGCCTTGGCATAAGCGCGCGCCAGTTTCAATGCGCCTTCCCACGCCTCAGTGCCGCTATTGGTAAAGAAGGCACGATCCATGCCCGAAATCTTTGTCAACGCGGCGGCCAGCCGGCCCTGATACTCGTGGTAAAACAGGTTCGAAGTGTGAACCAGCAGCTTCGCCTGCTTGGCGATCGTCTTCGTCAGCGCCGGATGCGCGTATCCCAACGCATTCACGCCAATGCCGCTCAGCAGGTCAAGGTATTTGCGGCCCTTGTTGTCATACAAGTAGACGCCGCGGCCTTTATGCAGCAGGACGGGATAGCGGTCGTACGTCGCGACCAGCAGTTTAGATTCCAGTTTGGTTACCTGCTCCAGGTTCACGCGACCAGCACCTCCGTTCCCGATTCGATTTTGGCGAAATAAAATTCTGGCAGCGCTTCCACTTCCGCCGCCGGCAAAATGCGCACGCGATTGACGCCATGGAGCAACGCGTCTTTGCAGGCTTGCAGTTTGGGCAACATGCCACCGGCGATGACCGCTTTCTGTGTAAGGGCAGCGGCCATGCCCAGATCGAGCCAGCGAATCACCAGTCCATCGGCGTCCTTCACGCCTGAAACGTCGGTGAGAAAGATGAGTGCGTTGGCATGGCAGGCCACCGCGCATGCCGAAGCCATCTGGTCCGCATTGATGTTGTAGTACTGGCCGTCACTACCGAGTGCAACGCTTGAAATCACCGGAATGCAGCCCTGCTGCCAGATCGTCTCAATCCAACGCGGATCAACCGAACATATCTCGCCCACAAATCCCAAGTCGTGGCCGTTCGTCATCTTCTTGCGCGCGCGGAAGGCCTGGCCATCGCCGCCGCACAGACCCATCGCGGACTGGCCTACGCTGCCCAGCGCCGCGACGAGCTTTTTGTTCATGTGTCCGGCCAGCACCATGACGGCGAAGTCGCGGGTCTCGGCGTCGGTCACGCGCAGACCGTCAATAAACTCACTCTGCTTGCCCATCTGGGCCAGCATGCGGGTAAGAGCAGCACCGCCGCCATGCACTACGGCAACCTGATGCTCCGCGGCAAGTTGTTTGACCGCCAGCACCGCGCGTTGCAGCAGCGCAGCATCTTCCAGAGTGGCGCCGCCGAGCTTGACCACAATCTTCATCTCAGGCCCTCCTCTTCATTCCAGCCAAACATCACGTTCATGTTCTGTACCGCCTGTCCCGCCGCGCCTTTTACCAGGTTGTCGAGACATGAAACGATGACCAGCCGCTTGTCGTCGGGCGCCAGCGTGAAACCAACGTCGCAGTAATTGGTGTGCAGCGAATACTGAATCTGCGGCAGCTTGCCGGCAGGGAAGATGCGAACAAATGTGGAGTCCGCATAAAACTTGCGCATGCAGGTTTCAATTGCTTCCGGAGCCATAACCGAACTCAAGCGGACATAAATCGTCGACAAAATCCCCCGCGGGATAGGCAGCAGATGCGGCGTGAAGATCAGCTGTTCCGGCAATATGCCAAGCTGCTCCAAAATCTCTCCGGTGTGGCGATGACTGAAGACCGAGTATGCGGAAAGGTTCTCCGCCACTTCCACAAAGTGTGTCTTTTGCGTGGGCTGCTTGCCTGCTCCAGAAACGCCGGACTTGGAATCGCAGACAATGCCGTAATTCAGGTCAACCAGTCCTGCGCGAACCAGCGGCGCCAGCGCCAGGATGATCGAAGTGGCATAGCAGCCCGCATTCGCCACCAGCGCGGCTTCCTTCATCTCATTGCGGTGCAGCTCAGGGATTCCATACACCGCCTGCGCCATGAGCTTTTCGGCGAGCAGCGGGTTCTCATCTTTGAAGTCGTAGATGGCGCGATATTCCGGCGTCTCCAGCCGCCACGCGCCGCTCAGGTCGATAACGTGAACTCCCTGGGCCACCGCTTCCGGAACCCACTCCCGTGAAACCTCATGCGGTGTGGCCAGAAAAAGCACGTTGACGCCTTTGGTGCGCAGAGTTTCCCAGCGAAACGGCTCCATTGGATAGCCGCCATTGCCGCTGACATGCGGATATAACTCATCAAGCTTCGCCGTTGTGCCAGCCTCGCCGTTACGGGTGAAGAGCAACGGCTTCCTGGCGTAAGGGTGGCGGGCGAGAAGACGCGCCAATTCAAAACCGGCGTAACCGGTTGCTCCAACAACCGCGGGCTGGATTGTTTGCGGCATCAGGCGCGCATGTCCTCAAGGCGCGTCTGTAGCTTTTTGGCACTTTTATTGTCGGGCGTAATGATCAGGACCGTATCATCGCCTGCGACGGTACCCACAACTTCGTCCCAACCTTCAGAATCCACTCCCAGGGCCACGGGCTGGGCAGCGCCGGAGACGGTCTTGATCACCAGCAGGTTCTGTGCCCGCCGGACTTCCACCACGAACTCGCGCACCACACGTGAAACAGCAGGGGTAGGATCAGGGCCCGCATCGCCGTTCGGCAGCGTATAGCCTTCCGCAGTCCGCACCAGACGCAGTTCATTGATGTCGCGCGAAAGCGTCGCCTGTGTCACAGGGAAGCCCCTGCGCGCAAGCACCTTCACCAGCTCCTGCTGATTAGGCAGGGGGCCTTCGTGCACGAGTTCGACTATCAATTGCTGTCTGGCCAATTTTGTCATACCGAATAATTATGCAACTAGATGTATAATTATGCAGTCCGAGATATAGAAGTGTCAACCCGAAAATGAACGAAAAATTGAGGGGGCAAAGGCACTTAACCGCAAGTGTTCATCTCTGGTATTTGGGTCGCGGTTTATCCGGCGGCGGGTTCCATCACAATAGGCATGGTCGGTGTTTGGCTTCCGCCTGCGGGCTCAATGGTGACGGCAAAGCCTTTTGCAATCACCCCAGCCGACATTTTGTGGAACATCATGCCGTTGCCCTTGCCGTCAGGCTTGAACCAACCGGCAGGCATGGGTGCGCTACCGTCTGCTGGCAGGAGCCAGAGTTGATAAATCTTGTTTTCCGGCAGCGGAGTCAGATTGCTTGCCATCAGCAGCAGCGAGCCTTGCTGTTTTGAATAGACGGTCTTGATCTGCGGCTGTGGTGGTGTCTTTTTGCTGACAAGAGTAAGCGGCCAGGCGTCAGGAGCGTGCAGCAGATCTCTGACCATTTTAGCTTCCGCCAGCTCTGTGTCCTTCTTCACCAATTCAGCCTGCACCTGTTCCACCTGTGCGCGGGCTTGTCTTAGCTGGAATCTGGTATTACGCAGATCGCGCCACAACAGAAGGCTGAAGACGGCCAGCATCAGCATCACGGCGATGGGCGCGAACGATAGCCAGCGCGACCGCAGTCGCCCCACGACAAATGGTTTTTGCGCCCTGCGCCCCATGCGCGGCTCCGCCGCCACGGCGCTCAGCAGCCGCTGCCGTGAGCGCGCGGGAGGCTGTGGTCCAGTGGCGGAAAGCGCCAGCAACGCCGTATCGGCGCGCAGCGCTTCCAACTCTCGACGGCACTCGCCGCACGTGCCCAGATGTGCTTGCAACTCCGCCAGGTCCTGCGGGTCGTCGAGCGTGCCCATGGCGTAGAGCGCCAGCGTTTCAGCGAATTGTGGATGCACGTTCATGCCAATACTTTTCTCAGAGCCAGCAGACCGCTACGGATGCGAGTTTTAACGGTTCCCAGCGGCTGTCCGGTTTTGCCGGCAATTTCCGTATGCGTCATGCCTTCAAAAAATGCCATCTCCAGCGCTTTGCGCTGTTCCTGCGGAAGCCCAACCAGGACGCCGCGGACTTTATCTAGAACAAGTTTCTGGGAAGCCTCATCTTCCAGATTGACTCCGGTGGAGATGGGCATTTCATCGATGTCGTCTTCCGGAGGACGTTTTCGCAATAGATCGATGGCGCGATTGCGTGCGATCACCGCCAGCCAGGGTGCAAGCCGTCCGCGACCAGCGTCAAAGGCCTGCGGGTTGCGCCATAACTGTAGAAACACTTCCTGCACCACGTCCTCGGCCGCCGTGGTGCTGGCCAGCACGCGGAGCGCGACACCATATACCACTCCGGCATAGCGGTCATAGAGGTCGGCCACGGCGCTTTGGTCTCCCGCGCGAATGCGGGCGATCAGGGCTGCGTCGTCCTTATGGTTTGGCGCTTGCGTGCCGCTCACGCGCATTCTCTCGCTTTCCTAGGTGTACGAATTCTGACGGCGTTTGGATTGCATCCGGGCCCTGTAAGCTGCAAAATGAGCCCGAAACTCCATCGTAACAAATCCGTTTTGGGAGGGCGAGGGTAGGCTGGCTGACTCGTTGAGCCTCTGCCAATGTGCCGACTTCGATCCGCAGCAGCCCCTCGCTTCCGACGCGCAAGAACGAAAAAAGATGTTAGTATCCTTCGCATGCGCACCAGAGCGGCTGTTATTTTACTGGTTGTCTTATCGTTTTCCGCAATCACTGTTTTCGCCGACTCCGCCGATTTTACCGTGAAGAAAGTTGGAGACGGCGTTTATGCAGCCATTGGAGCCGACGGAGGAAAGGCCGGCAGCAACGCCGGATTTATTATCGGCAGCAATGGGGTAGTGGTCGTCGATACGTTTGAAGAGGTCGCGCCGGCGCGAGACCTGCTGGCGGAAATTCGCAAGATCACGAACCTGCCCATTCGGTTTGTCGTCAACACGCATTATCACCTCGACCACACCGGCGGGAACGCCGTCTTTGCCCAGGCCGGAGCTACCATTCTGGCCCAACGCAACCTGCGCGGCTGGCTGCGAACGGAAAATCTGAAATTCTTTGGCGCCAATCCCAAGCCGGAACAGAAAGCCATGGTCGAAGCATTGGTGCTGCCGGACGAGGTTTACAGCGATGCCGTGGATATTTATCTGGGTGCGCGGCAGATTCAAGTGCGTTACATGCTGGGCCATACCGGCGGCGACTCTGTGGTGACCGTGCCGGACGCCGACGTGGTTTTTGCCGGCGATCTGGTCTGGCAGAAACATCTGCCCAACCTGATTGACGCCACGACCAGCGATTGGGTGAAAACGCTGGAGAAGCTGCTGGCCGACCATCCTGCGGGAACGTTCGTTTCGGGGCATGGCGATGTCGCCACTGCGTCCGATGTCCGCGACTTCCACGATTATCTTGTCACTTTGCGCGACGCCATAGCCAAAGCGCAGGCAGCAGGTAAGACCGATCAAGCATTAGTCGATGCGGTGCTGCCGCAGTTGCAGGAAAAGTACGGCAAAGATTGTCCGGCCCCATCGTCAAATAAATCCCCGTCGGCCCCGACTTCCACTTGCTGGGGATTCTTTGCTCCATTTTCCAAACGCAACATCACCCAGACCGCAGCAGAACTGGCCGGCACCAAGAAAGTACCCACTCCTGTGGCTGATGCCGACAAGAATGCAGCAGGGAAGTAGACGCTAGCGGGTTTGCGGAAACAGAGTATAAAAGTTTTCCGCCGTCTGCTGACCGATTTCTTCTTTACTCATCCCCCGCAACTGTCCTATTGTTTCTGCCGTATTCACCACAAAGCTCGGCTCATTGCGCTTGCCACGGTGCGGAACCGGCGCCAGATACGGCGAATCCGTTTCGATCAGCATGCGGTCGAGCGGGACCTGCTTCGCGGCTTCGCGGATGTTTTCCGCCCTGGGAAAGCTGACGTTGCCGGCAAAGGAAATGTAGAAGCCAATGTCCAGTGCGGCCTGCGCGTGCTTCCATTCGCCGGTAAAGCAGTGAAGGATTCCCGGCAGTCCGCTGGGCGCCCAGTGGTCGCGCAGCATTTCTAGCGTGTCGTCCCAGGCGTTCTCACTGTTGTTGCTGGGGCGGCAGTGGATGATGATCGGCAGCTTTGCCGCGGCGGCCAGTTCCATCTGGCGGCGAAACACTTCTTTCTGCGCCTCGCGCGGCGAGTGATCATAGAAATAATCCAGGCCAATCTCACCCCAGGCAATCAATTTCGGATGTTTCGCCAGGCGCTCCATCTCGGCATAGTCGGCATCTGTCGCCACGCTGGCTTCGTGCGGATGCAACCCTGTACTGGCGAAGATCCAGTCGTGCTGTTCGGCAATCCTCAGCGCGCAGTCATACGTTCCCGGACCGGTGCCGCTGCCGATGGCAAGAATCCGATCCAGTCCGGCATCGCGAGCGCGCGTGAGCATCTCCGGGCGATCAGAATCGAATTTGTGGCCTTCAAGATGGGCGTGGGAATCGATGTACAAAACCTGCCTCGTTATTTATAAATATCACGCATGTATCGGACTGATCCAGACACAACCTATTCCACAGGCAAACAGGAGGATTGTGATGGCCGTATCGCGTAGAGAGTTCATCAAGACCGGTGTAGGAAGCGCGTGCACGCTAGCGGCAGGAGCGACCGCACTCCAGGCCCAGACCGGCCAGCCGGCGACGGCCGTTCCGCAGTCAACCCCGCCACCTGCCGACCGCATGCCGGAAATTTCCGCTGACAAGCTGACGCCGGAGCAGAAGAAAGCCGCCGATGAATTTGCGGCGGAACGCAAGACTCCTGTGTTTGGTCCATTTGTGCCGCTGCTGCGCAGTCCGGAAGTGATGCTTCGCGCCAAGGCCATGGGCGACTATCTTCGCTATAAAAGCGTGCTGCCGCCGCAGCTCAACGAATTCGCTATCCTGATCACCGCCCGCCGCTGGAGCCAGGAGTACGAATGGGCGGTGCATCAGCCGATCGCGGTGAAGGCCGGATTGAAAACAGAGATTACGCAGGCGCTTGCCGAAGGGCGGCGGCCGCAGGGCATGTCAGCCGACGAAGCCATGATCTATGAATTCTCCACCGAGCTGCATCAGAACCAGAGCGTGAGTGATGCGACCTATGCGCGCGTGCTGGCAAAGTTCGGCGAGCAGGGAATCATTGACTTGATCGGGGTGAACGGCTACTACACATTCCTGGCGATGGTCTTGAACGCGACGCGTACGGCATTACCCAAAGGCGCTGCTCCGCCGCTGGCAGCGTTTCCGCACTGAGCGGCGATCAATGTGTCATTCGAAGGCAGTGGCCTGTCGCGTTCGCGCTTTGCGGAACAATCGAGCAAGTAGAACGACCCCCAGCAGTAGGCAGAGGGGAGCGGTGGCCGCTCCAGGAAAATACCCACCCAGGACCGCGCTCAAAAGGAGATGGCCGGCGCCATTGGCCACACCCCCGGCCAATGCCAAGAAAAGAACGGCTAGGTAGGCCAGTCTGGCTCGGCGGTGGACACCGAGAGCTGCCAGCACAAATATGGCAAGCCAAACGAGGTTGAACGCCAGGAATCGCGCGTCGCTCCATTCAGCCCCAATCAACCTGGGAAAGCGGCGCTGGAAACCGGTCACAAATTCTTCAGTGAAATGCAGGCACTGCACGGCAATGGCGAGCAGATAGGCGGGCAGGACCGCGGTAGGATCGTTGTTCCATCGGCCTCCAACCCATAGCAGATACGCCACGACCATACCGACACCAAGGACGACAGTCGCGCGGCCCATCCACAGCATCTGTGCGGTCACAGCTAGCACCACGAGAACTGCTCCGACAATACGATCCAGTGACGTAATCGTGTTTGCCAGATCCGTCACAAGCGCCGTCCTCTCCGTCTGAGTGCCGCGATGCAGTCTTATTTGAGCTTGGCCCCGACCGGCACATCTTCCAGAAATCCTGCTAGCACCGGCTTACCGTCCTCACCGACGGAAGCAGCCACGATCATG
>Ga0210400_10002393_pt1 | contig 17492 bp, 16 predicted proteins | sample IncBWH26MmetaG_FD_155456 | JGI IMG/M metagenome (GOLD analysis project Ga0210400, IMG submission 155456) | Forest soil microbial communities from Barre Woods Harvard Forest LTER site, Petersham, Massachusetts, United States - Inc-BW-H-26-M | ecosystem: Environmental > Terrestrial > Soil >... | reverse complement strand
CGGCCACTACCAGGCCCCTGCCGGCGCTCCCAAAGTCGACCCTCAGGCCGTCCTCGACGAACTCCTTGCCAAGCGTGCCCAGGGCCGCAAGCAGCCCGGAGCATGGATCGGAGACGCCATCTACGGCGTCAATGACGGCCTCGGAGCCATCTTCGGCATTGTCTCCGGTGTCTCCGGCGCTACTGCAGGCGACAGCAAGTACGTGCTCCTGGCTGGCCTCTCCGGCATGATCGCCTCAGCGCTCTCCATGGGTTCCGGCGCCTACCTCGCCGCCAAAAGCCAGCGAGAAATCTACCACGCTGAAATCTCTCGCGAGCGCGAAGCCATCCAGATGAACGCTCCTGAAGCCCGCGAACTCCTCTCGCTCTACTACCAGGTCAAGGGCCTGCCCGAGGCCGACGCCGATCACATGGTCAACCACATCGCCAGCGACCCCGAGCAGATGCTCCGCGCTCTGGCCAGCGAACGCCTTGGCACGTCAGAAGAAGCGCTTTCGAACCCCCTGGTCTCTGCCACCTCAGGCGCTCTATCCACTGCCGTCGGCGCCATCATTCCCATCATCCCGTTCTTCTTCCTTAGCGGAGTCCCCGCCGTGGTCGCTGCCGCCATCGTCTCGCTCGCCGCACACTTCGCTGTTGGCGCCGCCAAGAGCCTCATCACCATCCGCTCCTGGTGGTCCTCCGGTTTTGAGATGACCATGGTTGGCGCAGTCGAAGGCGCAGTCACTTACGGTATCGGTATTCTCCTCGGTAAGGGCGGAATGTAGTGGCTGGCTTCGTCCCTCTCGGCGATGCATCGCGTCCGCCGACCCGCTTCGCGGCCGTCACCATCCTGATCATTCTTCTCAATGTCTGGGTGTTCTTTCAGGAGTTGACCTATGGCGACCCCTACGTCTGGACGTGGTCTGCTGTCCCCATCCGCATCATCCACGGCCATCGCCTCGTCACGTTGCTGACATCCATGTTTATGCACGCCAGCTGGATGCACATCATCGGCAACATGGTTTACCTGTGGGCCTTCGGTCGCGAGATCGAGAACGCGATGGGCTCCTTTCGATTCGCTGTCTTCTATCTCATCGGCGGCGTCGTCGCCATGTCCGCGCAGATCCTCGGCGACCCCTTCTCCCGCATCCCCTCCCTGGGCGCCAGCGGAGCCATCGCCGCCGTCATGGGCGCGTTCCTCATCACGTTTCCCCGCGACCGCATCCGCACCTTCGTCTTCTTCTTCATTTTTTTCCGGATCACCCTGATTCCCGCCGCCCTTCTCATCGGCTTCTGGTTCATCATGCAGGTCCTCAACGTCGGAGTGGTCGCCCAGGCAAAAACCGGCGGAGTCGCCTACCTCGCCCACATCGGCGGCTTCCTCTTCGGCGTAGTCACCGCTCGACTATTCGTCAACCCCCAGCGCATGACCTACCGCCGCTTCAGCTAACCTCGAAGTCAATCTAAAGGGTGTCATCCTGAGCGAAGCCGAAGGATCTGCGGTTGCTGGGTGCCCCAGAGCCGGCCCTGAGCGAAGCCGAAGAGTTCGCTTTTGAGACCGGGGAGAACTCTCGCGGTCACATTCTTACCTGTCGAATAGAATTACTTCGATCTTCGTCATCAGAAAAATCATGCTCAAACAGACCCTGTTCACTCTCGCCCTCTGCCTCGCCCCCATCGCCCTCGCGCAGACCAGCCCCGACATCACCGTCGAACACGGCGTCCCCATGAAGACCCGCGACGGCGTCACCCTCCGAGCCGACATCTATCATCCCGCCGGCGACGGCAAATACCCGGTCCTGCTCCAGCGCACGCCCTACGACAAGAACAATGCCGCCGACTTCGGCCGCACCGCTGCAGCCCGCGGCTATCTCGTCGTCGTGCAGGACGTGCGCGGCCGCTACACATCCGAGGGCGAGTGGTACCCCTTCAAACACGAGACCGACGACGGCTACGACACCATCGAATGGGCCGCCGCTCTACCCAACTCCAACGGCAAAGTCGGCATGTTTGGCGGATCGTACGTCGGAGCCACGCAGATGCTCGCCGCCATCGGCCATCCGCCGCATCTCGCCGGAATCTGCCCCGTCGTCACCGCCAGCAATTACCACGAGAACTGGACCTACCAGGGCGGCGCGTTCGAACAGTGGTTTAACGAGTCGTGGACTGCCGGGCTCGCGCAGGACACCCTCAACCGCGCCATTCGCCGCGACACCAACGCCCTCGCCGCCGTCAACACGCTGCCTCTCTCGCAGTTTCCCGTCTTCAACATTTCCAGGCCGCGGACCGGCGCAGAACTCACCCAAACCCTCGCGCCCTATTTCCTTGACTGGGCCGCACACACTGACTACGACAGCTATTGGAAGCAGTGGTCCATCGAAGAAAACTTCCAGAACATCCAGGTCCCCGCGCTTACCATCGCCGCCTGGTACGACATCTTTCAGGGCGGCTCTCTGCGCAACTACCTCGGCCTCAAAGCGCATGCGGGCAATGAAGCTGCCCGCGCCGGCCAGCGTCTTCTCATCATGATTGGCGGCCACGCGGGTGGAGGCAGCCACATCGGCACCGTAGACTTCGGCCCCGCAGCCGCCGAATACGACGAGAACAAGGTCATCCTCGAGTGGTACGACTATCTCTTGCTCGGCAAGCAGAACGACTTCGCGACTCACCCCGTAAAAATCTTCGTCATGGGCGAAAACAAGTGGCGCTTCGAAGACGCATGGCCACTCGAACGTGCCAAGACCACACGCTATATGCTCCATTCCACTGGCAAAGCAAACTCTGCCACTGGCGATGGCGCTCTCATCACCGCAACCGCAAAGTCCGAGCAGCCCGACACCTTCACCTACGATCCCGCCAACCCCGTCCCAACCGTTGGCGGCCCACTCTGCTGCGATCCGGGCCATCTTCCCGCCGGCCCCCGCGATCAAAAAGAGGTGGAGTCTCGCCCCGACGTTCTCGTCTACTCCACCCCGCCTCTCGACACCGACACCGAAGTCACTGGCCCCGTTTCGCTCGATCTGTATGCCGCATCCACTGCTGTCGACACCGACTTCACCGCAAAGCTAGTTGACGTCTGGCCCAATGGCTACATCCAGAACCTCACCGAAGGAATCCTGCGCGCCCGCTATCGCGAATCCACCACCGGCCCAGCCAAACTCCTCGAACCCGGCAAAATCTACGAATACAAAATCGATCTCTGGTCCACCAGCAACGTCTTCCTCAAAGGCCACATCATCCGCCTCGAAGTTTCCTCGAGTAACTTCCCGCGTTTCGACCGCAACCTCAACACCGGCAAACCTGCATCCACAGACGTCACTTTCACCAAAGCGACGAACACCGTGTACCACGACGCCGCCCACCCTAGCACCCTGATCCTCCCCATAGTCCCAAGGTGAGCGTTCAAACCGGTCATCGCGGCTGCACTCTCAACGACTCGAGTCAATGTTTGTCATCCGGAACGAAGCGCATCGGGGCCCTGCGAACGAGAATCGTTCGCGGGGTAGGCGAAGTGAAGGATCTGCTTTTCACGCTGCATCAGCCCGCAGGAAAACGGGTGCCCCAGATCTCGCTTTTGAGACCTGGGATATCAGATTTTGGTGAATCGATTTGTATGACATAGCAGAACGTGCAACCAATAAGTTGCAGGTCAGCGGATAGAACAAAACAAGACCGAGATGAGAAGCTAGCGGCTGGAAGTTGCGACCAGCTTCTCCGCCATCAGGTCTTTCGCCGCCTGTCGCCCGGTGCGAATGCAATCCGGAATGCCGATCCCGTCATAGGCGTTTCCCGCCAGCCGAAGCCCCGGCAGCGCTGCCACCCGCTCCTTCACCCGCTTCATCCGCTCCTGGTGACCCACCGCATACTGCGCCATGGCCCGCCGCCACCGCGAAACCTGCGTCGCCTCCGCGGGAATGTGAGGCCCCACCACGCGTGCACCAAGAATCTCGCTTAACTCCCGCCGCACCGTTGCCACCAGCACTTCATCGCTCTGGTCGAGCAATGCCTCATTCTTTGCGCCGCCCAGGAAAGCTCGCAGCACCGCCTTGCCTGTCGGAGTACGACCCACAAATTTGCGATGCACAAACGTGCACGCCAGCATGGCGCGTCCTTCCACCGCCGGCACCAGGAACCCGAATCCATCCGGTAGCCGCCCCAACTGCGCCTCGTCGAACACCAGGTTCACCGTGATCGAAGAAGAGTAGGGAATTGAGCTCAGTTCATCACCCAGCCTCGCATCTGTCGCCGCCAGCAGTCCGCCCGCCGCCCACGCAGGCGACGCCACAATGACCGCGTCATAGATTTCAGCAGCGCCTGTGCATCGGATCCGCCATCCTTCGCCTACGTGCTCCAGCGAGTTCACCACCGTCGACTTCCGCAGCCACGCGGGATTCAGTCGTCCCTCTAACGCGTCAACGAGTTGCTGCAGCCCGCCCTTCAGCGTAGTGAAAATTGGCCTCGGCCCTGAAGCTGGTCCGCCCCCCGCACTCCGCGCCGCCATGATGGCCCGCATCTGTCTGTGAGCAGCCAGCATCCCGCGCGTTAGCGAACCGTACTGGCTCTCCATCTCCACAAGCTTTGGCAGCACCGTCCGTGCGCTCAACTGCGTCGCGTCGCCGCCATAGATTCCAGACAGCAGCGGATCCGCCAGCCGGTCCACCGCTTCCTGGCCGAAATGTCTTTTCACCAGCGCCGCCACCGACTCATCCTGCCCGACCGGCCGCGGTGGATGCAGCAGTTCCAGCGCCATCCGAATTTTCGTCGCCGGGCTGAACAGCCCCGACAGCGCCGTCGGAACGAGCTTCGTCGGAATCAGGAACATCAGCCCATCGGGCAACGGAACCAGCCGGTTCTTCACCACGATGTACGTCTTGCGGTTTGCGTCGTTCGATGGTGTCAGTTGATCGGCCAGACCAAGCTCGCGGCACAGTTCCGCGCCCGCTGGCTTCTCGCTCAAAAACGAATCCGGCCCGCGCTCCAGCACAACCCCATTCACGGTTTCCGATGCGAGCGATCCTCCGAGCTGTTCCCGCGCCTCAAACAGCGTGTACTCTACATCCGCACCCGTCGCCCGTGCCTTCTCCACCTCAAAGGCGGCTGCCAGCCCCGCGATTCCGCCACCAATGATCGCTACGCGCATCCGTGACCTCAATCCCTTCTTACCACACCGGGCCGTGAAAACAGCAGCGTCCACTGCGCAGCAACCCTGCATCCAGCATCTATCTCGGAACGCATCTGGCAAGTGATTTAAATCACCCGTCCGCCTCACACATGTGGACTGAACCCATCATCACTCGCTGGTTCGCCTGCACAGCCTGCCTCAAGCTCAACACACACAGTAATATCCACGCAAAATCGGGCCGGGACTTGTCGTCCCGGCCCGATCACCACCCCACCCTCGACTCCATCTATCTATCAAACCTATCTTCTATCTATCAAACCTATCTGTGGATCTTCTATGACAACGACACCAGCGGCCCCGTAAACTCCGGCTGGCATTTCGCCGGCGCATCCGTGGGTACCCAATTTTTTGGTTGATAAATGCAGCAAGGCTCCTGCGCCAGCGGATCGCCCGTGACCGCATATGCCCGCGCCCGTGATCCCCCGCAGATCTCCTTGTATTCGCAGGCTCCACACTTGCCCTCAAGCTGTTTCGTATCGCGCAGCGCCTTGAAGATCGGCGCATTCTGATAAATGTCTTTGAGCGGCGTTTCGCGAATATTCCCCGCATGGATCGGCAAGAATCCGCTCGGATACACATTCCCCATGTGCGAAACAAACAGGAACCCTTTGCCGTCATTGACGCGCCGAGTCATCCAGTTCGAGGTGCGAGTTTTCGCATCGGCCTCTGGCGCTCCTGGCTCGTATTCCCGCGCAACGCTCTGCGGATGGCCCGCTCCATGTCCCATCTTCCGCTCCTGCAGGTTGTGCTGCAGCAGGTAGCGCCGGTAGTGCATCGCCTCTGTCGTCTTGATTTGGAAACTCACCCGGTTCGACAGCTCGTAAATCTTTCCAAACACCTCTTCGAATTCTTCGCCGCTCAACAGATCGCCCAGTTGTCCGCGTCCCACCGGAACCAGAAAGAACACGTTCCACATCACGATGTTGAGCTTCTCAAACAGCGCGCACAGGTTGTCGAGATCATTCGCGTTATGCCGGCTGATCGTGGTGTGCACCTGGATCGGCAGCCCCGCTTCCCCTGCCCATTCCACTGCCTGGATCGTCCGCGCCCACGCCCCCGGCAATCCGCGAAATGTGTCGTGAATCTCCGGCGACGATCCATCGAGCGAAATTCCCAGCCGAACCACGCCGGCTTCCTTCATCTTGAAGATCTTTTCGCGCGTCAGCAGCGGAGTGGCGCTCGGCGTTACCGCGACCTTCACGCCCTTTTCCGCAGAATACCGAATCAACTCATACAGATCGGGTCGCTTGAGCGGATCGCCGCCCGTGAACACAAAAATCGGAATATGCATGTCCGCGATCTGATCGATCAGCGCCTTGCCCTCGGCCGTCGTCAGCTGGTCAGGATGCGCAATCGGTTGTGCCGCCGCGCGGCAATGTTTGCACGCCAGATCACAGGATTGGGTGACTTCCCAGATCGCCAGGAACGGTGCCTCGTCATAGTTCAACCCGCCACGTGCTGGTATGTGATGCATTGGTTGTTGTTGCATGGGAACTCCAACCTCCTCGGCGCGAAGAACGCCTCGCGTCCCATACAGAAGAGCACCGCCCCTATCGAGCAATCAGTGATTCAGATCACTAAATAGATACAAAATTCATCACTGTAAGCCTTTTCCCGGCTGGACAAATTATTGCGATGGGTCCAGAATCCAAGTCAACAGGGTGATCCTCCCACGTTGTACGCTCGTCTGGTTGGGTTGAGGGTCAACTAGCATAGGCATAACATCCGCTGTTGCGAGATGTAATCTAAGTCACTCTTTCATGTGGCCTGCAGCACGGAACGCGCACTGGAAGCAGACTAATATCATTGAGCACCGAAGGAGGTTCCCCATGGCCATCAAGCCGGGCTGGAGCAAGCCCTCCACCATTCTGTTTGCCTCTGAAGTTCCAGCGAATGAGCGCGCCTTTAGCTTTGCACTCGCTCAGGCCTTGGAATCCGCTGCCGATCTCGTTCTGTTTCATGCGTATGACACGCTTGTAGTGGCTGCTTCCGAGACCTCGGGCATTCGGTACTACGACTACGCCGCTGCTGCCCGCGCCGAAATCAAGCATCTCGAGCCCCTGGCCGAGCGTGCGCGCCAGTTTGGCATCCGGTGCGAAGTCGTAGTGCGCCCTGGACTTGCTGCCGACCAGATCGTGGCGTATCTTCGCGAGCGCCAGATCGACCGCATCGTCATGGGAACCCACTCTCCCGGCCCCATTGGCAAGATCCTTGTGGGATCGGTGGCCGAAGCCGTTCTCCGCACCGCGAGCGTCCCGGTCGTCATCATCGGTCCCGAAGTCGTCGACGGTGCCTATCGCAACTTCGCCACGCGCACCATTCTCTCGGCCGTCAGCTTCATTGAGAGCAGCTTCGTGGTTGCAACCTTCGCTGCCGAACTGGCTGCCCAGCACGACGCGAGACTGATCCTTCAACACGTCATCCGCCCACAGGACCGCATCGAGGTCCTTGCCGGCCGCACCATGGAGGAGATCGAAGCCGACCTGCTCTGCCTTGTCCCCCCCGAACTGCGCGAACGTATCTCGATACAGACGATCGTCGTACCCGGCGATCCGACCGAGGAACTGCTCTACCAGAGCCGCACGCAGCAGGCTGACCTCATTGTCCTCGGGGCGCATGGCGCATCGGCCTTCGCCGCCATCGCACGTCATGGCGTGGTTTATAAGGTACTGGCTCACTCTCACTGCCCGGTCATCACTCTATCTCCCGCTGTACTTGCCCAGAGCGGCGTCAAATATATCAGGGAGCATAAGGCAGAGAGCATTCTTGCAGGAGTCTTTTAGCTCGGAACCACCGGGATGACCGGCACACCAACCGGACGCGCGCCGGGTGGATTCATTTCAGGGCGCAGCAGAATCCACCCGGCGATGCCGCCTTCCCCGCATCTCCAGTTTTGTATCCGGGCACAACTTCAGTCGTGCCGCTTGCGCATCGTTTTTTCAAATGCCTCTGTCATCCGGAAGCGACGCATGCTTGGGGCCACGCGGACCAGAGTCCGTGGGGTAAGCGTCGCGAAGGATTCTGCTTCTCAGATTGATGGCCCGCACGAAATTGGGTGCGCCATACATGACGCAGTCTCATCGCGGCATAAGTGGGAAACCACGAACCTCGCCCAGCCTCGCAGATCGACCACGAACGGTCAGCGAGCCTTCACCACGCGTGGCGCCTTGGTCACACAAGGCTGCTTCTCGCAAATCATCCCTGTAACTCCCTTGCCTTCCGTGATCGTAAAAATCCGATCCACGCCCGGCAGCTTCACCATCTCCTTCGCCCCCGAAGGCCAGTGAATCTCTGCCGTCCCCGCATCCGTCGTATCGCCCAACCCGAAGTGCGGCCGCTGGTCGTTCGATGAGATGTAGCTCCCTCCGCTCATCACGTCCTCACGTTGCCGGATTCCGTTCGCCGTCAGGTAGACCGTTGCGCCCACCGCATCCCGCGGACTTTTCGCGCCGCCAACGAGCCTCAGTTCCACCCAGTGATGATGATCCGGATTCACATTCTTCAGCAGTACCGGCGGCCCGTCGATCGGGCTGATCACTACATCGATCTTTCCGTTGTTGAACAGATCGCCAAATGCCGCGCCGCGTCCCGAGGTCAGCGTCGCAAGCCCCGACCCCTTCACCGCCGGTACATATTCGAATTTTCCATTGTGCAGGTTGCGAAACAGCAGCGCTCTCTCGGCAAATGTCGTTCCCCAGTCGTGCGCATCCACCTGCGGATATACGTGTCCGTTGATCATCATGATGTCTTTCCAGCCATCGTTATCGAAGTCGATGAATCCGTCGCCCCATCCCACAAACGGCACCGGAATCTGCGCAATCCCCGCCTCGCTGCCCACCTCGGTAAAACTCGCATCTCCGTCGTTGTGATAAAGCGTCTTGTAATCGTCTGAGAAATCCGTCACCAGCAGATCCACGAGCCCGTTGTTCATGTAGTCGCCGACCGCCAATCCCATCGACGCAATCTCGCGCCCATCATTGTTCAGCGCGAACCCCGACACGTAGCTGCGATCTTCGAACGTCCCATCGCCCTTGTTGATATAGAGATAGTTCGGATTCGAATCATTTGCGACCAGCAAATCCGGCTTGCCGTCGTTGTTCACGTCCACAAAGATCGAGGTAAACCCGTAATAGTGTCCCGGGTCCGACACGCCCGCCTTCACGCTCACGTCGGTAAACGTCCCATCGCCGTTGTTGTGAAACAGGTGATCCGGTTCGCCGGGGAGCCCGCGCGGCCCGCACATCACCGGAAACCCATGCAACTGGCAATCGCCGAAGGGGATATCCCCATTGTCCGGACTAGGCTGGTGATTCAAGTCGTAATGCACGTATCCCGACACAAATAAATCCAGCCGCCCGTCGCCGTCGTAGTCGCCCCATGTCGCGCCGTCCGACCAGTTGCCCAGCGTCACGCCCGCTTTCTCCGCCACGTCGGTAAAGGAGCCATCGTGATTGTTGTGGTAAAGCCGGTTCTTTCCGAAGTTGCAGACAAAAATATCCGGCCAGCCATCGTTGTCATAGTCCGCGATCGCCACGCCGAATCCCCAGCGATCATTTGTCACGCCCGCCTCCGCTGCGACGTCAGTGAACGTCCCGTCATGATTGTTATGGAAGAGGGCCGCATGCGGAGGAGTCTTCTTGCCCGTCAGCGCATCGTACGTTGAACCATTCACCATGTAGATATCGAGCCATCCGTCGTTGTCGTAATCGATCAGCCCGATACCGGAACCATCGGTTTCCAGAATGTATTTCTTCGTTCTGGTGCCCATCACGTGTTGCCAGCCGCTCAGCCCTGCGGCTTTTGTCGCGTCTTCAAAGACCACTATCCCGCTCGTGACGAACCCGCCCGCCGTAATCGGCCGCTTCTCCGCGTCGTACACAGGCGCAAACGATCCCGCCGACGAGATGCCCCCCATCCCGGTCTGCTGTTTTGTCTGCTCTGGATTGGTTTTTGGTTCCTGTTGGGTCGCCGCCGACTGTGCCAAGCCCGCTGTCTGCGGAAACAGGACAACCAGCGCGGCAGCCACCAGTATCCTGTCCCGGAAGCTCACTATAAAAGTTGGAAGTGTCATTCTGAGCGAACGCGGCCCCGAATGCATTTCTGTTCGGGGGTGGTGAGCGAAGAATCTGCTTTTTGCACTTCCAGATTTATGCCAGTAACTTCCGGAACACCACAATCGCGCAACGACCCTCAGCATTCGTCGCATTACTTACTTCTTGGCAGCGGCGGCCGCTGCATCGGGCGCCTTCGGATCGGCGCAAGGCTTCCCGCCACACAACGCACCCGTAATCCCTTTGCCCTCTTCGATCGTATAGATCCGGTCCACTGCAGGAATCTTCACCGTCTCCTTCGCGCCCGAAGGCCAGTGAATCTCCGCCGTCCCCGCATCCGTTGCATCTCCAAGCCCGAAGTGCAGGCGCCGGTCATTCGCCGAAATGTAGCTTCCGCTTGAAAGGACGTCCTGCCGCATCCGCATTCCGTTGGCCTGCAAATACACCGTCGCGCACGTCGCATCCCGCGGGCTTTTCGGTCCGCCTACCAGCCCCATTTCTACCCAGTGATGATGATCCGGATTCACGTTCTTCAGCAGCACCGGCGCCCCATCCACCGGATTGATCACCACATCGATCTTTCCATCGTTGAACAGGTCGCCATACGCCGCGCCGCGTCCGGTGACCACAACCGCCAGCCCCGAGCCCTTTACCGCCGGCACGTTCTCAAACTTCCGCCCCTTGGCCGTGCCATCTGAAACGTTGTGAAACAACAGCGGCCTCTCCGCAAACGTAGTCCCCCAGTCGTGCTGGTCCACCTCCGGATACACGTGCCCATTTACTTCGAACAGGTCGAGCCATCCGTCGTTGTCGAAATCGATGAACCCGTCGCCCCACCCCACAAACGGAATCGTTGTCTGCGCCACCCCCGCCTTGTAGCTGACATCGGTAAAGCTGGCATCGCCGTCGTTGTGATAGAGCACCTTGTAGTCGTCGCCGAAGTCCGTCACGAAGAAATCGATCAGTCCGTTGTTCTCGTAGTCGCCGGCGGCAATCCCCATCGACGCAATCTCGCGCCCGTCCTTGTTCAGCGCAAATCCCGAGACATAACTCTGATCGTCGAAGGTTCCATCGCCTTTGTTGATGTAGAGGTAGTTCGGCTCCGAGTCGTTCCCTACCACCAGATCCGGCTTGCCGTCATTGTTAATGTCTACAAAAATTGCAGTGAACCCGAAGTACTTGTCCTTGTCTTCAACGCCCGCCTTCACCGTCGTATCGGTGAACTTCCCGTTGCCTTCGTTATGAAACAGGTGGTCCGGCTGTCCCGGCAGCCCGCGCGGACCGCAGTTCACGCTCACACCGCGATACAGGCACGACGCAAAATTCACGGCCTTGGTCCCGGCAATCGGCAGGTTGTTGCGATCGAAGTGCACATATCCCGTGACGTAGAGATCCAGCTTCCCGTCGCCGTCATAGTCGCCCCATGTCGAACCCGGCGACCAGTTTTCCAGCGCCACGCCGGCCTCTATCGCTTTATCCGTAAAGGTGCCGTCATGATTATTGTGGTACAGCCGATTCGGTCCGTAGTTGCCGACATAGAGGTCCGGCCAGCCGTCGTTGTCATAATCGGCAACCGAGCAGCCGTATCCCCACCGGTCATTCTGCACCCCGGCTTCCTTCGAGACATCCGTAAACGTCCCGTCGTGGTTGTTGCGGAACAGCGCGGCGTGCGGTGTCGGCTCTTTACCATCCAGAGCGTCAAATGTTGAGCCATTCACAAGATAGATATCGAGCCATCCATCGTTGTTGTAGTCAATCAGGCAGACGCCCGACCCGTTCGTCTCCACGATGAACTGCTTCTGCGGCACGCCCATCTTGTGGGTCCATCCCGACAGGCCCGCAGTCTTGGTCACGTCCTGAAACACCACAGTGCCGGTGTCAACGAAACCGCCCGCCGTGATCGGCCGCTTCTCCGCGTCATACACCGGCGCAGCCTGCACGCCCGTCGCGATGCCACTGCTCATCCCTGGTTTCTGTTGTTGAGGGGGACTTGAAGGTGCTTGGGAATTCGCGCTTCCACTCGCAATCAGAGCAATAAAGACACAGCTAACCAGACCGCGAACTCGCAAAGACCCGCCCCCTTGGGATGGATATGGACGGTTGAAGTGTACCGCATCCAGGGCATGCCTATCGAATGGGCAGAAAGCTGCGCAAGGCCGCGAATCGGCCCTGCGACGCCGGTTTCATCTGCTGCAATCAGATCACGCGCAACAACAGAAGAATCAGCACGATCGTCAGAATCAGGCTAAGCCCGCCTCCGCCGTAGTAGCCCCATCCGGGACCAACGCGATAACCGCCGTAGCCAAAACCAAAAATCAGGATAATCAGAAGAATAATCAGCAGCATACTCTCTCCTTCGTTCGCGTAATCTATGCGGCAGATATCATTTGCCGCAAAATAGGTTCATAAGACGACTAGCAGGTTGAGGTTTTGTGAGGTCACGGCTTCAGTCGCGCCGTGAAGGTGTATTTTCTGTGTTGGAGTCTTAACCCGCGGCCCAACCGTTTTCTACGTGGGAGCCTCCGGGTTTCCCCTCAATCTGTGATGCATCCATCATCTTGTGCGCTGTACCGCAGTCGTTTAAGACTCGGGGCGTGCACACACATTTCGCCGCTGCGTCGGCCATCTCCGCAGTTGTAGACATCTTTCTTGCTGATTCTGCTTATTCCGAACAACCTGCCGCGTTCAGCACGGCGTCCAACCCTGTGTTGTCGATATACGTAGATTTTTGGGAGGTAAGAAATGCTCTGGACAATCTTTGTGGTTCTCCTCGTCCTATGGCTGCTTGGTCTCGTCAGCAGCTACACCATGGGCGGATTCATCCACATTCTGCTGGTGCTCGCACTGGTCGTTCTGGTTATCCAATTGATCTCTGGACGGAGAGCTGCACTATAGCCCGCCCCGCGCCCACGTCTTCTTTCAAAGGAAAGAGCGCGCACCCATGTGCGCGTTTTTTTTCGACAAAACGTAAGTTACACGCCACGGAGGTGGATACATGAATAGCGACAACATTAAAGGCACCATGGATGACGCAGCAGGCCGTGCCAAGCGCCAGGTCGGCGAGTGGACCGGCGATACTAAGACTCAGGCCGAAGGCGCTGCTCAACAGGTGAAGGGCAAGGCTGAGAAGGTCATCGGCAATGTTCGCGATGCCGTCAACAACGCCACAGACAAGACCAAGACAACTGAGCGCGACAGCGAGATCGACGACAATCGTGATCGCGAAAGCGTCCGCAACCGCGAGTAAGCTGGAACGTCTCTCGAGATTTGTCCAATTCCAAGTCTCGACATCGGTCCAGGTTTGAAATCAGCATCGCAGGCGGCGAGCCGAAAAAACTCGCCGCCGACGGGCACCCAGACCACTCATCTCTTTCTGCAGGCACGTGTTTCATCCCAAACGACCTCCAATAAAGCGGTGTGAAATCATGAGCAATGCCGGTGTCAAACCTGGCACCCGGCTTGCTAAACATCCGCGTAAACGCTATAGATATAGGTAACGCTGCTGCGGCGGTCGTCCTAAAAGCCGCACCGGCTCATGTGAGGTGCGTCTTCCGCAGGAACTACGGTTCGCTGACGATCGACGGTCCACTCTCGGAGACATCCAGTTGGCGCGCCGTGGCGCGCGTCCTCCGAAGTCCTCTGGACGCGATTGGTTCTACCCTCCTTCCCGCCCCCTGCACACTCTGCGGCTCCCCCCTGCCGCAACTCTCTCCCGTTCCAATTTGCGATGCCTGCTGGGCTGAAATTCCGGTCGATTATGGGTCTGTGTGCATTCGTTGCGGCGACTCCCTCGACCAACCGCCCAACGAAGGCATTATCTCTTCGCAGATTTGCCGGGCCTGCCGCCTCGCGCCGCCGTCATTTACCCGCGCCGTCTCCTTCGGGACCTACGACGGCTCTTTGCGCGCCGCTATCCACGCGCTGAAGTACGACCGCATCCATCCCGCAGCCGCCCGCCTCGGCTCCATGCTCGCTGCGGCAATCGCACAGCTCGCCCCGTATGCGCCGTCTGACCTCCTTGTTATTCCGGTGCCGCTGCACCGCACAAAGCAAAGCCAGCGCGGATTCAACCAGGCCCGGGCCCTTGCAAAATCTGCCATAGACGCCTTGCGTAAATCGCACCCCGCCTGGCATCTCACGCTTGCGCCCACCACCCTCATGCGCCTGCGTTCCACCGAAAGCCAGGCCGGACTCACGCCGCGCCAGCGACGCAACAACGTCCGTGGTGCCTTCAAGGTCTCCGATGCATCCGCCGTCGACGGAAAGCACATTCTGCTCATCGACGACATTCTCACCACCGGTGCTACCGCCCGCGCTGCCGCACAAGCACTCATCAAGGCCGGAGCAGCCTCTGTGTTCGTCGCAACCCTCGCTCGTGCGCGCCGCATCCACAACGCGCAACCGCATTCATTTGAAGTGAGACGCACCCAACCCGGCATTGAGCCGGCCAGCCAGTTCGCAAGCTTGCATTCGTCATCATCCACTCACCAACTTTCATAAAGAGGGGAAGAGATGTCGCTCGGAAAAGCCATGATTCATGCACGCAAGCAAAAATCCGCCGCCCGCGCTGCCGCTTATGCTGCTGAGTCAGGCACTCATACGGCTGTGCACGCCAACCACATCCTGCAGATGCCGGTGCTGGTTCTCAATGCGTCCTATGAGCCCATCAACATCTGCGGAGCGCGCCGCGCCCTCGTGCTGGTGCTGAAAGGTATCGCGCGCACTGAAGAAGAGCACGGCCTAACCCTCCACGCGCAGCGCAGCCTCATCGCCATGCCCTCGGTCATTCGCCTGCTTGAATATCGCCGAATTCCTCACCAGACCCGCGCGCTCTCGCGCAAAAATATCCTGCTGCGCGATCGCAACCAGTGCCAGTACTGCGGCGTGGTGCTGCCGTCCGGCGAGCTTACCCTCGACCATGTCGTGCCGCGTTCCCGCGGTGGCAACTCCACGTGGGAAAATCTCGTTGCCTGCTGCCACGCCTGCAATCGGCGCAAAGGCAATCGGATGCTCGTTGAGATTGATGATATGATCCTGCTCCGTGAGCCGCGCCCCTTCTCACTGCATACCAGCCGCCAGATCATGCGCATGTTAGGCCGCGGCGACGACCGCTGGCGCAAGTACCTTTTTTATTAGTCCGCGTCACCTCACAAAGGTTGATTCAAGAAATTCTGAAAGGGGAGGGAGCAGGGGGCTTCAGCCCCGCGAAAAATGTGAAACGCCTCTGCGGGCTTTAGCCCCGGCGTCCTCTTCACTCTGTCGAAATACCTTGTGCGCTCTTCCCAGCTCCGACCTGCGACGGGATATACTGAAGCACCCGACCCACCAATTCATGCAACCGGAGCTTTGCGTTTGTTTACACGCGCCATCGTTCGCATTCCCGGCAGCAACTTTGCCGACGGCCTCACCACCGTCGATCTCGGCATTCCCCACTTTGACGAGGCCCTTCACCAGCATGCGCGATATTGCGATGCCTTGCGCGACTGCGGTCTCTCGCTCACTGTCCTCGAGCCTGATCTCCGCCACCCGGATTCCACGTTCGTTGAAGACCCTGCCATCGTCACGCCTCATGCCGCCATCCTCACGCGTCCCGGCGCCTTGAGCCGCGAGGGCGAAGTCGCAGCGATCCATCCCATTCTCGAGCGCTTCTACTCCCGTATCCTGACCATCGAAGCGCCCGGCACCGTCGACGGCGGCGACATCTGCGAAGCCGAAGACCACTTCTTCATCGGCATCTCGCTTCGTACGAATGAAGAAGGAGCGCGCCAGCTCGCCGCGCATCTCGGCGCGCTCGGCTACACGACATCCACCATCGATATCCGTTCCATGACCACGATCCTTCACCTCAAGAGCGGCATCAGCTATATCGGTGATAACACCCTCGTCGTGATGGATGAGATGACGTCCAATTCGCAATTCGCCCGCTTCCACCGGATCAGCGTTTCAGCCGCCGAGAGCTACGCCGCCAACTGCGTCCGCGTGAACGACCGCGTCCTGACCGCCCAGGGATTCCCGCGCCTCCACGACGAACTGGGCGCGCGCGGTTTCAACCCCCTGGTCCTGAACATGTCCGAGTTTCAAAAAATGGATGGCGGCCTGAGCTGCCTCTCGCTCCGCTTCTGAGGGGCTGCGAACTCAGAACTCACAACTACTGCTGCGGCTTCTGTGGCTGTTGTTGCTGCTGCTGCTGTTTGGGCTGAGCCGGTGTTGCCGGCTGTCCCGGCTGTTGGCCGTTCTGCGGACCAGTCTTGGTAATATCCTGTCCGTCGTAGATGATCTTGATCGTCGAGCCGAATCGTTTGTAGTCGGTGTACTTGATCGTGTCGCGAATATGGACGTCCTGGCTCATGTACCCGTTCCCGCCCGAAAAATGGAGCACGCCCTCGCCCTTTGTATATACGGGGAACCAGTAGTGCCCATCGATCTGCTGCCGCCACGTCATGAAGGGAGGATGCAAGTCCTCTTTCCCCTTGCGCGTGTCATCCGGAACCATCCGGCCATTCGTCACTACGATCTGCAGGTCGGTCGCATCCACCCAGATGCGTCCCAGAAAGTACCGTTTGTTCTTCTCGATCTGTTTCGGTCCCACGTCGAAGACGTAGCAATCTACCTCGTCGACCTTCTGCCGCCCCACGTACTTCGTGTTGTACTGCGCAATCTCCTCTGTCGTCAGCACAAAGGGATAGCCCTTCTGAATGTCCTGCAGGTCCGACGGCGACATCATCACGCGCTGTAGTGAGCTCTCCGGGGCAAACACCGTTTTCTCCATGCGCCGCCCGGTCGGGTCAAAGGTAACATCGTCCACCTGGTACCATTCGCCATCTACCTTGTGAGTGTCGTCATCAACCGTCTGCACCCGCGCCATGCGGCGGTACGTATAGTGGTTCAGCGCCTCCTGGAACTCGCTCTCCTTGGCCGCAAACTTCTTGATGATCTCTTCGGGCGGCGTTGCCGGGTCCGATAGATCCAGTTTCCCGAATCCTGCATCGAGCGCCATCGGCGTAAAGGAGTCATTTTCCTGCGCGCTCGCCGTCAGTCCCAGCAATGTTGCAGCCGCCAGTGCCAACCACCATCGATTCCTCACCGTCGCATGTCTCCCGCGCGTCTCATCCGCAGCCTTCAAGTCCCATCTCTGGTTCCCGGCCTCAACCGATCGCGCTCTTCCCGTTACCACATTAGACGTATATACAACTGGCCCGGGTGGCTGCAAAATCGTCCATTGGTGAAGCTGTCGCTTCGCGGCGACCGGCGCAACCCGGACGATTCTTCGCGAGGGTG
>Ga0210400_10002392_pt1 | contig 17493 bp, 12 predicted proteins | sample IncBWH26MmetaG_FD_155456 | JGI IMG/M metagenome (GOLD analysis project Ga0210400, IMG submission 155456) | Forest soil microbial communities from Barre Woods Harvard Forest LTER site, Petersham, Massachusetts, United States - Inc-BW-H-26-M | ecosystem: Environmental > Terrestrial > Soil >... | reverse complement strand
GGCCGCGAAGGCTATGCCCGTTTCATCGAGACCAAGGCGTGGCGCGAAGCCGCCGATGGCGCGATCCGCGAGGCGCTGGTCAATCTCGAATCGGTTCCCGCCCCGGCAGGCGAAATGGATGTGGTGTTGGGCGCCGGCTGGCCCGGCGTGATGCTGCACGAAGCCGTTGGTCACGGCCTCGAGGGCGATTTTAATCGCAAGCAGACCTCGGCGTTCGCGGGCCTCATGGGCCAGCAGGTCGCAGCCAAGGGCGTCACCGTGGTCGATGACGGTACCATGGCGTCACGCCGCGGCTCGCTGTCGATCGACGACGAGGGCACGCCGACCAACCGCACCGTGCTGATCGAGGACGGCGTGCTGGTCGGCTACATGCAGGACCGCCAGAATGCCCGGCTGATGAACATGAAGCCGACCGGCAACGGTCGCCGCCAGGGCTATGCGCATGTACCGATGCCGCGCATGACCAACACTTACATGCTGGCAGGGAGCCGCGACCCCGCGGAAATCCTGGCTTCGGTCAAAAACGGCATCTACGCCGCGAATTTCGGCGGCGGTCAGGTCGACATCACCTCGGGCAAATACGTGTTCCAGTGCACCGAGGCCTACAAGATCGAAAACGGCAAGGTCGGCGCGCCGCTCAAGGGCGCAATGTTGATCGGCAACGGACCGACCGACCTGCATCGAATCACCATGGTCGGCAACGATCTCGCGCTGGATACCGGCATCGGCACCTGCGGCAAAAACGGCCAGGGCGTGCCGGTCGGCGTCGGCCAGCCGACGCTGCGGATGGAGCGTATTACCGTCGGAGGAACCGGCTAATGAGCGTCGAGAGAGAATCTGTGGCACCGAAGGCGCACGGCTGGGGCGCCCAAATCCTCCAGTTCACCGCGGCATTGGCGATCGTTTTCCTGGCCAAGGGCGCGATTGCCGAGCCTTTCTACGTGCCGTCGGGCTCCATGGAGCCGACTCTTTTGATCGGCGATGCGCTGCTGGCATCAAAATATCCCTATGGCTATGGCACCGCCTCGCTGCCCATCCAGATCAACCTGCCGGAAACCCGGCGCATCTTCGGTGAAACGCCGAAGCGCGGCGATGTCGTGGTGTTCCGCTGGCCGGGCGACCGCTCGCAGGCCTGGGTCAAGCGCGTCGTCGGGCTGCCCGGCGATCGTATCCAGATGCGGGAGGGCCAGTTGTTCATCAATGATCGTGCCGCCTCGCTGAAGCCGGATGGCATTGGCGAAGCCGAAGACGACAACGGCGGTTCTGAGCCGGCCTATCGCTATATCGAGACCTTGCCGAACGGCGTGTCGCACGCGATTTTCAAGCTTCGCGATAATGGCCGGCTCGACAACACGCCTGAGGTGACGGTGCCGCCGGACCGCCTGTTCGTGATGGGCGACAATCGCGACAATTCCGCCGACAGCCGCGTCCCGGTCCGTGAGGGCGGGGTCGGCTTGTTGCCGATGGACAATCTGGTCGGTCGTGCCGACGCCGTCGTCGGTTCGTGGGATCTCGGAATCCGCAGCCAGCCGGTATGGACCTGGCTGTCCGGTTTTCGCGTCGCGCGGTTCTTCACCGCGGTGCACTGAACACGGCGCCGTGACGTTCGACGACGAACGCTGGCTTCAGGACGCGCATTTGAAACAATGACCGCTCTCGGCGCACACCCCTGCGCCGACGATGTCATGAATGTTACCTCACCACGCCCGAGATGAATCCCGGCTTGCGCCGCGGCGGCTTGATTTCCTTTTTCAAAAAACAATGCGCGTCTTTTCCGACATATCCACGCCGCGCATAGGTCCAGGCCCGGCATCTATTGTCGCTGGCGCAAGCGGCCTTGCAGGCTTCGTCGCCCTCGCCGCTTTTGAGCTCGAAGCTGTGGTAGTCGCCGCCGAACCGGTCGATCGAGGTTTCGACCGCCCCGTTGCGCGGTTCGACCACTCCGGCTCCGCGCACGCCCGAGATGCAGCAACTATCCGCGATGCGTGCCGGTACGCTGCTCTTCAGCCAGCAGAGCGCGCTGCCGGCAGTATCGCTAGGATAATTGAAACTCCAGGCCCGGCAGCGCCGGTCGCGCTCGCACATCAAGGCACAATCCGCCGGATCGCCTGACGGCACCGGCGAACTCTGATAATCGCCACCCGGACGATCGAAATTGGCCTGGGCTTGTGCCGGTCGCGTGGTGATCGCGGTCGCCGAGAAAGCGACCACCATCAAACACGCCCTGAGCAGGCGGCCTCCCCACATTCGCGATTGCTTTCAACTCATTGGACTTAACCGCATTTCGCGGCCGGCCATTTGATCGCCACGAACCTGTACGGCGGATGAACGGCACAAACACCGGTCAATCGGAGCACATTTCCCGCCGGGCAAACCGTGGGGCGCCGCAGGAAAGCACCTCGAACCAACGGCTTAGAGCTTGGTTTCTGATTGAATCAGAACCGAAGCTCTAATCTCCTGTTTTGACGCGTTTTCTTCACGCGAACCGGAAAACGCTATGGGGATATCAGAACGCGTATTCGTCATAAGCCGGCTCAACCGAACCCCGCCAGGGACCATGGAATTTCTCGAGCATCTCCTCGGCGGGAGTATGGCCGGCGTCGATAATCCGGTCCAGCGGCTCTAGATGGCGGGTCTCGTCGCGGCCGAGATGATCGACGTGCCCGCGTCGCCGCAGCCCCGCATGCGCCAACCCCAGGCATTCCTTGGCGATTTCGAACAGATAGCGGTCCCTGATTCGGGCCTTGAAACCGAGGCGCGGCACGTCATCGCGCAGCGCCTGGCGCTCGCGCGCGTTCCAGTGCTTGACGATATCCCAGGCGGCATCGAGGCTCGTGTCGTCATAAAGCAATCCGACCCAGAACGCCGGCAATGCCGGTAACCGGCCCCACGGCACGCCGTCGGCGCCGCGCATTTCCAGATAGCGCTTCAACCGCACCTCGGGGAAAATCGTCGAAAGATGGTTGGCCCAGTCCGACAGCGTCGGACGCTCGCCGGGAAATGCCGGATTCTTGCCGTTGAAGAAATCGCGGAACGACGAACCCGAGACGTCGATATAGGCATCGCCCCTTTTGACGAAATACATCGGCACCTCCAGCGCGTAATCCACCCAGCGCTCGAATCCCATGCCGTCTTCGAACGCCCATGGAATCATCCCGGCGCGCGCATTGTCGGTATCGCGCCAGATCTCGGAGCGGAACGACAGGAAGCCATTGGGCTTGCCCTCGGTGAACGGCGAATTCGCGAACAGCGCCGTCGCAACCGGCTGCAACGCCACCGATACCCTGAGCTTCTTCACCATGTCGGCTTCGGACGAGAAGTCGAGATTGGTCTGCACCGTGCATGTCCGGTACATCATGTCGAGGCCGTATTGGCCGACCTTCGGCATGTAGCCGGTCATGATCTTGTAGCGGCCCTTGGGCATCATCGGAATCTGCGCCCGTGACCATGACGGCGTCATGCCCAACCCGAGAAAGCCGATGCCCAGCGGGGCCGCGATCTCGCGCACCTGCGCCAGATGCGCCATCAATTCGGATTGGGTTTGATGCACCGTCTCGACCGGCGCACCCGACAGTTCGAATTGTCCACCGGGCTCCAGCGAAATCGCGCCGCCCCCGGTGACGTCATAGAGGCCAATGATATTGCCGCCTTCGATGATCGGCTCCCAGCCGAGCAGGAGCTTCATGCCTTCCAGCAGCGCGCCGATGCCGCGTGCGCCCTCATAGGCGACGGGCTGATGGCCCTGCAGCGTAAAAGGCGTTTTTTCGTGTTCGGTGCCGATCCGGAATTCGGAAGGTGGCTTCACGCCCGCAGCGAGCCACGCGACCAATTCGTCACGCGATTGCAGCGGCGTCATATCGATCTGGTCACGCGCCATACAAATTCCGGATGTGGGGCGTTTCGACCGAACGCACACGGTGTCGGGGAAGGTTACGGACAGCATTGTCCGCAAACATGGGAGGTAAAAGCAGTATCATCGTGCCGGCGCGCCATCTCTCGCGGCGAGCAGCTGCGCCTCATCGCACGAGCAGCCCAGCCGGTCGAGTAACCCGCAGAGCTTGACGGCGTCCGCGTCGGACAATTTCGAGCCGACATGCTTTTCGATCGCCGCGGAATACGCGTTCCACATCTTCTTTTGCAGTTCGCGGCCATTCTCCGTGATCTCGACGAACTGACCGCGCTTGTCGATCTTGCATTCGCGGCGCGCCGCCAGCCCTTCGTCCACCAGCCGGTCGATCAGGCGCGAGGTCGAGTATTGCGGGATCAGCATCTGCCGTTCCAGTTCCACCGGGCGCATTTCGCCCGCCGGCGCCCGCGACAGTTCGAGCAACGCATCATACCAGGCCAAAGGCGGAAACCCCGCCTTTTTCAAATCCTGTTCGACCGCATCGAGCACCCGGCTCTGGATTCGCATCAGGCGAATCCAGGCGGCGGTCGCCTCGGTCGATGGTTTGCGTTTCATGGTCGGATCCATAGATGTGACGGACAAGTGTAGCGCACTAAATGCAGCTGCATCAATCTTGACTATTTCATGCAACTGCATTTGGTTATGCGGCCACATATCACAAATGATCCGAGGGAAGGAAAATTCCAATGAAATTATACTATTCACCCGGCGCCTGTTCGCTTTCCCCCCATATCGCGCTGCTGGAAGCAGGGCTGCCCTACGATCTCGTGAAGGTCGATCTTCGCGCCAAGAAGCTCGAGAATGGCGACGACTACCTGAAGGTGAACCCCAAGGGTCAGGTGCCGGCGCTGACCCTCGACAGCGGCGAACTCGTGACCGAGGGCCCGGTCATCGTGCAGATGATCGCCGACAAGGCTTCGGCCAAGAACCTCGCGCCCGCCCGCGACAGCGCCGAGCGCTACAAATTGCTGGAGTGGCTCAACTTCATCACCGCCGAACTGCACAAGAATTTCGGACCCCTGTTCAGCCCGGTGCTCTCGGACGACGCCAAGGCCTTCTTCAAGGACCGGGTGATGGGCAAGTTCAAATATGTCGACAGCGCGCTGGCCGGTCACGACTATCTGATGGGCAAGCAGTTCACCGTCGCCGACGCCTACCTGTTCACGATGCTGTGCTGGGCGGATCGGATGAACTTCGATCTCTCCGCACTGCCGAACCTTCTCGCCTACAAGGCCCGCGTCGCCGCGCGCCCGAAGGTCCAGGAAGCCCTGACCAAGGAAGGCCTGCTGAAGGCCGCGTAAGCTTTCTGCTGATAGCGATTACAAAAAGGCCGGATCGATGATCCGGCTTTTTTATTTGTTCGTCATGCCCGGCCTTGTGCCGGGCATCCACGTTTTTGCCCAAGCGAGACGTGGATGGCCGGGACGAGCCCGGCCATGACCCGCGAGAGAGTTGGCAGTTCTAAGCCGCCTCGGCTTTCTTCTTCGGCGGGAAGCGGCCATAGAACGTCTCGCCTTTTTCCGCCATCTCGATCAGCAGTTTTGGCGGGGTGAAACGCGAGCCGTATTTGGCCTCCAGTCTGTGGCACAGCGCCACGAAATTCTTGCTGCCCATGAAGTCGATATAGGACAGCGTGCCGCCAGTGAACGGCGCAAATCCGAAGCCGAGGATCGAGCCGACATCGGCCTCGCGCATGTCGGTGATCACGTGATCCTCCACGGTGCGCGCGGCTTCCACCGCCTGCACCACCAGGAAACGCTGCTTCAGTTCTTCAACGTCGAGCGTATCCGGATCGAGATGCTTCGGCTGCAACCCGCCCAAGGCCGACCACAGGCTCTTCTGGCCTTTGCCCTTCTCGGGATAATCGTAAAATCCCTTGCCGTTCTTGCGGCCGAAACGGCCTTGTTTTTCGACCATTTCGACCAGCAATTTCTTCTGGCTCTGGTCGATGGCATTGGCGCCGAGATCGGCCTCGGTCGCCTTCATGATCTTGAGCACGAGGTCGAGCGCCACTTCATCGGACAGCGACAGCGGGCCTACCGGCATGCCCGCCATCTTCGCGGTATTCTCGATCATCGCCGGCGGCACGCCTTCCATCAGCATTTCCAGGCCTTCGGCGGTGAAGCGCAACACGCAACGGTTGGCGAAGAAGCCGCGGCTATCATTGACCACGATCGGCGTCTTGCCGATCGTGCGGACGTAATCCAGCGCAGTGGCAAGCGCGACGTCGCCGGTATTCTTGCCGACGATGATTTCCACCAGCATCATCTTCTCGACCGGCGAGAAGAAGTGAATGCCGATGAACCTGCCCTGGTCCTCGAACTCCTCGGCCAGAGAATTGATCGGCAGCGTCGAGGTGTTGGAGGCGAAGATGGCGTCTGACTTCAGCAGCGGCTGCGCCTTGGCATAGGTTTCGGCCTTGACCTTGCGATCCTCGAACACGGCTTCGATGATGAGGTCGCAGTCCTTCAGCACATTATAATCCGCTGTCGCGCTGATGCGCGACAGGATGGCATCGCGGTCGCCTTCCTTGGCGCGGCCCTTCTTGATCAGGTCGTCGATCACCGATTTCGCGTGGCCCTTGCCCTTGTCGGCGCTTTCCTGATCGCGATCGATCAGCACCACGTCGATGCCGGCGCGCGCCGAGACATAGCCGACACTGGCGCCCATGAAGCCCGCGCCGATGACGGCGAGCTTCTTGACCTTGGTCGGCGGCACATTCTGCGGACGCCGCGCGCCCTTGTTCAACTCCTGCATGGACAGGAACAGGCTGCGGATCATCGCCGCGGCTTCCTTGCTGCGCAGGACCTGCGCGAAGTAGCGCGATTCCACCCGCAGAGCCGCATCGATCGGCAACTGCAATCCTTCGTAGACGCACTGCATGATGGCGCGCGCCGCCGGATAATTGTCGTAGGTTTCGCGGCGGAAGATCGCGTTACCGGCCGGGAACATCATCATGCCGGCCTTGGAATAGACCGGACCGCCCGGCAATTTGAACGCCTTGTCATCCCAGGGCGCGACCGCCTTGCCGCCGCCCTTGATCCAGTCCTTGGCCGATTTGATGAGATCGGCGGCGGGGACCACCGCATCGACCAGTTTCAGCGCCCTGGCCCTATCGAGATTGACCGCCTCGCCTTTCAGCAGCAGCTGCATCGCATCCTGCGGCGGCACGATGCGCGGCACACGCTGGGTGCCGCCGGCGCCGGGAAAGAGTCCGACCTTGACTTCGGGCAGCCCGAGACGGGTTTTCGGATTGTCCGCGGCGACACGGTAGTGGCACGACAAAGTCAGCTCGAATGCGCCGCCAAGCGCCAACCCGTTGATCGCGGCCACCCACGGCTTGCCAGAAGTCTCGATGGCGCGAAACACCAGGGAGGATTTGCGGCTCTCATCGAACAGCATCTGGTTGGCCGTGACCTCGCCCTTCGCCTTGAGCAGGTCCATATATTTGTGGTTCATGCCCTCCAGCATCGACAGATCGGCGCCGGCGGAGAACGCCTCCTTGCCGGAAGTGACGACGACGCCTTTGACAGCCGCGTCGGCGGAAGTCTGTTTCACGATCTCCTCGAGTTCGGTGACCGTGGTTTCGTCGAGCACGTTCATCGAACGGCCGGGAATATCCCACGTCACCAGCGCGATGCCGTCGGCGTCGGTCTCAACCCTGAAATTTTTGAAGGCCATGTTGTCGCTCCCTCGATGCCGGCAACCCATGGGCGCGGCGGTTGTTTCTCTCGGTCGTAGGGTGGGTTAGCGAAGCGTAACCCACCATTCCCGCGAACGCCGATATCGGTGGGTTACGCCTTCGGCTAACCCCACCCTACGGCTCCGCGGCTCAAACTCTTTCGATAATCGTCGCGGTGCCCATGCCGCCGCCGATGCACAGCGTAACCAGCGCCGTCGATTTGTTACTGCGCTCGAGTTCGTCGAGCACGGTGCCGAGGATCATCGCACCCGTGGCGCCGAGCGGATGGCCGAGCGCAATCGCGCCGCCATTGACGTTGATCTTGGCGTTGTCGATGTCGAAGGCCTGGATGTAGCGCAGCACTACCGAGGCGAACGCCTCGTTCAATTCGAACAAGTCGATGTCCGACTTCTTCATGCCGGAACGCTCGAACAGTTTTTTGGTCACATCGACCGGACCAGTCAGCATCATCGCCGGCTCCGAGCCGATATTGGTAAAGGCCCGGATTTTGGCGCGCGGCTTCAGGCCGTGTTTTGCTCCGGCTTCCTTGCTGCCGAGCAAGACGGCGCCGGCGCCATCGACGATGCCGGACGAATTGCCGGCATGATGCACGTAGTTGATACGTTCGATTTCCGGATGCGACTGGATCGCCACCGCGTCGAAGCCGCCCATCTGGCCCATGGTGACGAACGATGGCTGCAATTGCCCGAGCGACTGCATCGTCGTGGTCGGCCGCATATGCTCGTCCTTGGCGAGGATCGTGAGCCCGTTGACATCCTTCACCGGCACCACCGAATTCTTGAAGCGGCCCTCATCCCAGGCCTTGGCGGCGCGCTGCTGGCTCTGCACCGCATAGGCATCGACGTCATCGCGCGAAAAGCCGTATTTGGTCGCGATCAGGTCGGCCGAGACGCCCTGCGGCATGAAATAGGCCGGCACCGCGATCGAGGGATCCATCGGCCACGCGCCGCCGGAAGCGCCAATGCCGACCCGGCTCATCGACTCGGCGCCGCCGCCGATGGTCAGTTCATGCTGACCGCTCATAATCTGCGCGGCCGCGAAATTCACCGCATCGAGGCCCGAGGCACAGAATCGGCTGATCTGAACGCCGGGAACGGATTCACCGAGACCGGCCTTGAGCGCCGCGAAGCGCGCAATATCGGAGCCGGCCTCGCCGACCGGATCGACCACGCCGAGCACGACGTCATCGATCACATCCTCCGCCAGGTTGTTGCGCTCCTTCAGGGCCTTCAGCGGCGCGGTAGCCAACGCCAGCGCAGTCACCTCGTGCAGCGCGCCATCGGCCTTGCCGCGGCCGCGCGGCGTGCGAACGTGATCGTAGATATATGCCTCAGGCATGACGCCCTCCTGGTATGAGGATCATAATATATAAACGGATTGGAAGATGTCGCGGATCGCATCGCGGCCGCGGAAGGATGTCTCCGGTCAGAATGCTTCCGCTGCCAATTCCATGGTAGTCGCGCTTCCGGTCTGGATGCGCGCAAGATGCACTGATGTTTCCGGCAGCATCCGTTCCATGAAGAAGCGGCCGGTCACCAGCTTGGTAGTCAGATAGGGCGTTGCGCCGCCAGCCGCAATCTTGTCTTGGGCGACTTTCGCCATCATCGCCCACATATAGGCGAAGCTGACGAGGCCGAACAATTGCATGTAGTCGGTGGCGGCGGCGCCGGCATTGTCCGGCTTCCCGAATGCATTCTGCATCAGCCAGGTGGTGGCCTGCTGCAGATGGCCGAGCGCCGTACTCAACGGCGTCACATAGGGCTTCATCGCCTCGTCCGCGCCGTGCTCCTTGGCGAAGGCCGCGACCTCGCCAAAGAACGTCATCACCGCGCGGCCACCGTCGCGCGGCAGTTTACGCCCAACGAGATCGAGTGCCTGAATACCGTTGGCGCCCTCGTAGATCATGGCGATGCGCGCATCGCGCACGAACTGCTCCATGCCGTTCTCGGCGATATAACCGTGGCCGCCATACATCTGCTGCGCCAGCACGGCGTTGGAGAAGCCGACATCGGTCAGGACGCCCTTCATGACCGGCGTCATCAACCCCATATGATCGTCCGCCTCCTGACGATCTTTTGGATCGCTGGAGCGATGGGCGACGTCGCTCTTCAGCGAGGTCCATACCACCATCGCGCGCGCGGCCTCGTTGAAGGCGCGAATGGTGAGGAGCGTGCGCCGTACATCGGGATGCACGATGATCGGATCGGCCGGCTTGTCCGGCGCCTGCGGCCCGGTGAGCGAGCGCCCCTGCAGACGATCCCGGGCATAGGCGACGGCGTTCTGGTAGGCGACTTCGGATTGCGCCAGCCCCTGCACTGCGACGCCGAGCCGCGCCTCGTTCATCATCACGAACATGCCCTGCATGCCCTTGTTTTCCTCGCCGATCAGCCAGCCGGTGGCGCCATCGTAATTCATCACGCAGGTGGAATTGCCATGAATGCCCATCTTGTGTTCGATCGAGCCGCAGGACACGCCGTTGCGCGCCCCCAGCGATCCATCGGCATTAACCAGGATCTTCGGCACCACGAACAGCGACACGCCCTTGATACCGGCCGGTGCGCCCTCGATTCTGGCGAGCACCAAATGGATGATGTTGTCGGCGAGGTCGTGCTCGCCGGCGGAGATGAAAATCTTGGTACCGGTTATCTTGTAGCTGCCGTCGGCCTGTTTGACGGCCTTGGTGCGCAGCAGACCCAGATCGGTGCCGCATTGCGGCTCGGTGAGATTCATGGTGCCGGTCCATTGTCCCGCCACCATCTTCGGCACGAACATCGTCTTCTGTTCCGGCTTGCCATGTACCATCAGCGCCGCGGTCGCGCCCATGGTCAGGCCGCCATACATCGAAAACGCCATATTTGCCGCACTCTGGAATTCCGTGACAACCTGGCTCAGCGTGATCGGCAATCCCTGACCGCCATATTCCGCCGGCGCCGACAGACCGAGCCAGCCGCCTTCGGCCACCTGTTTGAACGCTTCCCTGAAGCCTTTCGGGGTGGTGACGCTGCCGTCGTCCCGGCGAGTGCAGCCCTCAAGGTCGCCGACGCGATTAAGCGGCTGCAGAACCTCTTCGCTGAGTTTCGCAGCCTCACCCAGGATTGCCTCCCGAACATCGGCGGAGGCATCGCTAAAGCCGGGAAGGTTGTCATAGCGGTCGATCTGAAACACGTCGTTGAGCAGGAAACTGACGTCTTCCAGGGGGGCTTTATAGATCGGCATGATGTCCTCTCGGGGCGCTGGCGGGGCTTCGTTTAAGGGAGATTTTGCAGCGCAGCAATCGTTCGCTTCCAGATGGAGACCTTAGTCGGTTCGAGGAGCTACGGCAGCCCTGACGACCACGTGACCGGAAAAATCACCGGTCCCGGCCGGTCAAAATCGCCGGCAGGGCAACTTTCGGGGCGAGCCGTCCGATTCCTTAACCGGTTCTTTACCGTAACACGAAAAAGTCGAAGCCAGAGGCAGACGTCCTGCGCGAAATTCGATTGTCTCTTCATCAGGGACGCGCGGGGAGGCTGAAGGCGCGGGGTGGCGCGCCGGATTCGGAACCGGACGACAGCATGAATTCGCGCGTATCGTGGAGTGTTGAAGGCATCGATCCATCCGTCCGGGAGCGGGCCGAGGCCGCCGCGCCGTGCCGGCATGTCGCTGAGCGACTGGCTCAATTCTACCATCGGCGATCCCGTCCCTCCCAACTTCCGGGCCTTGGCAGATCAGCAGCCGATGCTACCCAGCCAGGAAACCCATGATGTCGCGGACGTTCACCAGCGGCTGGATTCGATCACCCGCCAGATCGAACGGATTTCGCGTCCTGTTCCATCCAACGACATATTCCGCAACGACACGCTTCGAAACGATGCACCCCGTGGCGACGCTCCGCGCGATGATTCGGGCGTAGCGCGGCAATTGAACGACGCCATTTCGCGCCTGGATGCGCGGCTGTCGCAGATAACGAACGCTGCGCCGCCGAAGCAAGCCCAGTTTCAGGACAGGCAGCGCCAAGCCGATATGGTCGAGCGCGCGGCGGCCCAGGTCTATCGTCCGTCCCCGCCGCTCAGTCCGGCCTCGTTCGATGTCGCGATCGCGGAAATCTCTGCGCGCCAAACCGAACTTGATGGTACGCCGCCACGTCCGCTGCCACCGCGCCACGTCCCGCCGACCGCGCCGTCGATGCCGGCAGGTCCGGATTTTTCCTCGCTGGAACGGCATCTCGTCAAGATCACCAGCCAGATCGAAGCGCTGCAACGTCCCGACAAGATCGAGCAATCGGTCGCGGCCTTCCGCACCGAGTTGGCCGAAATTCGCAACGCCATCACCGAGGCGATGCCGCGCCGGGCGATCGAATCGATCGAAAACGAGATCCGCTCGCTGTCGCGCCGCATCGACGACACCCGTCAGAGCGGCATCGACGGCCAGGCCCTGGCCGGCGTCGAACGCGCCTTAAGCGAAATCCGCCAGGCGTTGGGCTCGTTGACCCCCGCCGAACAACTGGCCGGCTATGACGAGGCGATCCGCAATCTCGGCGCCAAGCTCGACCTGATTTTGCGCGCCAGCGACGACCCCTCCACGATTCGCCAGCTCGAAGGCGCCATCTCCGCCCTTCGCTCCATCGTCTCCAATGTCGCGTCCAACGACGCGCTGGTGCGGCTCAGCGATGACGTGCGCGCGCTCGCGTCCAAGGTCGATCAACTGGCCCGGTCCGAAGGGCATTCTGATTCCTTCGCGATCCTCGAACAGCGCATTGCCGCGCTGACTTCGTCGCTGGAAAGCCGCGAGAGGCCCCCCTCGGCCAGCGATAATTCCGAACATATCGAAAGCGCGCTGCGGGCCCTGTCCGACCGGCTCGACCGGATGCCGGTCGGCAACGACAACGCTTCCGCCTTCGCCCATCTCGAACAGCGCGTATCCTATCTGCTTGAGCGCCTCGAAATGTCCAGCGATCACCGTGGCGGCAATCTCGGTCGGGTCGAGGACGGGCTGCAGGACATTCTGCGCCATCTCGAAACCCAGCATGCGAGTTTTGCGGCGCTCGCCCAGAGCAGCCGGAATGTCGCAGCTTCGTCCGACAGCGGCCTGGTCGATATCGTCAAGCGCGAATTGTCCGATATCCGTTTCAGCCAGTCGGAGACTGATCGCCATACCCAGGATTCGCTCGAGGTCGTTCACAACACGCTCGGTCATGTGGTCGATCGGCTGGCGATGATCGAAGGCGATCTGCGCGCGGTACGCACCCCGCCAGTCGCGCCGCCGCCGGAAACGCCGCCAGTCGCTTCATACGCCCCACCGCAGGCCGCAGCGCCTCGGGTCGCGATGGCGCCGCAACCAAAACCCGAATTGCCGAATCCGGCTGCGGAACAGGAACACTTCGCCGCGGCTCCGCGGGAATTTCAGTCCGCTTCGCCGCCGCAACCGCCCGTTGAGGCTGCCGCGGCGCCAAAGGCCATCAGTGAAATTCTTGCGCCACCGCCGGCGCAACCGCCGCGCGTCGCAATCGAACCGGGTCTGCCGCCCGACCATCCGCTCGAACCGGGCACCCGGCCGACCGGGCGAGGCGCTTCGCCGACCGAGCGTATCGCGGCTTCCGAAACCGCCATCCGTGGAATTCCGGCGACCCCGGGCGCGCCGGTCAGCACGTCGAGTTTCATCGCCGCGGCGCGCCGCGCCGCCCAGGCCGCAGCAGCCGCGCCGACTGGCGACAAGGCAGCCCGCGGCCCGCTTAAGCAATCCGCCAACGGCCAAGCCAAGGAGCCATCGACGATCACCTCCAAGATTCGCTCGCTGCTGGTGGGCGCGAGCGTGGTCGTGATCGTGCTCGGCAGCTTCAAGATGGCGATGACGCTGCTCGACAGCGGCACCGCGCCGCAGATGCCCGCAATGGAAAATCCGAGCGAGCCCCAGCCTTCGGTTCAATTGCCGGCCGGCGACACCGCCAAGCCGGCCATGCCGACCCCCGCAGCGCCTTCGATGACCTCGCCGACGCCGATCGGACGGCAGTCGCTCAATACGGCCGCACCTGATGCCGCCGACAGCACCGCATCGGTAGCGATTCCGCAGGCGCCCAGCGATGTGACCGGGACGATTCCGTCCCAGCCAACGACGCCAGGCAACGGCAAACTCACTTTGGTGCCGATTCCGCCGACCGAACGGCTGCCCGACGCGATCGGCGGCCCGGTGTTGCGCGCCGCCGCCCTCAAGGGCGATCCGACTGCCGCGTATGAGATCGGCATGCGCTATGCCGAAGGCAAAGGTGTCGCCGCGAATTTCGACGAAGCCGCGAAATGGTACGACCGCGCGGCGCAGGCCGGCCTGGTGCCGGCGATCTTCCGGTTGGGGACCTTTTACGAAAAGGGCCTCAGCGTGAAGAAGGACGTCGATCTCGCACGGCGCTATTACATGCAGGCCGCCGATCGTGGAAACGCCAAGGCGATGCATAATCTGGCGGTGCTTGAAGCCGACGGCGGCGGCAACGGCGCCAACTACAAGAACGCGGCACAATGGTTCCGCAAGGCCGCCGATCGCGGCGTCGCCGACAGCCAGTTCAACCTCGGCATCCTCTATGCCCGTGGCATCGGCGTCGAACAGAATCTCGCCGAATCCTTCAAATGGTTCAGCCTGGCCGCGGCCCAGGGCGACGCGGATTCAGGACGCAAGCGCGACGATATCGCCAAGCGGCTCGACGCCCAGTCGCTGGCCGCGGCAAACTTGGCAATCCAGACCTTCACGGCGGAGCCGCAGCCCGATGACGCCATCAATGTGGCGACCCCCGCCGGCGGATGGGACTCAGCGCCGGTACAGCCCAGCGCCGCAAAACCCGCCGCCAGGCCGGTTTCGACCAAGCGCACCGCTTCCGCGCATTAATGCGCCTGGAAACGCCGGCATACACCCCAACGATAATGCGATATAAATAAGCGCGCGGACGGTTCTTGTTGCCAGGAGGATCGCCGGGGAGATTGCCAAGAGGCTCGTCTTGTCTGTCGATGATCGTCGCGATGAAGGAAACCGTTTCCGAACGTCGCCGACCGGACCGGCGGTCGCCGCTCCCCGCACGCCGGCCGATCAATCCCGGACAAGCTGCCGTCACGTCATCGGCACCAGCCGGCGATTTGGGTCGGTTCTGATATTTATCCTCCTGATTTCCGGCTTCGGCATTCGCGCCTACCGGGACCTGTCGCGGCCCGAGGCATGGGGCTACTGGAAAGACCAGTATTTCTCGCCGAGCCTGACATCCTCGCCGATCGCCAGCGCCGAGTTCGATGGTTCCGGCCATGGCTGGCCTGGATTAGCCATCAGCGGCAAGATCGGCCCCGCCGCGGCAAGCTGGTTCCGCGACAGAATAGACGAAGCCCATCTGGCCGCAGGCGATGTCATCTTGCTGTCCTCTCCGGGCGGCGACTTGAACCAGGCCATCATCATGGGTGAGACGATTCGATCGCGCGGGCTGGTCACCGCCGTCGGCATCGCGGACGCTGCCGGCCACATCAAGCCGTCCTATTGCGCCAGCGCTTGTGTGCTGGTCTACGCCGGCGGCAAAACCCGCTATGGCATCGAGGGCTCGGCGCTGGGGGTGCATCGATTTGTGACGTCCTCGCCCGGTCGCGATCCCGTCGCGGAAACCCAGCGCACCGCGGGGATGGTCTTGAGCTATATGACCAAGATGGGCGTGTCCTCTTCGGTCGTGGAGGCCAGTTCCGAGACCAGCGATGTTCGCTGGCTCGGCAGCAGGGAAGCTTCGGCGATGAACCTTATCACTGATTCCATCGGCAGGCGTTGACCCGTCGCGGCCGTTAATCTGAATCATTCACCACATCAGAAATTGTCAGGTGGAAAGCAACGGAAAAGCGGCCGTCGGCGCATTCTTTAGTCCCTCCGATGGATGATTTCGGCTATGCAGAACCTTGGCATTGAGCCGCATTTTCCAGGAAACCACGCCATGAGCGGTTTCGGCCAGCCTCAGGGCTAACTCCGAAGCAACACGCGTGCAGCTTTATCTTCCGATCGCCGATATTCCGGTCAATATTTTCCTCATCCTGGCGATGGGCGCGGCGGTTGGTTTCGTGTCCGGCATGTTCGGCATCGGCGGCGGATTCCTGATGACGCCGCTGTTGATCTTCATCGGCATCGCACCCGCGGTCGCGGTCGCCTCGGTCGCCAGCCACATCGCCGCCTCGTCGTTTTCCGGTGCGATATCCTATTGGCGCCGCCGCGCCATCGATCCGGCCCTGGCGCTGGTGCTGTTGAGCGGCGGCACCGTCGGCACCGCGCTCGGGGTATGGACCTTCACGCTGCTGCGCTCGCTCGGCCAGCTCGACCTCATGATTGCGCTGTCCTACGTCGTGCTGCTCACCGGCGTCGGCGGCGCGATGTTCTATGAAGGACTGCGGGCGATCATGCGCGTGCGCCGTGGCGTCGCCGTCCCGCTGCGCCGTTCGGGCAGCCATGGCTGGATCCACGGACTGCCGCTGAAGATGCGCTTCAAGCGCTCCAAGATCTATCTGTCGGTCCTTCCGGTCATCGCGGTCGGCCTGCTCATCGGTTTCATCGGCGCGGTGATGGGCATCGGCGGCGGCTTTATCCTGATCCCGATCATGATCTATTTGTTGCGGGTGCCGACCGCGACCGTGATCGGCACCTCGATGGTGCTGACGCTGGTCACCATGGTGTTCGCCACCCTGCTGCACGCGGTCACCAACCATCTGGTCGACGCCGTGCTGGCGCTGATCCTCATGACCGGCGGCGTGACCGGCGCGCAGTTCGGTGCGCGTGCTGGTCAGAAGATTCGCGGCGAACATCTGCGGCTATTGCTCGGGCTTTTGATTCTCGCGGTCGGAATCCGCTTCGCGATCGAACTGGTGATCCGGCCCGACGATCTCTTCACCATCCGCGAAGCCGGAGGTGCGGGATGATCGGACCTTGCGCCCGCGCCGCGGCCGGCCTGTTGCTGATGCTGGGCGCGGCTTTCGCTGCGGCGCCCGCGTGCGCGGAACGGCTGATCGTGTCGGTCTCGAATCACCGGGTGACGGTGACGCCCAACTATTCCGGCGAAGAACTCGTGCTGTTCGGCTCGGTCGAAAAGGACGCGACCACGCCGGCCACCCGCACCAGCTACGACCTCGTGGTGACCGTCAGCGGTCCCCGCGCCGACATGGTGACGCGGCGCAAGGAGCGTAAATTCGGCATCTGGATCAACACCGATTACCGCGAGTTTCTGAAGGTGCCGACCTATCTCGCGCTGTTTTCCAACCGGCCGTTCGACGCGATCGCTTCTCCCGAGGTCGCACGGCGGCAGCAGCTCGGGCTCAACAACGTGCTGCTGACCCAGCGCGTCGGGCCTGACTACGCCGACGTCGTGCCCAACGACGCATTCCGCAGCGCCTTCGTGCGGCTGCGCTCCGAACACGGACTTTATCGCGAGGAAACCTCCGCGGTGACTTTTCTGACGCCGACGCTGTTTCGCACCGGCATTCCGCTTCCGGCCGAAGTGCCGATCGGGACCTACGATATCGAGATCAAGCTGTTTTCCGACGGCCAGTTGGTGACGCGCACCGAAACCGCGTTCGACATCGTCAAGGTTGGTTTCGAACAGTTCGTCGCCACCACCGCCCGCCAGAATGGCCTGATCTATGGACTGGTCACCGCCTTCATGGCGCTGATGACCGGATGGATGGCGTCGATCGTGTTTCGCAAGGATTAAAGACGCCTCCTGCAACACACCTTCGCCTTCTCGCGGCGCGAAACGCCCGAGTTTTTTGCACGAACATCGTCCCTCGAAATCGGAGGGCGCAGGGAATGCCGGGCGCTTGGTGCGCCCGCAGCCGCGCGTGGTGTAGTAAACACGCGCGTTAGTCACCACGGTCACACCGGAAACACCCGGCACTCCCAGCGCACTGGT
>Ga0210400_10002391_pt1 | contig 17493 bp, 12 predicted proteins | sample IncBWH26MmetaG_FD_155456 | JGI IMG/M metagenome (GOLD analysis project Ga0210400, IMG submission 155456) | Forest soil microbial communities from Barre Woods Harvard Forest LTER site, Petersham, Massachusetts, United States - Inc-BW-H-26-M | ecosystem: Environmental > Terrestrial > Soil >... | reverse complement strand
ACCGTTGGCGAATGCATCGGCGGAAATGCGCGGTGTCTGGTGGGGCGCGGCGGCTCCGACGGGTCACGTGACCGTGCTCGAGGGTTTGCGCTCGGCGCTGCCTCACGCTGAGATTCTGCATGCGCAAGGCGTTGAGATCGACAGCGCGGATATGAGCGGCATCGCCGGCGCGGTGGACAATTGCGCGCGGGCGGACACCGTCATTCTGTGCCTCGGCGAAGCGGCGGCGATGAGCGGCGAAGCCGCCAGCCGTGCGCATATGGAATTGCCCGGCATGCAACGGCGGCTTGCGGAAGCCGTATTCGAACGCGCGCAGCGCTCGGGCGTTCCCGTGATTGTAGTGTTGTTTTCCGGGCGACCGTTGGTGGTGCCGTGGTTGGTCGAGGGCGCCAATGCGGTGCTCGCGGCTTGGTTTCTGGGCAGTGAGGCCGGAAATGCCATCGCCGATGTGCTCACGGGACGGGTGAGCCCCAGCGGGCGCACGCCGGTGACCTGGCCGCGCGCGGTCGGGCAAGTGCCGATTTTTTTCAGCGAGCGTCCAAGCGGCAGGCCCTTCGATGGCAACGACAAATTTACGAGCAAGTATCTCGATGTCGCGAATGAACCCTTGTTTCCGTTCGGCTTTGGACTCACCTACGGTCGCTTCGAGCTCTCGAACCTTCGCCTGTCGAGCAGCGCAATCGGCATCAATGATGCGCTGACCATTCAAGTGGATGTCCTCAATCGAGGGCCCAAGGAGGCGCAAGAAACCGTCTTCTTGTTCACGCACGACAAAGTCGCGAGCGTTTCGCGGCCGAAGCTGGAGCTCAAGGACTTCGGCAAGATCAGCCTGGAGCCCGGCAAGATCGGCACGGTGAGCCTGTCGCTGCGCGGCAGCGAGCTGCGATTTCTCGGCCTACAGCTCGAGCCGGTTTTCGAGCCGGGCGAGGTCGAGATTCTGGTCGGCCCTTGCGCGGATAGAACGCAACTGCTGGTAGCTAGCATTCAGCTGGTCGCGAGCTGTCCTTGCGACTCGAAATAATAATTGTTATATATCAATAGAGTACAATATAATATTAATGTTATTTATTTGTGCAGGTTGGCGACCCGGCAAGCCCATTCGTAAATGTCTTCGCTGGGCGTGCCAGGCACGATCGGGACCCAGGCCGCCTGTTTGACATCGGTGGCCTCGCTTTCCTCGCTACCGGTGATGTTGTTCTCCGAGTAGTAGATGATCATCAAGGCGCGGGCCCGCTCGTTGGCGCAGTCATACTGAATTTTTTCCACATAGCTTAGGTAGGCGCCGCCGCTGCTGCTTCGCTGCGGCTCTGGATACTCCTCGCGCAGCCACGCGGTCACCAGATGACCTGAACGCTTCAATTGATGCTCCGTGCCAAAGGATGCCCACGATCCGTCCGGTGCGACGGATCTGAATTGCCATCCGCCCGCCGCGAGGGGATTCAACGTGCGAACCCACGCCATGGGATCGGCCTTGCGGGCGGCGCGCTGTGCCGCCAGTTGTTCGGCCCGCACCTTCCCGTCCGCCTGGGCCTGCGCGCGCTGCGCGTCCCACATCTTCTGCTGCTCGGGGGTCTGCGCGGCGCAGACCGCACCCAGCAACAGGCAGGCGCCGGCGGCCAGGGTGCCTGCGATCAGGCGGCGATAATTCGAATTCATGGTCTTCATTTTAAGTCACCGTCGTCGTCGCGAGAACGATAGTTGAAGGCCAGCCGATGATAGTAGTGACGGACGATGAGCCCGTCCCGCATCAGCACATCATCCTCGATGGGCCCCAATCGTTCCACGCGCGCGCGGATAAATTTATCGTCAAGCTCGCCGGGACTCCAGGCGACCAGGAGCAGATTCCGCCCGTCTTGCGCCTTCGGCGGCATCCATCTGGCATACATCAGCCCCATGCCGCCAAAGAGATGGCTGTTCGCGGTCTCGAGTCCCGTGGGTGTGCGCGCCCCGCCGTAAAACGCCAGCTCGCTGGCGATGGCGTAACGATCCATACCTACGATGAGCACGTCGGTGCCCGTTTCCTTGCCATAGGCATGGGCGGTTGCGACGATGTGCGCGCTGAGGTCGCGCCAGCCGACCGGGACCACTTCGATGTGCTTGCCGTAACCGGCGCCCGGCAGTCCGAGCACCAGGTATTGCAGGCCCGCGCCGTAGATCAGCAGCATGGCAACGACGGTGGGCATCCACGCGGCGCGAATCCACCTCGCCAGGCGTCCCACCCTGGCGTCGCCGTTGATCATGACGAACGCCATCGCGGGCAGCGCGGCCGTCCAGGGCGCGCCGGTCCAATCCAGCTTCACTTCGTGACGCAAACTGAAAGCGGCGAATATCGCGAGAGGAAAGAGGATCGCAAGACCGAACAGCCGCCGGCGCCGAGCCGCGTCGGGCGCGGTGTCTTCCCCGGGCTGACGCCTCAGGAGCATGGCGATCACGGCCAGCAGTCCGGTCGGCGTGATCAGGACCAGGATGGAGCCAATCAGCTTGTGCAGGGCGAATTGCGGTGTTTCCGCCAGCCGGCGCGAGGTTTGAAACGCAAACGATGCCCACTCGTGCTGCGCATTCCAGATGATGACGGGAGAAAAGACCGCCAGGGCGAGCAGGGCACCGGCATAAGGCTCCGAACGGCGCCACCAGCGGCGCGATGCCGGATCCCAGAGCATGAAGGCAACCGCGACGGGGCCGAGCAAGGCGATCGAATATTTCGAGATCATCCCTAGACCTAAGCTGATGTCCGCGAACCACCAGGCGCGGGCTTGATTGCCGATCAGCGCGCGCTCCAGAAAATACAGCGAAGCCGCCCACGCGGCCACCAACGGCGCGTCCGGCGTCATGAGGAACCCCGAGAGGAAGAAGTATGGCAGTGCCTGGGTGAGCAGCAATGCCGCCAGCGCCGCGGCCGCGCCAAAAAGGTTGCGCGTCAATTTGTAAACAAAGATCGACGCGATCAACCCGCAGCACAACGCTCCGGCGCGCACGCCGAACTCGGTTTGGCCGAAGATCGCCGTACCGATGCGGATCAGCCACGCCACCATGGGAGGATGATCCAGGTATCCGAAGTCCAGGTGCCGCGCATAGTTCCAGTAATAAGTCTCCTCCGGCATCAGCTCGACCGACCCGGCGTACACGAGGCGCAGCACCAAGGCATAGGCGATGAGTCCGAACGCCCCATTGCGCCAGCGCGGCGCGGTGACCGCGAGGCCGAGCGCGGCGGCGAAAAAGATTGAGATTTGCGGCGCCCAGCGCCACTGCTGTGCGAGCAACGCCAGTACGCCCGCGCGCAGGAACACCGCCATGAATCCGGTAATTGCGTAGCGCAGCGGCAGCCGCCAACCTGGTCGCGGCTCCCCGCCGGCGGGCGGAGGCTCGCGCAGCAGCAGTGTGAGCGCGTAGCCGATTGCGAATGCATAAGTGTTGCCGGCACGCAGCGACAGGCCCGCGGCCACGAAGCCGCAGAAGGCCAGTATGTCGACCAGGGGCGCCAGCAGGATCCCGAGGCGGCGCAAGTTGAGCGCGGCTACAGCCACTTGGCTTTCTTGAAACGAAAATAGAGCAGCACGTCGATGGCGCCCATGAACAGCAGCGAAGCGGCGTAGCCGTAGCGCCACTTCAGTTCCGGCATGTGTTCAAAATTCATGCCGTAGATCCCCGCGATCATCGTGGGTATGGCCAGCAAAGCGGCGTAGGCCGCCAGCCGCTTCATGGTTTCATTTTCTTGCAGCGTGATGAAGGACAAGTTCACCGATATGGCGGTGGTGATGGTGTCGCGGATCGAATCGGCGGTCTGATTCAGCCGCAGCAGATGATCATAGATATCCCGGAAATATTCGTGGAGTTTTTCGCAGAGCACGGGGACCCGGCCGCCGGTAAGATTCGACACGCCCTCCAGCAGCGGCGCCACCGCATGCTTCATGACCATCAGCCGCTGCTTGAGCGCATACAGGGCTTCGATATTGTCGCGCGGTGCGCCTGCCGGTGCGAAGAGGCGCTGTTCAATGCCGTCCAGGTCGTCCTCCAGATTGTCGAGAATTGGAAAGTAGCGATCGACCACCGCGTCGATGACGGCATACAACACGAAGCCCACACCCTGGCGCAGGAGTTTTGGTTCGCGCTCGCAGCGGGCGCGAACCTCGGACAGTCCCTTTTGCGCCCGGCTGCGCACGGTGAGCACATAGTTGGCGCCGACGAAGATGGCAAGCTCGCCGACGTGAAACTCGTCGCCGGCCGGTTCGACCAGATGCAGCACCGCGAACAGCGAGTCGCCGTATTCCTCGACCTTGGGCCGCTGGTGACCCACCAGCGCATCCTCGACGGCCAAGGCGTGCAAGTCGAACGCTGTTTGCATATCCGCGAGCTCGGCCGGGGTGGGATCCTGCAACGCCACCCACACAAAGCAGTGCGGCCGATGCAAGTACTCCGGGATCTGCCCGACCGTGACCTCGGCGAGTTTCGTACCGTCCTGGTACGCGGTGCAGCTGATGAGCATGCGGCTGAGCGCCTGTCTGAAGTAACGGGGCTCTCAGTTTACGGCAAAGAGGCGAGGCTCGGGGGCGCGACCACGTCGCTCGACGGCGCGCCTCGCGGCTGGGTCGCGCGACTGCTCGAAGAATCGAGCGGGATGGTCATCACCACTCGAAGCCCCGGAGCGTTGTCGTGCAGCTCCAGCGCGCTGCCGTGCAGCTTTGCCACCGCCTGCACCAGGCTTAGCCCCAAGCCCACGCCGGGCGTGCCGCGACTGGCGTCGCCGCGATAGAAGCGCTGCATCACTTTGAGCTTTTCCGAATCGTCGATACCCGGTCCGTTGTCGGCAACCGATATCTCCGCGCACAGATCATCGCGTCTGTGCACCGCGACTTCGATCGAACCCTGCTGTGGCGCGTATTTGAGCGCGTTGTCGATCAGATTGCTGAGTGCCTGGGCGAGCAGCACCGGATCGCCGGAGACCAACAGCGGACCGCTCGATCGCACCTTGAGATCGATATTTTTGAGCTCGGCGGCCGGTTCGTAGAACTCGACGGCGTTCGCGGCTAGGTCCGATACGTCGAGCGACACGAAACCCGAGCGGCGCATGCCGGCATCGATTTCCGCCAATCTCAGCAGCGCATCGAATATGCGGATGACACGATCGACATCGGCCACCGCGCCGTCGATCTCCGCATAGGTCTCTGCGGTGGACGGCCGAATGAGCGATAGTTCCTCGAGCCGCGAGCGCAATTCGGCGAGCGGCGTGCGCAGATCGTGTGCGATGGAATTCGATACGTTGCGCACACCGTGAACCAGCAGTTCGATCTGATCGAGCATGCCATTGATGGTGCGCGACAGGGTATTCAATTCGTCGTCGTTCAAATGGGTGGGCAGCCGGTGCTTCAAATCGCCATGAATGATGGCGGAAACAGTGCGGCGGATGCTGTGGACCCGCGACATCAGCGCGCGGCGCGTGATGATGCCGACAAGCAGGCCGGCGATGCACAGCACGGCAACCGCGGCGGTCAGTCCATACCAGAATCGGGTTTGCAACGGCTGAAACAGCGCGTTGTCCCGGCCGACGAGCAGATTGTAGCCGCCGAGAATCGCGACATGCACAAGCGCCGTTTGCTCGCCGCTTTTGCCCATGTTGGCCCGGATTTTGTAGTTGCCCGGCGTCAGCGGGACGCTGACCGGCCAGGCGTGCAAATTGCCGGCAAGCGGGTGCATGGATGCGTCGGTGAGCAGCAGGATTCTTTCGCCGGCGATTTGCATGCTGACGCGGGCGTCGATGAAGGTCTTGAGCGCTTCGGCGCCGTCGCGCCGGTAGATATCGGTGAGGCGCTGCGCGTCGGCTTGAAGTATTTCGGCGCGGCCATCCTGAATCGTCACCTGCCATGCGTACCAGAGAGGCGCGGCGAACAACACCAGGGCCGTCAGCCCCAAGGCCACGTAGCCCAGGGCGAGGGACAGCGCCGATGAGCGCATCATGCTAGTCATCCGCGGTCACCGTGTAGCCCGCGTTGCGCACGGTACGCAGCAGCGGGCGCTCGAACTCCGCGTCGATCTTCTGGCGCAGCTTGCTGATATGCACATCGACCACGTTGGTCTGCGGGTCGAAGTGATAGTCCCAGACGTTCTCCAGCAACATGGTGCGTGTCACGACTTGACCGGCGTGCCGCATGAGGTACTCGAGCAGTTTGAATTCGCGCGGCTGAAGGGTAATCGGCCTGTCACCACGGCTCACCTTGCGCGTCAGCGGGTCCATATGCAAATCCCCGACCACCAGCGGAATCTCATGATCGACACCCTGCGCCCGGCGATGCAATGCGTCAATGCGCGCCAGCAGTTCGCCGAAGGCAAAGGGCTTGGTCAAATAGTCATCGCCGCCGCTGCGCAATCCTCGAATCCGCTCATCGACTTCCGTCAGCGCGCTCAAGATCAGGATCGGAGTGCGCTTGCCGGCCTTGCGCAGCACCTCGATGATGGCCAGGCCATCGATATCGCCAGGCAACATGCGATCCATGATGATGACATCATAGGGCTCGCTGGCCGCCAGGAACATGCCGTCGCGGCCGTTGCCCGCATGATCCGTCGTGTGTCCGGCTTCCTGCAGGCCCTTGACGACGAATTGGGTGACCCGTTCGTTGTCCTCGACCAGCAGAATCTTCATGTATGGTCACCGAGCGGCGCATGAGCATCTTGATCCGCCAGGGCGGTTGCGGCGCGTTTCTTTTGCCGGCGGCCGCGCATCCTCGCGCTGAATTCGTCCAGGTACAGGTAGATGACGGGCGTCGTGAACAGCGTCAGCGCCTGGCTCAAGATCAGGCCGCCCACCATGGTGTAGCCCAGGGGCCGCCGCAGCTCCGAGCCGGTGCCATGCCCCAGTGCCAGCGGCAGCGCGCCGAGCAGCGCCGCCATGGTGGTCATCATGATGGGCCTGAACCGCATCAGGCAGGCCTGGCGGATCGAATCGTGCGGCGAAAGATGCTGCTCGCGCTCGGCCTGCAGCGCGAAGTCCACCATCATGATGCCGTTCTTCTTGACGATGCCGATCAGCAAGATGATGCCGATCAGCGCGATGACGGACAGCTCGATATGAAACAGGAGCAATACCAGCAGCGCACCCACACCCGCGGAAGGAAGCGTGGACAGAATGGTCAGCGGGTGAATATAGCTTTCGTAGAGCATGCCGAGAATGATGTAGACGGCAACCAGCGCGGCCAGGATCAAGTAGGGCTGGCTCTTCAAGGAACTCTGGAAGGCCTGCGCGGTGCCTTGGAAGTTCCCCGTGATCGTCGCTGGCAGGTGCATCTGCACCGATGCGCGATTGATCGCATCGACGGCGTCGCCGAGCGCCGCGCCGGGCGCGAGATTGAACGACAGCGTCACGGCGGGAAACTGCCCTTGATGTTGGATCGACAGGTAAGTCACGTGCTGCGTATCGAATTTCGTCATCGCGGAGAGCGGCACCATTTGAGCGGTCAACGGCGACTTGACGTAAATCTTCTTGAGCGAGTCGGGATCGGCCTGCAGCGACGGCGTGATCTCCATGACCACATGGTAGCTATTGGCCTGGGTGAAGTACTGCGCCGCCTGACGTTGGCCGAATGCATCGTAAAGCGCCTGGTCTACCGCCGCGGGTTGAATGCCGAAACGCGCCGCCTGATCGCGATCGATGGTCAGCGACAGCATGCCGCTGCTGGTCTGCTGGTCGGAAGCCACGTCGCGCAAGCTCGGCAGTTTTTGCAGCTCGGCGAGCATCTTCGGCGCCCATTCGTTCAGCTCGTTGATGTCGGAGTCCTGCAGCGTGTACTGGTACTGGGTGCGCGAGGTGCGCCCGCCGACGTTCAGGTCCTGCGCCGCCTGAACGAACAATTGGATGCCCGGCACCTTCGCAAGCTGCGGCCGCAATCGCGTGATGATCTCATCCGCGCTGGCGGTGCGTTGATTGCGGGGCTTGAGGCCCATGATGAGGAAACCATTGTTGATGGGGCGGTTGCCGCCGATGCCGGTTCCGTAGCTGGCGATGTCGGGATCCTTGGCAATCACGTCCGTCACCAGGTGCTGCCGGCGCACCATTTCGTCGAAGGAAATATCTTGGGGCGCATCGGTGAGTCCTGAGATGATGCCGGTGTCCTGCTGCGGAAAGAATCCCTTGGGTATGTAGACGTACAGCATGACCGTCGCCGCGAGCGTGAGCAAAAATGTCGCCAGCGTGGCGCGTTTGTGATCCAGCACGAAATCGAGTCCGCGGGTATAGCCGGCCAGCAGCTTGTCGAAGCCGCGCTCGATCAGCATATACGCCTTGCCGTGTTTGGCGTGCTTCTCGTCGCGCAGGAACAAGGCGCACATGGTGGGGGAGAGCGTCAGGGCGACAAACGCCGAGACGACGATGGTCGTCGTCATGGTGATCGCGAATTCGCGGAACAGTCTGCCGATGATGCCGCCCATCAGCAGCAGGGGAATGAACACGGCGACCAGCGATATGCTGATGGACAAGATGGTGAAGCCGATCTCACCCGCGCCCTTGAGCGTCGCCGCCAGCGGGGTCATGCCGGCCTCGATGTGCCGGTATATGTTCTCCAGCATCACGATGGCATCGTCAACGACGAAGCCGACGGCAATGGTCAAGGCCATCAAGGACAGATTGTCCAGGCTGAAACCGAGCACGAACATCATCGCCACCGTGCCCAGCAGCGCAAGCGGTACGGTGACGCCGGGAATGATCGTCGCCCAGGCCGTGCGCAAGAACAGAAAAATCACCAGCACCACGAGCACGATGGTGATTCCCAGCGTGATTTCCACATCCTCGACCGAAGCCTTGATGGTGGTCGTGCGGTTGGCCACGGTATCCACCTTGATGGAGGGCGGCACAGAGGCGAGCGCATGCGGCAGCAGCGCTTGGACGCGATCCACGGCCTCGATCACGTTGGCGCCGGGCTGCTTGAAGATCAGCAGCAGAATGCCGCTGCGGCCGTTCTGCCAGGCGGTGATCAGCCGGTTCTCCGGGCCGTCGACCGCAATGCCGATGTCGCGAATGCGGATCGGTGCCCCGTTCTTGTAGGCAACGACGACGTCGTTCCACGGGGCGGCTTTCAACAATTGATCGTGTCATAGATCGTCATCGCGCGCGTAGGCCCGTTGATCGAACCCTTCGGCGCATCGACGGTCGCGGCGGAGATGACGGCCGCGACATCCTCCATTTGCAACCCCAAGGCGGCGAGCTTGGTGGGATCGATCTGCACCCGCACGGCGGGTTTCTGTTGGCCGCCGATGCTGACCTGAGCGATGCCGGAAATCTGCGAAATTTGCTGCGCCAGGATGTTTTCGGCGTAGTCATCCACGGTCGTCACCGGCAGCACGTCCGAATGCACGGCAAGAATCAGGATGGGTGAATCGGCTGGATTCACTTTTCTGTAGGTGGGCGGCGTGGGCAAATTCTTGGGCAGCTGGCCGCCGGCGGCGTCGATCCCCGTTTGCACGTCCTGCGCCGCCGCGTCGATATTGCGATTCAAGTCGAACTGCAGGGTGATATTGGTGCTGCCGAGCGCGTTCGTCGAGGTCATCTGCGACAGTCCCGAGATCTGCGCGAACTGCGTCTCGAGCGGCGTGGCGACCGAGGAGGCCATGGTTTCAGGGCTCGCGCCCGGCAACGATGCCGACACCGAGATCGTCGGAAAATCCACCTGCGGCAGCGGGGCGACCGGCAACAGCGGAAATACCACGAGACCGACCAGAAAAATGCCGCCCATCAACAGCGAGGTGGCGATCGGTCTGCGGACGAACGGTTCTGAAATGCTCATGATGCTTTTGGCGCCGCCGCGGCGTTCTCTCTCACATGAACGCCGGCTTGCAGCCGGTATTGGTTGCTGGTCACCACGCGCTCATTCAGGGCGATGCCTTTCTTGATGACGGTCAGACCGCCGCTTTCGTCGCCAAGCTCCAAAGGACGCACTTCCACCGTCGAGTCGCTCTTGACCACGTAGGTAAACGGACCATTCGGGCCCAACTGCACCGCGGGGGTCGGCACGGTGAGCGCGTTCTTTTCCGTCCGCACGAGCACGCGTGCATTGACGTACTGGCCCGGCCACAGGGTGTTGCGCTTGTTGCTAAACGTGGCTTTGAGTCTTGCGGTCCCGGTGGTTTGATCGATTTGATTGTCGATCAGCGTCAGCGTGCCCTGGTCCAGCACGGAGTTGCCGTCCCGGGCAAGCGTCGTGACCTGCACCGGACCCGCGGCAAGCGCTTCGCCGACCGTGCTCAAGTCTTCTTCAGGCAACGTGAAAACGACCGAGATGGGCTGCACTTGGGTGACCACCACGATGCCGTTGGTGCCCGCTGCATGCACGATATTGCCGGGATCGATGAGCCGCATTCCCGTGCGGCCGTCGATCGGCGAGGTGATCCGCGTGTAGTCGAGTTGCGTGCGGGCATTGTCGATCAACGCTTGGTCGACTTGCAGCTGGGCGGTGAGCTGATCGACGTTGGCGCGCGCCGTATCGACGGTCTGCTTGCTCGCCAAGTCCTGTGGTTGCAGCTGCGTGTAGCGCACGAGATCGAGTTTGGCGTTCGCCAACTGCGCGGCATCCTTCGCCTTCGTCGCGACGGCCTGCTCGTAGGCCGCTTGATTGGGTCGGGGATCGATCTGTGCCAGCAGGTCGCCCTTGTGCACGGTCTGGCCTTCGGTAAAACCGATTTTCTGGATTTCACCGTCGACCCGCGCGGTCACGGTCACCGTATAGAAAGCCTGCACGGTGCCCAATCCCTGAAGATAAATGGGCACATCGGTGTGACCCACCGCGGCCGTGTCCACCGCGATGGTCGGCGGCGTGTTGCGCGACGCGGCATCGGCCGGCTTGTGAAGGACTACCCGCCACCCAATCAACAACAGGACCGCCAGTGCGATGCCCGTCAAGGCGCGTTTTTGCAGCGTCGACAACTTGCTCATCTAAATTATCCTTGTTGCCATCCACCGCCGAGCGCGGTGTACAAATCGACCATGGATTGCAAATGTAAAAATTGGATCTGGACCAGTGCGTCCTGCGCGCTGAACAAGGCGTTTTCGGTGTTCAGCACCGTCAGGATGTTCACGGTTCCGGCCGACATCTGCGTCTGTGCGAATTGAAACGCGCGGCGCGCTTTGTTCACCGCATCCTGCTGACGCGTTTGCTGCTCCTTGGTCTGCTGCGCCGCCACCAATGCGTCTTCGACGTTGCTGAATGCGGATATCACGGTTTTGTGATACGCGCTGAGCAATTCCCGATAGCGCGCATTGCTGAACACGACCTGCCCGCGCAATGCGCCGCCGCGGAAGATCGGCTGCGTGAGACCCGCGGACAGAGCCCAAATGCGATTGGCCGGACTGATGAGCGAGGCCAGGGCCGAGCTGGCGTAGCCGCCGCTCGCGGTCAACTGGATGCTCGGGAAGAGGGCCGCCCGCGCCACGGTAATGTCGGCGTTCGCGGAGATCAGCTGCTGTTCGGATTCGGCGACGTCGGGGCGGCGCGCCAGCAACTGCGAAGGCAAGCCCTCCGTGAGCTGCGGCGTCGTCAAGGCATTCAAGGTGCCCGTATCCACGTCGATCGATTCCGGGGTCTTGCCGACCAATACCGCCAGCGCGTTCACCGATTGCCGGAATTGCTGTTGCAGCGGCGGAATGGCGGCGCTCAGCAAGGCTACCGCCGTCTCTTGCTGGGCCACATCCAGTCCGGTGGCGATGCCGGCGGTCTGCTGCAATTGCAAGCCATGCAGAACTTTCTCGCCATTGACCAGATTTTCCCGCGCCACCTGGAGCCGGTCGCGAAACTCGAGCGCTTGGAAATAGGTCGTCGCGACGCTGCTGATCACCGTCAGTGCGACGGTTTCCTTGTCGAAGTGGCTGGCGATGGCGGTGGCCCGCGCCGCGTCCTTGAGCGCGCGGTTCTTGCCCCAAAAGTCAATCTCGTAGCTCGCGGTGAGCTCCGGACTAAAAGTGTTGAAAGTGCCGGGACGGGTTGCGCTGGTAAGCTGAGTGTGCTGGCGCGACGCAGTGGCGCCAAGATCCAGCGACGGCAGCAGCGCGGCGCCGGCAATACGCGCCTGTGCATCCGCTTCTTGAATCCTGGCGATGGCGACGCCCAGGTCATCGTTGCTGCGCTGTGCCTCGGCAATCAACTCATCCAATTTCTGCGAGCCGAACCCATGCCACCAATCCGAACTGGGCCATACTGCCGTTGCGTCGTCGGGTGTTTCGCGCCACGCGGCCGGTAAGGGAATGTCGGGGCGCTTGTACGCGGGGCCAACGCTGCAGGCGCAGAGCATTAAAAGCGCCCAGGCACACGCCATCCTTGCGGAATGGTTATTCATCGCGGCAACGTTGAACTCACGGCGGTTAAAGGCGAGTGGTCGGATTGTTAAGATAAGTTAATGACCTGACCTGGGTTACACTGCATCGATGTCGTTACCGCTGATTGTTTCCCGAGCGCTGCTGATCGGCAGCTTGGCATTGAGTTCAACTGCATTGGCGGAGGAGGCGGCCAATGCCATGCCTGCGGTCCTCGGTCGAATTCGCGATGCCGGGCTCAGCGACGATTGGGCCTTTCGGCGCCTCGCCGATCTATGCGACAAAATCGGCGCGCGAATCAGCGGTTCGCGGCAAGCCGAGGCGGCGGTCGAGCAGATCGCAGCCGCGCTGCGGGCGGGCGGCCTCCGCGTCGAGTTGCAGCCGGTCAAGGTGCCGCATTGGGTGCGAGGCGCGGAGCAAGCCGAGATCATCGAGTATCCAGGCCGGCCGGCCGGGGTCACTCAAGCGTTGCATCTGACCACGCTCGGCGGCTCGGTCGCCACGCCCTCGGAGGGCATCTCGGCGCAGATCCTGGTGGTCCACAGCTTCGAGGAGTTGCAGGCCCGCGGCGCCGAAGCTCGCGGCAAAATCGTCGTGTTCGACGTCCCCTTCGACGAGACGCTGGCGGTGAACGGGCGAGCTGGAACGGCCTACGGCCACGGAGTGGTGTATCGCGTGCAGGGCGCGAGCGCCGCCGCGCTCGCCGGCGCGACCGCGGCCCTGGTTCGCACCGTCGGCGGCGCCAACTATCGGCTGCCGCATACCGGCTCGATGACCTACGATCCCAAGGTTCCCAAAATTCCGACCGCCGCCTTGAGCGCCGAGGACGCGATGTGGCTTGCGCGTCTTGCCGCCGAGGGCCCCGTAACGCTGCACCTCACCTTGTTGCCGCGGAGCTTACCGGATGCCGACAGCCACAACGTCATGGCCGATTGGGCCGGGCGCGAACGACCCGAGGAAGTCGTCATCGTTTCCGGTCACCTGGATTCCTGGGACCTGGCGCAAGGAGCGATTGACGACGGCGCCGGCGTGGCGTCCGCCATGGGCGCGGTGCACCTGCTCCAGACGCTGGGCTTGCACGCGCGCCGAACCATTCGATTCGTCGGGTGGATGAGTGAGGAAAACGGCAGTGCGGGCGGGCAAGCCTACTTCAACCTGAACAAGACCGCGCTCGCGAACCAGATCGCGGCTATCGAGAGCGACAATGGCGCCGGCCGGCCGTTGGGGGTCTCCGCACACGTCACTCCCGAGGCTTTGGCCTTATTCAGTCCGCTCATGGCGGCGCTATCCCCGATGGGCGCCGGCGTATTGGACCGGCGCGAGGAAGCCGGTGGTTCCGACGTGCGCTACTTGGATTCCGGCGGGGTGCCCACCTTGGCTCCCATCGTGGACACCCGAACCTATTTCGACTACCACCACAGCGCCGCCGACACGTTGGATAAAATCGAGCCGGACAATATCCGGCGCCAGGTTGCGCTCATGGCCATGATGGCCTACTTCATCGCGGAGTTGCCGGACGCGTTGCCCAGGCTTGCGCCGTCGCACCCCCGCGATCGCTAGCGGCGCACCAATCGCTAGCGGTGCATTAATCGTTGGCGGCGCACTAATCGCTGGCGGCGCACTATTGGGTATCGTCCCTGCCGTCCTTGCCCGTCAACGGTGCTGAATCGTCTTCGAGTTCCAGTCCGTCGTCGTACAACGTGTCTTCCTCGCCGTCGAGACGCAGCGTTGCGTCGGTATTGCGAGTCTTTTCGAACGCCGTGTGAGCTACCGACCGCTTTTGCTCTACGCCGTCCAAGCCGGGTCCTCGAAGGCTTGATTCGCCGGTCTCGTCGATGGGGTCTCCCTCATCGGTCTTGATGTCGCCCATAGTGCACTCCTGGTTGAATTGCCCGCATGGTTGAATTGCCCGCACTTTGATCGAATTACCGCGGCGGATTGAATTGCCGGAGCGACAGCGTATTCCTCGTGCAGGGTGAGCCCCATTCCGCGCCTTGAGTAGTTCTTGTAGGTGCAGGCTGACAGGTCGACCGAGAAGCCGCTTGGACCTGCTAGCCTTGGCGGTCAGTGAAATCAACGATCTCCATTTTTTTTCTGATGAGCGCACTTTGGCTGGCCGGTAGTGCGCGCGCTGCCGATCCTCAGGCCTATCAAGTCGATCTGGCCTCGGTCGGAAATGGCGACATTGATCAGACCCTGAAAGCTACTTCCGACCTGCTGTCGCTGCGTTCCTCGGCGCCGGTCAGCCCATTCGGATTGATCGCACGAGGACGCAGCGACGTGGACCGGCTCAAGACGGCGCTCGAGAGCTTCGGATACTACGAGTCTCGCGTCCTCATCAATATCAACGGATTGCCGCTCACCGACCCCAGCCTGGGCGATGCGCTGACGGCCCTACCCAAGGGCAGCACCGCGCGGGTGGCAATCAGCTTTACCTTGGGCACGCTGTACCACTTGCGGCGAATCGAAATCGACGGGGAGGTGCCGCCGCCCATCAACGCGCGCGACACTCTGGGCCTGAGTGCTGGACAGCCCGCGGTTGCCGCCGCGGTGCTCGCGGGCGGGTCGCGCCTGCTTGCGGCGCTGCAGGAGCAGGGATACGCGTTTGCCCAAGTGGACTCGCCGGTGGCCTATGAGGCAGCCGATGCTCCGGTGCTCGATTTGAGTTTTCATGTCGTAGCCGGCGGTAAGGTAAACATCGGCGACATTCACGTCGAGGGTTTGAAGCGCGTGCATGAGTCGCTGGTGCGCAAACGACTGTTGCTGCACTCCGGCGACCTCTACAAGCCTTCGGCAATTGAAGCTGCGCGCCGGGATCTCTTGGGAATGAATGTATTCGGGCAAGTCAGCGTGCAAGTCGGATCAAAGGCGGATGAATCGGGCGGCGTGCCCATTACCTTCAATATGCGCGAGCGCCTGCGCCATGCGATCAGCTTGACCGCGGCCTACTCGAGCGACTTAGGGGGCAGCGGCGGGGCGACTTGGACCGACCGCAATGTCTTTGGCAACGCAGAGCAGTTGAGTTTCGCGGCATCCGTGATCAACCTCGGCGGCAGCGATACCACGGGAACGGGCTACGACACCAGTGCGAAATATCTGATTCCCGATTTCCTGCATCGCGATCAGTCGCTGCAATTCGCGGTCAGCGCCCTCAAGCAACAGCTCCTGGCGTACGATCAAAAAGCGCAAACCGCCAGTGTCACCTTGACCCGCAAGCTGTCGAGCATCTGGACCGTGAGCGCCGGTTTGTCCACCACCGACGAGACCATCCTGCAGGTGATCAACGCCAGTCAACATCCGCCGAGCACCGCGTTCGTGCCGGATCCGCCGGTGACGTTCAACTACACCTTGATCGCCGTGCCCTTCAAGGTGGTCTACGATTCCACCAACCTGCCCACGGCGCTGGAAGATCCGCGTCATGGCTTTCGAGGATCCTTGAGCTTCACGCCCACGCTGGCGATCGGGCACCCGACCTCCACATTCCTGATCTCGGTGCTCAATCTGGCCACGTACTTCGACCTCGATAACCTCCTGCCTCTCGCCCCGGGGCGCAGCGTGATTGCCGCCCGCGCGCTCGCCGGCATCGCCCAAGGCGCCGGTGAACTGAGTCTGCCGCCGGACCAACGCTTCTACGCCGGCGGTACCAGCACCGTGCGAGGCTACGGCTATCAGCTGGTGGGTCCGACGTTTCCGCACTTGACCAATCCCAGCGGCGGCACGGCCATCTCGGCCGCGGGCGTGGAATTTCGGCAACGCCTGTACACCAGTTGGGGCGCGGTCGCGTTCGTGGATGCGGGGCAGGTGAGCGCCAGTCTCAAGCCCCTGCACAGCGACGTGCGAATCGGCACGGGGGCGGGCGCGCGTTACTACACGCCCATCGGACCGATCCGATTCGATATCGCGGTGCCGGTCGGGCGCCGCCCCGGCGACGATCGCTTCGAGGTCTACATCGGATTGGGACAGGCATTTTGATGCGGCGTTCCTTGAAGATCATGGCGTGGATCGCGGGCGCAATCGTGCTGCTGCTGATGCTCGTCGTCGGCGCGGTGTTGATCGTCGGAAATACGGCGGCAGGCCGCGTTCAAATAGAAAACCTCGTGGCTCGATTGACGCGCGGGGAAGTGCAGCTGTCGGGACTCGCCGGATCGCTGCCCAGTCATTTGACGCTGGAGGAGCTCGAGCTCAAGGACTCGGCCGGCGTGTGGCTCACGGCACGAAAAATCGAACTCGATTGGACGCCGCTCGCCTATCTTGAAGGCCGATTGCAGATCGATCGATTGCACGTGGCCAGTGTGGATATGGAGCGCCTGCCGCAAGGCTCATCGACCGCGCCAAGCAGCCGAGAGGTGTCGATCCCACGCATCGACGTGGCGCAGGCGTCCCTGGATGTCGTGCATCTGGGACCGCAATTGGCCGGAGCCCCAGCATCGCTGGTGGCGAGCGGCAGTGCGCATTTGCGTTCCGTGCGCGACATGCTGTTCGACGCTTCCGCGCGGCGCCTGGATGGAGACGGCGACTATGAGCTGCACTTGCACTTCGATGCGCAGCGCATGGATGCCGCGCTCAAGCTGCACGAACCCGCGGGCGGTCCCTTGGAGAACATGCTGTCCTTGCCGGGTCTCGGCGCGCTCGAGGCGACCCTCAAGTTGAATGGGCCGCGCTCGGCGGAGCAACTTGAGCTTGTGTTGCAGGCGGGCGCGCTACGAGGGCACGCAGAAGGCAGCTTCAATTTGAACGAACTATCGGCTGATCTTGCGTTCGCATTCGAAGCGGCGGCCATGTCGCCGCGGCCGGATCTGGGATGGGAACGGGGCGTGCTGCGCGGGCGCTGGCGCGGCAAGGTCAGCTCGCCGACCGCCGCAGGGCATCTCGAATTCGCGCAGTTGCGCATCCCGGGTCAGATGCAAATGGCGGCGTTGAATGCCGATGTCACCGCGGATCACGGTAAGGCCGATCTGCACGCGACGCTCCTGGGCCTGCGGATTCCCGGATCGCAACCCAGACTGCTCGAGGCGGATCCGGTGAAAATCGACGCATCGGTGCGCCTCGATGACCCGGCGCGCCGCCTCGACTTGACTGCCGCGCATCGATTGTTCGCGTTGAAGGGACAAGCCGTGACCGCAGGCGAGCAGAGCGCGAACGTGGAAGTGCGGCTGCCGGACTTGTCGCCGTTGGCCGCCTTCATCGCGCAGGATGTGCGCGGCAGT
>Ga0210400_10002390_pt1 | contig 17502 bp, 9 predicted proteins | sample IncBWH26MmetaG_FD_155456 | JGI IMG/M metagenome (GOLD analysis project Ga0210400, IMG submission 155456) | Forest soil microbial communities from Barre Woods Harvard Forest LTER site, Petersham, Massachusetts, United States - Inc-BW-H-26-M | ecosystem: Environmental > Terrestrial > Soil >... | reverse complement strand
GTGCTGCTCGACGCCGCACGTATTGCCGCTGCGTGTCACGCGCAGGGTGCGTTGCTGCTGCTCGATGTTAGCCAGTGCTGCGGTGGCATGCCTCTCGATGTTAACGAGCTCGGCGCTGATTTTATGGTCTGCGCCGGATATAAGTGGCTGCTCAGCCCCTATGGCACCGGATTCTTCTGGGCCAAAAACGAACACACGGACAACATGCGTCCCGGACCGTTTTACTGGGCCGCCGCGGAAGGCGCGGAAAACTTCCGCTCCCTTGCCTTTGAAAACCCGAAACCCGTTCGCGGCGCGCGCCGCTGGGACATGGCGGAAACTTCCAACTATTTCAATTTCGCCGCCATGGATGCTTCACTGCAATTTGTTTTGCAGTTTGGACCGGAAACCGTCGAGGCCCACAATCGTAAATTGATCGACTTCCTGTTCGAACGGCTGCCGAAGGATCGTTGCGTCCCCGCCAGCCCTCTCGATTCCGCGCGCCGCGGCCCCTACGGCTGCTTCACTGCCCGCTCGCCGGAAAAAACCGCGGAGCTCTACCAAAAACTTGTGAACGAAAAAGTCATCACCAGTTTGCGCGAAGGAAATATTCGCGTTTCGCCGCATCTGTACAACAGCGAGCGCGACATCGATCGCCTCATCGCCGCAATCACGCTATGATTGCCTTCATTACGGTATGAGCTCATCTGAAAATTGGCCGCGCATCGCCGTCATAGGTGCCGGCGCCGTCGGCGGTTACTTCGGCGGAATGCTCGCGCGCGCTGGCGCTCCCGTGGTGATGATCGGCCGTCCGGCATTTGCCGATGCCATTCGAAAGAATGGTTTGCTGCTGGACACGCTGCAATTCAAAGAAACCGTACGCGTGGAAGCGTCGACTGAACTTGCGGCCGCGCGCGGCGCAGACCTGGTTCTCTTCTGTGTGAAAACCACCGATACGGAATCCACAGCACGCTCGCTCGCGCCGCTGCTTCCCTCCTCCGCAACCGTCGTCAGTTTGCAGAACGGTGTGGACAACGCGGAAAAGCTTCGCGCTGCCGGAATCGACGCGTTCAGCGCGGTCGTTTACGTCGCGGCGTCGGTGCCGGAGCCCGGACGCGTAAAACATGTTGGCCGGGGAGATCTTGTGATCGGTCCTCGCAATGCTCGGTCGGAAAAGTTTGCGGCGCTGTTCGAAAGAGCGGGCGTTGCGTGCCGCATTTCCGACAACATTGACGGCGAGCTGTGGACCAAACTGATTTGGAATTGCGCGCTTAATGCAATTTCCGCGCTGGGTCGCGCGAAGTATGGGCTAATCGCAGAAAGCGAAGACGCGCGCAAAGTCGTCGAAACCGTTGTGAACGAAGTTCTTGCCGTCGCGAGCGCGGCGCGCATTCAACTTCCCGGCGTGGAAACTCCGCAAGCGGGACTGGCCGGCGCGCTTAAAATCGCGACGCAGATGTCCGGCGCAATTTCTTCGACCGGACAGGATTTGATGCGCGGGAAGCGCACCGAAATCGATTCCCTCAACGGATACATTTCCCGCCGCGGCGCGGAACTCGGCGTTCTGACTCCGGTGAATCACGCGCTCTATGCGCTGGTGAAGCTGGCGGAAGAAAACAACGAGCTCTCGGCTCGCTCAAAGCCGGCGGCTACGGCGCGCTAACTCGTTCGTTTCCTCTCTTCTGCGCTCTCCGCTTCTACTTTCCGCTTCCACTTCTCGTTTCTACTTCGCTTCTCCACTTCTACTTCCCTGCTTTGTTCGCTTCGTATCTACTTTTCTTTTGCCTTGCACAACGCAGTGCGCAGGATGCTGCGCTGTCAGAAAAGAGTGTCGGCCTCACGGATATTCCGGGAGGCGGAATGGGATGTGCACTATTGCTTCCAGCTCAACAGGAGTTCCCTGTTTTGCTCCGGGGCGGAATTTCCATTGGCGCAGAGCTTGGATTGCATTGGCATCGAGCTGCTGATCGATTCCGCGCACGAGCTGAATACTGTCGACCGAACCATCGCGGCGAATCACCGCGTATAGAATTACTTCGCCGCTGACGCGTTCCGTTATTAACGTTGGAGGATATTTGGGATCCACTTTTTGCAGCGGCACGGGCCCGGACAATTCCACGTTTTGTTGCGCGTAGCGCTTGCTTGCCGAATCGTCGTGCAGCTCGGAAAAATTCAAGATCCAGCTACCTGTGGCGCTGTTCAGGTTCGGCATGTTGACGTTGAGCGTGTAAACCTTTTTATACGCGAAAACCGATTCGGGTTTTGCGCCGGGTGGAAGCGACGCGAAATCCGGTGGTCCGGTGCGCTCAGCTACATCTTCGCTTTCACCCTTCGGGTCCGGGCGCGTCATTAATTTGCGTGTGGGCGCGCTCATTTTTCCACCGGAGCCTGCTGCGTTGGCGGAGGGATTGCCGCCACTGATGCTGATTCCCACCGCGCTCTTCCCTGCTCCGTTGCCGGAATTCGCCGGCGCGCCGGGCTGCTTGCCCTCGGGCGAAATGGAGACGCGCGCGGCGAGATTGCCTTGCGGCGGCTGCACAGGCGCGGGCGGAGCGGGATTCGCGGAGAGCGCGATCAGCGCGTTGGGACCGCCATTGGCCGCGGTTAATTGCGTTGCGCCGACTTCGGGAGCGGAAACGGACTCGCCGGATTGCGTTTTCTGCGCGACGCGCGGAGCGGCTCCGGCGTTTAATTCGAGTTTCGGACGCGCGGGGCCACTTTGTTCGGCGGGAATATTCATATCCGCGACGTGCTGCTCCATGTTGGGAATATTGACGGGCGGAGCCGCGGCTGTCGTTGCCTGGCGCTTTTCGTTGGGGCGCGACTTCTTGAGCATTTCTTCGTTGATTTGCAGGCGCGGCTTGGCGGGTCCAGCGACTTGCTCGAATTGGACGATGTTGGGCAAATTCGGGAGCAGCTTTGGCGGTATGGGCGGCGCTTTGGGATTGATCAGCGTTTGCCGGGGATGCGTGGGGTGAACGGGGTCGGTAAAGATGCGCTGGCGCGGGTGAAAGGCGTCGGCTCCGAGAATGGGCAGCGGCTGTTCGAGTTTTGGTTTGGGTGCCGGAGCCTCTTTGGGTTTTTCGCGCGCGATTTCCAGGAGCGGAAGATCGTCGATCGGACCTTGCCAGGTTAGCTGCACATTTTGGAGAAGAGGATCGCGGCGCGGCATGGCCGTGAACAGCGAGAACGGCAAGGCCAGGATGGCGACGTGCCAGAGTGCTGCGGCGATTACGGCGCGCTTGGGAATGCGGCCCTGGACCCAACTGTCGCGAAAGGGGCTGAACTTCAGGGCGTCCTTGCCGGCCCACGGGCCGAAGAGGGCGGCGACGCTGCTCCAAAATCCCTGGTGGAAGGCTCCCCAGGCGATTTCGAGCTTTGGCTCGACCTTGCCGAGGAGTTGCTGTGGCGGCGGTTGCTGGTCCGCAGGCGGTGGGGGAGGCGGGGCTTGTCCCAATAGATCGATGGCGTTCTGAATACTTTGAAATTCCATGTAAGGGGTGATTATACCGTGGTGGGTATGGAGTGGAAGGAGTTGGCGAAGAAAAGTGGGTAGTGAGCAGTGGGTAGTGGGCAGCATGCGGAGAAAAGTGGAAGGCCGATTTGCCATAGATGCCCGCGCCTGCTGGACGGGTAGGCGCAGAGAGGCAGAGAAATGTTGGCACAGCGAAGAGGGGGACCCACCCCCGTGGCGATAGAAAGAGTGCGGAAACGATTGAAAATGGGAGGGATAGCTCGGCGCCGTTGCGCAAAAGAGTGCGTAACTGCATGAAACTGCTGCGGTTACATGGATTCGATAGGAAGCAAAGGAGTTGGCGGCTTGAGATGAAATGGACTCGCCGAGCAGGGCGCACCCCGCCGTCCCGGAAATAGACCTCCGAGGACACGCCACGCCGGGTGTCCCGGAGAGTCCGAGGACGCCAACCCATGGTGTTTTGTATCGATGAGAAAAGAAAGGAGTTGCTGGAAGAGGGATTTGTAAGTTGATGACAGGAAAGGCGTTGGAAATCGATGGTTCGGAATGGTCGAAGGAGTTCAGACGGGTGCGGCATAAAGGGAAAGCGATACCGATCATGGGCTGGAGACATCTTGCTTGCCCTTTTTATGCGGCCGCGAAGCGGAGGTGCGTCCCGGTTTTACCGAGGACCTGCGGCGGCTGTGACTCAGGCGAGTAGTGCGGTCCCGGTCAGAGATGGACGGGTCCGCTCCAGCGGACTCCGGCGGGCCTACGTAGCGCACTACATCGGGCTATCGAGAATCGAAAAGAGAATATCAGTCCCGAGCGACATTAGTCAACTGTTATTATAAATAGATGGTTAACCGTTCGAACGATGGAAACGTCAAAACGCGCAGCTCAAGAGCGCAGGCTGCGGCATCTGAGATTTTGATTCTGATTTTTTGCACGGTTGCGAAGAGACGCAACCGCAAGCGCCCACATACAACGGAGGGGAGCGTCAGTCTAGGGAATGCACGTCGCTTGGATTGATCAGGGTGAATGAGCAGCCTGTGTGTACGTAGCAGGAGAGGATGCCGCGCCGCAGAATGTTCGGATGGTTTTCGTCCGGAAAAGGGAATGTGAAGGGAGCGGAAAGTAACGCCTTACCACTCGATCTAAGTTCTTCGGAACCACTTATGAACTTCGCGTCGTCCACGTCAAGAGAGGCGCTCTTTGGATCCTGAGTGAGAATGAGAAAGAATTCCGCAGTGGCAGTTCCCGGGATGAGCCGAGGCAGCTTAATTGTACGGATGGCGTTAACCTCGTCGGTGACCTTTGTGAAGTTGTTGCGGTCGCCGGCCGAGGTACTGGGCTGCAGTCGCTCAAGACGTTCACGGGTTTGTTGTTCCGCGGCTCTGGCCGTTGGTTGAAGGTTGAAAGAAAATAGGGCGAGTTCGTACATGCGAATCGCGGCTTGCCTCTTACCCTCACGTTCGTAGACTTGGCCCAGGTGGTCAGCTTCAACGCCGCCTTGGGAGAGTGTCCAGGCAGACTTCAGGTATTTCTCAGCTTCCGGAAGTTTTCCCATGCGGAAATAGACCCAGCCGAGAGTGTCCCAATAGGCGCTGAGGCTTGGAGTGTAGCCGAGGTCTTCGGTTTTCAACTCTCCTAGGTCGATATCCTGAGAAGCTTTCTCCTCATCAGCGACAGCTTTCTGCGCATATTGCAGGGCAAGTGGCAGCTGCTTGTTCGCATCAGCCAGTTCATACGCGACATTATTGACAATTACGGGCCGCGGATCGAGTTCAATACTTTTATTGAACGATACAAGTGCTTTGCTGTCGTTACCCGTACGGAGATACGCCCAGCCCAGTTGCAGGTTGAGATTGGCGGCTTCAGGATTGAGTGAAACCGCTGCTTCCAGCGCGGAAGCCCCTTCGGCATAACGCTTCAGGCCGACCAAGGCGGAGCCCAATCCAGCCGGTCCGGTGCCATCGTTAGGCGCAATCTTAATCAACTGCTGCCAAACAGGAATGGCGTCCTCAAATCTCTGCAGCGAAAGCAGGGTAAATCCAAGCGCCTTGTAAGAAACGGGTTCTTGAGGCTCGACATCGATCGCGGTGCGATAGGCCTTTAGAGCTTCATCCGTCTGCCGGCTAAATTTATATATTTCTCCAAGCCAAAGCCAAGCTCGAGTGAAGTGCGGATCAATTTCGACGGCGCGCTTCAGAGCAGAAATCTCGGCTTGCAGGTTCCGCTTTTGGAATTGATCTTGCGCCTCTTCGTAAGCCCGTGTTGCCTCTGGTTTCTCGCTTAAAGGCAGGTTCCAGATCGCATTTTGGTAAGAATCCACAGGCGACTTATGGGAAGAAAGCACGATGAATAGGTCGCGATCATCAGCAATGGCTTTGCTGAATTTCTTATATGCCTCGTATTGACTGACCGGAATTTCTGGCTTCTTCAAGATGAGGTGGCGTTCGGTAATCAAGACACCATCTTTGACCGAATAAGAAGCGCGGTATTCGGCAAAATCATTGTGCAGATCGACGTTTTTGGGGAGCTCTGGGGCGTAACCCTTTGGGAGGGTCACTAAGGACTCGAGGCGGATTTTTGAGGGTGAACCGAGCCAGATGGGATGCGGCGGCTTGTCATCCGTATCCGCAGCTGCGGGAAGAAGAATTGGCGGGAGCGGCGAACTGATACGGTGGTTGGACCAGTCGGGATATTCCTTGCGTGTATAGGTGTAACTGAAATGGAAAGCCTCGTCGATTTTCTCCGGCGTGCCAGCGGTGACGTCTGAGACATCCCCAGCAAAGCCGGTGCTATAAGAGATTCGCTGAATCAGGTCCTTCCATTGCGGCATGGGGACAGTTCGAAAAGCCGCGCGAAGCAGCACTTCCTGGTCGTCGCCCTGGACGGTTCGATCGACCTTGCCTTCGAGGGTACCTGAGTCCGTCAGCTTAGCCTCCATGCGAAATGTTTGTAATACGTCCGAGGACGGGAAATCGGGAGTGGTTGTAAGAAGGGAGTTGTCCCGACGGATTAGGAGGGCCTGTTTGTCACGCAGGGGGCTAAGAAGGAATGCGAAGGGAGCGACTTCCGGCGTGGTGTCCAGCCAAACGAGATGTTCGCCCTGCGGGACAGCAGTGATGACATGATCGAATTGAGCTGGTGAGGGGACATCGGGATCGATATCGCGCGCCGAGTTAATAAATACCGGAAAGGCCTTGATACCGACCGCGTCGAGGAGAGAAGCCAGAAGGGTGTGCTTGTCCTTGCAGTCTCCATACTGGTTGCTTAGCACATCGCTGGCAGGATGAGGCTGGTAGCGGCCGATTCCGAAAGAAACTCCGATGTAACGAAACTGGGTGCTGACGAAAGTGTATACGGCGCGCAGCTTCTCGTCCTCGGTGGCGGCGCTCTTCGTCAACTCGGTGGCTTTCGCTCGAATCTCTGACGAGGGCTTGGCGCGATCTTGCTGCAAATTGATGTACCAGCGACCAACGTCCTGCCAACTCTGAAAGGTGGAAAGCTGAACATCGGGAGGCGGGAGCTTGCCACGTGCGGTCTGATAAGAAAGTTGTTCCTGCTCCTTGCGTTCCTGCTCCGTGGGCTTGTGTTCGAGTTGAGAACTGGTCCAGGTGAAAACACGGCGGGAACCTGAGTCGGAAATGGCCGGTTTTAGAGTTGAAGCATTCCATTTGACGGTGCGCTCGCGAGGAACGCTGATTTGGAGTTCCTGGTGCAGCAAGATCGCATCGTGAGAGAAATTGAATGCGAACCAGAACTGATCTGGCGCTAAAGGCTTGGTAGTGCGCCAGTGAGTCTGAAACTCGAGCACATCGCCCACGCCGAGACCTTTGACCGCAACGTGTTTTTCGTGCAAATCGCTGTAGAAGGGAGCTTGCCGAGTAATTTCGGAAGGCATGTCCTGCACACTGTCCGAGGGTGTTAGGACGGTGGTACCGTCCGGCTTGCGCACTCGAACGTAGTCGATATCAAGAGTCTGAGTAGAACTTTCGTAAGGGAAGGTAAGCACGCCAAAACGCTGGACTCCCGCGCCGGATTGGATGCGGATTCGAGCCGTGGACTCCCGTATGGACGTTCCGTTGTTATCAAAAGTGACGTGGGTAATGTCCTGCTCTGAGACAAACGCTTCGTGAGAATAATCGAGCTTTAGGTCAGGTGGAGCCGGCGTCTGAGCTAGTACCGGGCTGCAGCAGAGGCCACACCACGCCGAAGAAAGAATAATGAAAAAGTGCAGGTGCTTTGACACTGCGTTGGCTGTATTTATCCCAATTCCCATGTGGCCCCTAAGCGGACGGGATTGTACCCTGAAAATCTATGGAGGCGAGGAATAGGCGAAGCGCCTTTGTTCGTACTTACAAATATGCGCGGAGAATATGCTTACGCGCGATGAACGCAAAAGGCGTTACGCCGATATTGAATGTGAGACATAGCTGGACCCGAGTAGGGAGCCCGCTTTAGAAAGCGGGCGCTACAAGGAAGGAGAGAAGTTGGCGGAATTGCTCACGAAAGACTTGGGTATGGGTGGTCGGCTCGCCGCGGCTCGGCACTGATTTGCGGGAGGAGCGACGCCGTCGCTGGAGCTTCCATCGCTTCTTTGAATGCCTTCTTGAAGGCTTCCATTTCGGGCTTTGTACCTACCGTGATTCTCACGTGTGTGGGCCAGATTGGCCAGACTCTTCCGATGTAGACTTTTTTCGCTTCCATCGCTTCAACGAATTGCTTGCCGGGCCGCTTCACATCGACCATGAAACAGTTGGTTTCCGAGGGAACGAAGGAATACTTGTTTTCCGCGAGCCAAGAAAGAACGTCGTTTCGGACGTCCGCATTGATCTTCTTTCTCTCGGCAACCAGGTCCTTGCTCTTCAAGCTGGTCTTGGCGGCCACGACGGCGGTGACAGGCATGGCGTTCCAGCCATAAGGATTGAGCTTGGCGAGCAGGTCCGGGCGGGCAATGGCAAGGCCGCAGCGCAAACCGGCCATGCCGTAAATCTTCGAGAATGTGCGCAAAACTATGAGGTCCTTGTCCGCAGCGACTAGATCCAATACCGGTTTTGCGTCGGAAAAGTGGATGTAGGCCTCATCGACCATCAGGATGGAACCCTTTGGCTTGTTGGCGAGCGCGTATTCAATGTCTTCGCGAGTGGTTGTCGTGCCGGTTGGATTGTTTGGATTGCAAATGTAGAGCACACCAGCATTGGGGTCGGCGGCGACCATGGCCTTAACGTCATGCGCGTAGTTCCTGGTCAGAGGCACCTTGAGAATTTTTGCTTTGCTATACGCCGCGGCTTGCATGGGGGCCTCGTACGAGGGATCTCCCACGACCAAACTCTTCTCCGGAGATGTGAAGGCCAGCACCGTGTAATGCAGAGGCTCGCTCGAGCCGGCGTATGCGCGGACATACTCTGGCTTGAGTCCCTCGAGATCCGCGAAGGATTTCAGGAGCTCCTGCGTCATTCCATATTCGTACCGGCCGCCCCTGACGCCAAGGTCCGCCATGGCCGAGCAGGCTTGCGCGCAAGGGCCCAGGGGATTTTCGTTGGCATTGATCAGAATGGCATCGGCAGGAACGTTGGTGAGGGGGCGTACCCTCTGTGCGAAGGCCAAATCCGCTTCCGTGGTGATGCGCGCGAGAGCTACAGCGGAAGCCGCCGAAGCGATCCTTACAAAGTTTCTGCGGGTAACGCGGTATGTGTTGGGAAGGGCAAGCGTTTCGGGTTTCATCGTAAGTCCACCTCGCAGGCTCGTTGTTCGGGCGCACCTGCGTTGCCGCGTGTGCGCCGCACCTAGATTGCTTCTACCTTCGCACATCACTACGAGTCAAGCTAATGTTTTTGATAAGTCAGAGGCCCCCCATCTTGCGACGAAGATATGCCTCGATTTCTGTTTTGCCCGCATGTCTCGCCCAGTCGGCCAGCGTAGCGCGCCAGAGAATGTCTTTCAAGTCGAGTCTCGCCCCGCGTTCGACGAGGAGCCGGACTACTTCCTGGTGGCCGCGCCCGGCAGCCTGGTGCAGTGGTGTCGTGTGGGAATGGCCTCCCACCGGGTTGTATCGGTTTGGATCCTCGCCCGCGTCAAGCAACAATCGAACGATCCCGGCATGACCAAAATCCGCAGCCGTAGTAAGTGCCAAGTGGCGGTCCTCGCGGCTAGCTCCGGTAAGCAACTTACGGACATCCTCGATGCGCCCCAGGGCCGCTGCCAGCGGCAAATCAATTTTGGCGCCGCGCCGGATCAGTGCGGTCACTGCCTCGAGTTCGCCGTGCAAGGCTGCCGCTTGTGCAGCGCTGCCGGAATCGGCTCCGCGGTCGCACAGCAGGTCGATTAGCGGAAGCTGTACGCGGCACTCGCGGGGTACACTTCCGGTCGAGACGAGCATCAGCGTCTCGTTCTGCGCGGACTGGCTCGGGCCAGCATCGAGAATCACCCGCGTTACCTCAATAATGTTCGCGGGCAGAGCGCCGTGGCGAACCGGATTCTCAGCGACGAATTCCAACAGCGTTGGATTTCGAAAGTAGTTCCCGCCCTCGAAAACGACGTGCTGATGGACAAGATTCGGATGCTGATGCAAGTGCGCGCGCAAACCAGCCGCGTCACCTGCATCGAGGAGTTCGACGGCGCGGCGAAATGTAGCATCTTCAATCCGCTGTTGGTGCGGCAAATGCAATTGATCAGAGAGCGTTGGTTTTTCAATGTGCCGCTTCAGCCTGGGCCAGCTCGGAAATCCATATTCGCGGGCAATGGCAAACTGCGCATCCGTGAGACTGAACCTGGCGTCGAAGATTTCAGTGTCCGTGGACCGGCGGAAACGCGGGTGGAATTCCCTGATGCGCTGGGCTGCTCCCGGAGTGCGGGCGGTACGCTCTTTCAGCAAGTCCTTCGCTTGATGCTTGAGATGATCGAGGTTCGGATTCGATGGGAGGCGTCTTACCGGCATGACGAACTTCCTTTCGTATGCCCGAGTTCCGCAGTCTATGGGCAGAAAGTTAGTTCGTGAAAACGAATTTTTGCGATCAGGTGGACTTCTGTCCTTTCCGCGGACCGGATGCGCCCTTCGCGCTGCGGTGAGCTTATCATGAGGGCATGGAAGGCGGCACTACGCACCGTAAAATACCAACCGCGTCCCGAACAGACGATTAACATTGATGTATGCGGATGTATGCGGATGTATGCGCCGACAGCGGGAGGAGAAATGGCGGATCCTGTATCCAGGAGTGTTGAGAAGAAATGCCCGCGCTGCGGGGCAGGATTTTCATGCCAGCAGGAAGCGGGGTGCTGGTGCGCGAGTGTGCGTGTAGAGCCGCCGCTGCTGGCGGAATTGCGGGCACGCTATGCGGACTGCTTGTGTGAAGGTTGCCTGCGGGAGCTAGCGGCAGGGCGGGAGTGAGATCGGAGAAAGAGCGCGGCAAGAAACTGCGCTAATTCACTACTTGAGTGGCGCTGCTCGACGGCGCTGATGATGGGTCGGCGCGGCGAGCTCCGAGGCCTTCCTTAATGAGATTCAGGATGGTGCGGCCGTTTTGAGCGATTGTTTTTGCCCATGCGAAGCGGCCCATTTGAGGGAAATAGATGCCGCGAAAACAGAGGCGAGCGATCAGGATATTGACGCGGTAGCCCAAGGGCTTGTGCGCGATGGATGCGACGGCCTTGCCGATCGCTTCCGGGCTGTAGGACATAGCCCAGCCGCGCTTTACCTCGGCGTGAGCTTCGGAGATGGTCATCTTCAGGGGGGTGTGAGCCATGGCGAAGGGGATGAACTCTTGCCAGTGTTTCGGGCGGGTCAACCGGCCGGCGACCTCGAGGCGTTTGTAAAGCGGCGTGGCAGGCAAAGGGGTAAGCAAGCCGAAGATGGGGAGGCCCGGGGGCCAGGTGCGAATCTCCTGCAGAGTTCGATCTGCGACACCGGTGGTGTCGTTGTCCATGCCAAAAATAAAAGAGGTGATGGCGAAGACGTTGCGTTGCGCTAGCCTCTCGAGAACGGCTGCATACTCACCGGGCTTGTTGAAGCCCTTATTCACGTCTTTCAGGTTGGCGGGGTCGATCGATTCCATGCCGATGAAGATCCACTTACCACCTGCGGCGGCGATGAGATCCACGAGTTCCTCGTCGCGCAGCAGGTTGGCGCTGATTTGGGCGACCCAATGGACCTGGGCGTTGGCGGCGATTATGTCTCGCAAGAGCGATTTGGTGCGCTTGACGTTGATGGCGAAATTGTCGTCGATGAAAAAGACGGCGATCTGGCCGCGCTCGCTTTGCGCTCGGGCTTTCAGAAGCAAGAGTTCGTTGACGACACTTTCGTTAGTGCGAAAGCGGATGGAGTCGCCGAAAAAACCGGTTACCGTGCAGAACTCGCAGCCGTAGGGGCAGCCGCGGCCGGACTCGATAGGAATGATGCGGAATGTGCCCCAACCGGCGCCGATTTTTTGAAGCATCGGATAAAACATCTTCGGAACAATGTTGAACTGATCGAGGTTGATGGTGTCCCAGGGAATCGGCGGATACGATTGCAACGAGGGTTTTTGCTCTTGGCCGAAGGCGTCGACGGGAGCGTAGATATCCTTTAGCGTGCCGTTGGCGGCGTCTTCGACGATTTTGGGCCAGGTGGCATCGGCTTCGCCGAGAGCTACGGCGTTGGCATGGCGGGGGCCACCATCTCGGCCGAGCGCCTCGTCGGCCATTTCCGTGACGTGCGGTCCACCCATTACTACAGGCACTCCTACGGCGCGAATGGCATCGGCCATCCGATAGGCCTTTGCGATCATTCGGGTCATCGCACCAATGCCGACGAGATCAATTTTTTGTTCCAGCACGAAACGCGCGATGCCGTCTTCGTCCATCGGCTGCGCGTTGCCATCGATCAACACAACTTCATGGCCCGGTGGCGTGAGCGCCTTCAGCAAAAACATCCAGAGATGCGGCATGAAGTTGCGCGTGACACCGTTGTCTGGGTTATACAGCAAAATTCTCATAGATCTTCTTTCTGGCGTTGAACGGACGTGCTCCGTGGGGCGCCAGCCGCGGATATGATCACAACGAGGTCAGACAGGAAGGAATGTGGGAGACTCGGTGTGCCCGAATATGAGATGTAATTTTTCGTGACAATGGTTGTAGCATCGGGGGTAGGTAATAGCAATAGACTAGCGGCGGCGTGTGTTCGTTTTTCAGTACATAATCTCTTTAGTTTGGTTTAACGGCATCGTTAAGAAGTGCCTCTGGGGCGCACGAGGCGTTCCTAATCGCCGTGTTACTATTCGCAGCCGGCACCCACTTTTTACCTTCTATCAGATTCTTTTCAGGAGATTTGTGCATGAAACGGAATTTCCGTGTTGCTTCCAAAATTGTTGTCATTGGTTGGCTGTTAATTTCTGGTTTGTTTTTGGCGGCGGGTGCGGGCGCGCAAGATCGGGCGATTGCTTCGCGTACGGCGGACATGGATGGCGTGCGGTTGCAATATTTGACGGCTGGGAAGGGGCCGGCAGTGATCTTGCTGCACGGGTACGCGGAGACTTCTCGGATGTGGACGCCGCTTATGCCGTTGCTGGCGGAGCGATTTACCGTGATCGCGCCGGATTTGCCGGGGATTGGAGATTCAGCGATTCCCGCGGAGGGCGCAGACATGAAGACGGCGGCGATACGGATTCATGCGCTAGCGCGAAAGCTGGGCGTTGAAAAAGCGCGCGTGGTGGGACACGACATCGGGCTGATGGTCGCTTATGCGTATGCGGCGCAATTTCCCGCAGAGACGGAGAAGCTCGTGGTGATGGATGCGTTTCTGCCCGGCGTGGAAGGGTGGGAACCGATTTACAACAGTCCTAACTATTGGCACTTTCGCTTTCACGGGCCGACACCGGAAGCGCTGGTGAAGGGACGCGAGCAGACGTACTTCGCGTATTTCTGGAACGATTTGGCCGCGGACAAGAATCACTCGCTGCCGCAGGCGGACCGTTCGGCGTATATCGCAGCGTACTCGCGGCCTGGGCGCATGAAGGCGGCTTGGGCTTACTTCGATTCGTTTCCGCAAGCGGCAAAAGATTTCGCGCAACTCTCGCAGGTGAAACTGACGATGCCTGTGCTGTCGATTGGCGGCGACAAATCTTTGGGAGAAGCGCTGGCACAGCAGATGAAATTGGTTGCGACAGACGTCACCGTAGTAGTGCTAAAAGATGCGGGACACTGGATCATGGAGGAACGGCCGAAAGAAACGCTGGATGCGCTGGTAAAGTTTCTGTAGAAGGCTGCTAGCAGAATGGCGGCGCCGTGACTTCGGCGCTCACGAAGTTCGTTCTTTTCTCTCCACGCGGGCGCCGGATCGCAGACGCGTTTTTTTCCGTTGACCAACTCGCATCGGTTCGTAATAGTGCCCACTTCGACCAGATGTGGACCAAGGCGTTGAGCGCCTTTCAAGCCGCAGCGTGATTGCGGAAATCTTCATCGCCGCGTTTCTCGGGCTGGCGATCGTTACCACTAAGCCTGAACCGGCTGCCCATGCCGCGACGGCGCAGCATGCTTGATTGAAAAACCCTGGCCCTTTTTTCCGGCCGTTGTCATCGGTATAAGGCAACGCAAACACCTGACTGCGTGGCGTTCCGGTGGCGCAGGGCGGAGTCTTCGGCCTGGTCCGGGCAGCAGCGGACAGCCCTGCGGCTTTTCTCCCAACGCTAACGAGGATTGTGTGGCAGGCGGGAGAGGATGACGGTGGCGAGGGATTTGGATTTGGCGATGCAAATGGATTCTTTGGGAATGCCGCCGACGCTGATGCGGAGGAAGAGGTCGCCCTGAAGGACATACAGAGCGCCGGAGATGGGGCTCCCTACCCAATAGGCTTCTTCACCCAGAGCCGGAATTAGCCGCGGCTTGTGAGCGGCTTCCTCCGTTTCGTTGTCTGTCTCGCGATTCGAACCGCTATTTGATTGCGCAAACGGAGAGGCTTCCGATTCACCGGCTTCGCTCGAGGATGCCAACGCCGATTTTGCAGGAATTTTGCGCGAAGCGGGTCGCTTTTCTTCTTCTGGACTGTGCGGTGAATGGAATTGATTGCGCCACAAGGCGCGCAGGCCACGCGCTCCGGAATCCTCGGCGCTCGGTGTAGCCACCTGCAAGCTGGCCGATTTCGCAAAGTCTCGGGTAATAAAGAGGCACTGCGACATCTTCATATTGCCTGTGGCTTGCGCGCTTGGCTTCACTTCCTGAAGCGGCTCGCCCAAAATCGCGGCAATATCCGTACCGGTGAGAAGCAAGCAAGCAGCAGGCGTCCCTTTCGCATTCATCTTGGTTTGCGCCTGCGCCTGAGCCTTATCGCGGTTCTGGTTGCTGATGAGTCGTGCGTTTTGCGGCGGACTTGCCGCCAACCAGGAAATCCACAACGCGGAGCAAAGCATTACGCACAACGCAGTCAGAAGCTCCGGGCGAAAGCTCATATCGTTTTTCCTCAATCAAACGAAAAAGCGCGTATCAGTCGTCGACGTCGTGGTCATTACAATCGGGATCGCCGCTGACACCGGTGGAGGCATCCCCGTGACACTGCTTGCCTCCGCCTACGTTGTCGCCAGTGTTGGTACCGAATTGCGTGCCGTCGAAGGCTTTAAAGAGGCCGCGGCCGCCGACTTGGCGGGCGATCGTGGCAAGAGCATCCTGCGCCGTGGCAGGACCGGAAGTCGCGTTCTGCGTGGGGTCGGTGGCACAGGAACCGGTGCAACCGTCGGCATACCCGACCAGAACGCGACCAGTGTTGTCGACCGTAAGGTCATTGAAGTCCAGCAGATTGCGGCACGGATTGCTGCCGCCGCCGTTCCAGATACAACCACGCTGCACAGGATCGGAAGGCGTAGCGTCGACCGTGGTCCACGTGCGGCCGGTGTCGTAGGTGAAGGCGACGAAGAGGTGCCACACGCCGAGGAAGTCGGCGGACTGTGTATCGCCGGAAGTCTGTGTCCCGAGGAAGGCGAAGGCGGCGCGATTGTCGTCGCCGGCGATCACTTCTGCGAATTCCGCGTTCTGAACACCGAAAGGCGTGCCAGTGTCCTTGGATTTCGACCAATGCAGACCGCGATCAGACGAGGCAGCGATTTTGGCGTGCCCGTCTGTATTCACGTAGCCGAGATAGATCGTGTTGTTGGCGCCCGCCGCCACCGAGGGATCACTGCCCGGGCTGATGCTCTTGGAATCGGGGACAGTGCGCACCGACCAACTGAGGCCGTTGTCCGTGGAAACGGCAACGCCGATGCGGCTGACGCCGTTAGCATCCATGCAGCTTTTGTTGGGGACGTAGGCGGTGCCGTCAGGCGAAACACGTACGTGGCCGTGCAAGCCGCCGCAAGTTCCGGGAGCGACAGGCAAGTCGACGCCATTAACTGTCGTGAAAGTGTAGATCGGGATGCCCGGACCGAAAGTGAGGCCGCCGTCATCGCTGCGCGAGCAGAACGCCGTGGCAATGTCCTGAGAGCAATAGTAGATGGCGTGAGGATACGTAGTGGGCGTGGCGGGCGCGAGAGCGGCGTAGGGGCCGCCGCCCACCGTTTGGTGATCGACGCCGGCGGGCTGTCCAGAACCTTGCGTGGGGAACCAGGTGTTAGCGTCATCGTCGGTGAAGGAGAGTTCACTGGTGACGCCGTTAAGCTGCGAGGAGAAGGTGCGGTTAGTGCCGCCGAAATGACCGTCGTCGGTGAAGAGAATGGGATCGAGGCTGACGCGGGCGAATGGCGAGCGCTTATCTTCCCAGAAGGCGGAGGCGGGCTTCAGGGAATCGTTGAAGGAGACGCGGAGAGTGTGATTGCCGGCCTCGATGAAGACTTTGCCGGTTTTCCAGTCAACGCCGATGGAGGGCTCGCCGGCACCATGTGCACCGGAAGTAGAAGAGTCAAGCGATGGCGTGATGCAGCTTGGAGGCTGCTGCGAGCCTGTGCAGTCGGGAGGAGCGGGATAGTTCACGAAGGTGGCAAAGCCTGGAGCGGGAGGAGGCGGCGGTGGAGTTGTGGCGCGCGGGGCAACAGTCATTGTGACGACCACGTGAGCGGCCGTAGGAATTGGGACGAGAGCGGCGACGGAGCGAATGTGCCAGAGACCGGGGAGTGGGTCAGTGAGCGTCAAATCTTCTTCGCCGGGGCCGGTGGAGGTGTCATCGGGAGAGCCAGGGCCGTGGTCGGCGGAATTGGGGCTAATGGCGAAAATGTCGAGATCGGTGGGCACGGTGGAGGTCCAAGTGTATTTGAATGTGACCTGGGCGGTCATCGTTTGGTAGAAGGCGGCGGCCGCGGAGGGCAGGACGATGCTCAGGTCGTGGTCATCGCACAGTCCGGGAGGGCAGGTGTCTTGAAGGCCGACGTTGGTGACAGTGCCGCCGCCGACGGGAGCAAAATCCCACGCGAGCGGACCGGAGCTGCTGCTGATGGTGCTGACGGGCGGCGTGGTTGTCTGCGCAAAGGCCGTTGCCGCGCGGCGGGAAAGGAACAAGACCACCGATGCAAGAAGGAGAAAGGCGCCGGAAAGGAAGATTAGAACACGAGCGAGTCGCATAGAACCTCCGCAAGAATGTGCCCAAGGAGCAGCAAAGATGCCTCAAGTAGTTGGCGCTGGGCCTCTAGTGTGTGCTGGAATTTGCGGCACACGCGGATGGCTGCGCGTGCTTTGACCCTTCTATTGGTCGGAAGGTTAGGGCGCAATCAGGGAATTCAAGGAATTGGGATTCAGGTAAAGACCTGAACCGGAAGAGATGCGCATACGAAGCGGAGGCGGAGACGCGAAGACTATGCGGCTTCGGGGATTTCGTCGGGCTCGGCGGCTTGGTGCTCGAAGAAGCTGAGGGCGGCATCGCCTTGGCGGAGGAGGCGGGTTTGCAGGAGGCGGCCGATGCGGTGGGGCAGATTGAAAGTCCGGCGGTGCTCGGCGATTACCAGGCTGCCTTGGCTGAGGAATGGGGCGGAGCCGAGGAAGCCGAGGATACGGTCGTATTGATCTTTTTCGGCGTAGGGCGGGTCGACGAAGACGAAATCGAACGGTGGGTCTGTGGGCTTGTGGCGGGCGGCGATTTTCTCGAGCGCGCGGACGGCGTCGAGGGCGAGGAT
>Ga0210400_10002389_pt1 | contig 17512 bp, 15 predicted proteins | sample IncBWH26MmetaG_FD_155456 | JGI IMG/M metagenome (GOLD analysis project Ga0210400, IMG submission 155456) | Forest soil microbial communities from Barre Woods Harvard Forest LTER site, Petersham, Massachusetts, United States - Inc-BW-H-26-M | ecosystem: Environmental > Terrestrial > Soil >... | reverse complement strand
GCGTTGATCTCGCCCTTTTTCGCATACGTGCACGGCGTCGTGACGCCGTCACAGTCCGCCGGGGACGCCGCGCCGCCGACAAAATGATCGTTCTCGTCGGAGGTGACGATGAACAGCGTGTTGTCCCTGGTGATCCCGTCCTTGGCTAGCCGAGCGAAGAACTTGCCGAAGGCCGCGTCGTAATCCGCGAGTTGCTGGACATAGCCCGCTTCGCCCGGGCCGTACGTACCGCTGCCTGTAGCGTGGTTGTCGTGGGCATCGGAAATATAGCCGTACACCACCGGAATGTTGGCCTCGAGCATGGTCGCGAGATAACCGAGCGTCTGAGCGGCCGACGGGTTGAACAGGTTGGGGAATCCGGGGTTGCCGGAACTGTCCTGGATCACGTTGCCGTCGATGTCCTTGACCGGACCCGATGGCGAGATCTTCGGCTGTACGTACTTGTTGCCGAACAGCGCCTTGAAGCCGGCATAGCCGCCGGGCTCGTCCGGCAACAGATCCGATTGTCCCGAAGCGCATAGCGTACTGTTTTGTGCGCAGTGGATCGCGATGCCGAGAAAATCGGCGTTGGCCTTTTTCGGATCGCTCGTTGCTTCCTGCGCCTCCGCGGAACCGGCGCCGAACACCGTCGTGATGTCGAGGCCGATGTTCTCAAGTTCGATATTGGCTATGGAAAAGGCCCCGACATCGCAGCCGGCGCGGGTGAAGGGGACCCACGGGGCCGGATGAATCTTGCCCCGCTGATCGATCATCTGGGGCGTGAAATCGGTGACTGTCTGTCCGGAGAAGGCCGCGACCGGGTCGGTCCAGTAGGCGAAGGACGACATGCCGTTGGTGGTTCCGTCCGGATTGAAATAGCGCAGGCTGTTGCCGATCGGCACGCCGAATTTGTCGCCATAGACGCCGGTCAGGGATGTCAGGATATCGACCGCCGTGTGCGAGATCAGCGGCGTGTGATGGTCAGTAAAGACCGTACCGTCATTCTGCATGAAGCTGAGCAGGTTCGGCATCTGCTCGAGGTCGGACGGCACATTTGGGTTGTCGCGCCGCAAATGCACATTGTCGAACTGGAGATAAACCACCTGCTGTATCTTGTTGCCGATGCTCTGAAGATTACAGCGCTTTGCTTGACCGCCTGTGTCCGCCGCCAGCGCCGGCACGGCGCCGAGCGATAGCGCCAGCAATAGTCCGGTGGCGAGCACCCCTGGTTTATTCATTCCGTCCTCCCCTCTGTGATGTGTCGGGGTTGCCCGGGCAGCAAGCTCTTGCAACCGCCGATAAGTTTTGCTGGGGAGTGTTACGGCGGTGCGTCAGGTAAATTGCACGAGGATGACCGTCCCCGATTGCCGCTAGGTTATGACCGCGTGGGGCCGCCCGTTCCGCCCTCGAACATCGAGCAGAATTTTTGATGTTCGGGGTTCTGAACGACATTCAGCTTCCGCCGCAGCGCCCTGTCGGATAGGATGGCGTATCCCCAATTCGTTCCGGCTTTGCGCGGCCGGAGATCGCGGGCCATCGGTCGGGGAACGCCGGATGCCGAAGGTTACCTACATCGAACACAATGGGACCGCGCATCAGGTCGAGGTGCCGGTCGGCCTGTCGGTTATGCGCGGCGCGGTCAACAACGGGGTGCCGGGCATCGACGCCGATTGCGGCGGCGAGTGCGCCTGCGCCACCTGCCATGTCTATATCGACCCCGCGTGGCTCGACCGCATCGGCCTGCCCGAGTCGGGTTCAATGGAAGCCAGCATGCTGAGCTTCGCCGCCGCGGCCGAACCAAATTCGCGGCTGTCCTGCCAGATCACGATGTCGGAGGCGCTCGCCGGACTCGTCGTTCGCATGCCGGAGGGCCAGCATTAATTAGCTGATTGATCGCCTGCGGGCGGAACGGAGGTAGGCGATGGATACCTACGTGAATTATGCGGCGCGTGAGGAAGCCTATTCGCTGCCGCTCGACAAGATCGATGTCAGCGACCCGCGGCTCTACTGCAACGACACCTGGTATCCCTATTTCGAGCGCCTCCGCCGCGACGACCCGGTGCATTACACGCCGGACAGCCCGTACGGGCCGTACTGGGCGGTCACCAAATACCGCGACATGGTCAAGGTCGAGGTGAACCATAAGGTGTTCTCCTCGTCCGACGATCTCGGCGGCATCAGGATCGAGGACCCGCCGAAAGGGATGGAGCGGCCGAGTTTCATCCGCATGGACCCGCCCGAGCACGACGAGCAGCGCCTCGTGGTCAGCCCGACCGTCGCTCCAGGTAATTTGGCGAAGATGGAGAGCATGATTCGCGACCGCACCTGCCATGTGCTCGACGGCTTGCCGCGGGGGGAGCAATTCAACTGGGTCGATCGCGTGTCGATCGAGCTGACCTCGATGATGCTGGCGACATTGTTCGACTATCCGATCGAGCAGCGCCGCGCGCTGATCCGCTGGTCGGAGATCGCGATCTGCGACATCAACGCGCCGGACGCGCCGGTCCGCTCCGAGGAAGAGCGGTTTGCCGAGCTGGTCAAGTTCACCGAGCACATGAACGAGTTGTGGGAGGATCGCGCCAAGCGGCCGCCCACCTTCGACATCATCTCGATCCTGGCGCACAGCGAGCGCATGAACCGGATGCCGCTGCGCGAGCGGATGGGAATCCTGATTTTGTTCCTGGTGGGCGGCAACGACACAACCCGCAACTCGATGTCGGGCGGCGTCTGGGGGCTCGGTTGTTATCCCGAGGAGTATCAGAAAGTGCGCGCCGATCGCGGTCTGATCCCCGGCCTGATTCCCGAGATCGTCCGCTGGCAGACCCCGGTCATCCATATGCGGCGCACCGCCACCGAGGATGCCGAGATCGGCGGACGACCGATCAAGAAGGGCGACAAGGTCGTGATCTGGTACATCTCGGGCAACCGCGACGAGGACGCGATCGCCGAACCGAACCGGCTGATCGCGGACCGCGCGAGGCCGCGCGAGCATGTCGCCTTCGGCTTTGGCATCCACCGCTGCCTCGGCAACCGGCTGGCCGAGTTGCAGCTGCGCATCCTGTGGGAAGAGATCCTGAACCGCGACCTCAAGATCGAGGTTCAGGACAAGCCGGTCTACGCCTACTCCAATTTCCTGCGCTCGATCAAATCCCTGCCGGTGCGCCTCGCCGCCTAAGGCTGTTCGAGTATCGTTCGGGATTCTGAACGACATTCAGCTTTCGCCGGAGCGACCGCTGCGCTAGGATGCCGCAGCTTCGAAATCCACCCCGGAGGAACGCTGATGAGCCGCGCCTACAACGTGGTCGACGCCGATGGTCACATCCTCGAGCCGATCGATCTCTGGGACAAATACATGGACCCCAAGTTCCGCGACCGGGCGCCGCGGCTGGTCAAGGGCGACAACGGCAAGCAGTGCCTCGTCATGGACGAGCATGTCGTCGGCAACAACCAGCGCGGCATCGGCGGCATCGGCGGCGTCGGGGCGCGGCAGGGCGTCGTCGCGGCCGACGCGATGGAATACCAGGACGGCAAGCCGGGCGGCTTCGACCCGCACAAGCGCATCCCGGACATGGATGCGGACGGGATCGACGCGGCCTTTCTCTATCCGAGCCTCGGCCTGTTTTCCGGCGCGATCCACGACCCGCAGCTCGCCGCCGCGACCTGCCGCGCCTACAACCGCTGGCTCGCGGATTACTGCAAGCCCTACCCGGACCGGCTGTTCGGGGTCGCGATGCTGCCGATGCAATCGGTCGAGCTGGCGATCGAGGAAATGCGGTTCGCCAAAAAGGAGCTCGGCTTCAAGGGCGGCTTCATCCGGCCCAACCCCTACAACAACAAGATGATCAACCACCCGGATTACGAGCCGTTCTGGGCGGCGGCCGAAGACCTCGATTTCTCGATCGGCTTCCACGAAGGCGCCGCCGCCGGCATGCCGCAGGTCGGCATCGACCGGTTCGAGGGACGCGGCGCGCGGCACATCATCACCCACACGATGGAGATGATGCTGGCGTGCCTGGCGGTGATCTGGGGCGGGGTGTGCGAGAAGCATCCGAAGATCCGGATCGGTTTCCTGGAATCAGGCGGCGGCTGGATCGCGCCGTGGCTCGACCGGATGGACCGCCATTTCGACGATCAGGGGTTCAACGATTCCGGTCTGACGACCCGCCCGAGCGATCTGTTCCGGCGCAATTGCTGGATCTCGTTCGAGCCGGTCGAAGGCAGCCTCAAGGTGCTGGCCGATTACGTCGGGCCGCACAAGATCATGTGGGCGACCGACTACCCGCACCCCGATGGCTTCTTCCCGGGTGCGCCCAGCATGGTCAGGCAGCGGCTCGAAGGCCTGTCCGCCGAGACCAAGCACCAGGTCATGGCCGGCGGCGCGATGGGCTTCTACGGCCTGAACTAAAATAGAAAACATTCACCACGAAGGAGCACGAAGGTCTCACGAAGGTCGCGAAGGAAAAATTTCCTCCTTGTGCCCTTCGTGCATCCTCCGTGTCCTTCGTGATGAAGAGTTTGTCTTTCAATGCGAAGGGAACTGCTGATGACCCGCGCCTACAACATCGTCGATGCCGATGGGCACATCCTCGAGCCGCTCGACCTGTGGAGCAATTACATCGACCCGGCGTTTCGCGACCGCGCGCCGCGTATCGCCAAGGGCGACAACGGCAAGGAGCGGCTCGTCATCGACGAGAACCCGGTAGGCGACAGCCGGATCGGCATCGGCCGGATCGGTGGGGTCGGCGCCCGGCAAGGCATCGTTGCGGCCGACACGTTGCAATACAAGGACGGCAAGCCCGGCGGCTTCGACCCGCGTCAGCGCATCCCTGACATGGACGCCGACGGCATCGACGCCGTGTTCCTGTATCCGAGCCTCGGGCTGTTCTCGGGCGCGATCCACGACCCGCAACTCGCCGCCGCGGTGTGCCGCGCCTACAATCGCTGGCTGGCCGACTACTGCAAGCCGTACCCTGATCGTCTGTTCGGCGTTGCGATGCTGCCGATGCAATCGGTCGACCTGACGATCGCCGAGATGCGCTTCGCCAAGAAGGAACTCGGCTTCCGCGGCGGCTTCATCCGGCCCAACCCCTACAACAACAAGATGATCAACCATCCGGATTACGAGCCGTTCTGGGCCGCGGCCGAGGATCTCGATTTTTCGATCGGCTTCCATGAAGGCGCCTCCGCCGGCATGCCGCAGGTCGGGGTCGACCGCTTCTCCGGCCGCGGCGCGCAGCACATCATCAGCCACACGATGGAAATGATGCTGGCTTGTCTCGCGGTGATCTGGGGCGGGGTGTGCGAGAAGCACCCGAAGATCCGGATCGGATTTCTGGAGTCGGGCGGCGGCTGGATCGCGCCGTGGCTCGACCGGATGGACCGCCATTTCGACGACCAGGGTTTTAATGACTCGGGGCTGACGACCCGCCCGAGCGAATTGTTCCGGCGCAATTGCTGGATCTCGTTCGAGCCGGTCGAAGGCAGCCTGAAGGTGCTGGCGGACTATATCGGGCCCAACAAGATCATGTGGGCGACCGATTACCCGCATTCGGACGGATTCTTCCCCGGTGCCCCCGACATGCTCAACAAGCAGCTCGAAGGGCTGTCCGCCGCGACCCGGCATGGGGTCATGGCCGGCGGCGCGATGGGCTTCTACGGACTGAACTAAAATAGAACATTCACCACAAAGGGCACAAAGGTCTCACGAAGGTTACGAAGGAAAAATTTCCTCTCTGTACCCTTCGTGCACCCTCCGTGTCCTTCGTGGTGAAGAGTTTTGTCTTTTTATGTGAAGGAAACTGCCGATGAGTCGCGCCTACAATGTCGTCGATGCCGATGGGCATGTGCTCGAACCGCTCGATCTGTGGGACCATTACATGGACCCTCGCTTCCGCAACCGGGCGCCACGGCTGATCAAGGACACCGACGGCAAGGAGCGGCTGGTTATCGAGGAGCAGGTGCTGGGCAGCGCCCAGGCCGGGCTCGGCGGCGCCGGCGGGGTCGGCGCCCGCCAGGGCGTCGTCGCGTCCAATACCATGGAGTACCGGGACGGGAAGGCCGGCGGGTTCGACCCGCATGCGCGGATGCCCGACATGGACGCGGACGGGATCGACGCCGCCTTTCTGTTCCCGACGCTCGGCCTGTTTTCCGGCGCGATCCACGACCCCGAACTGGCCGCCGCGACCTGCCGCGCCTACAACCGCTGGCTCGCCGATTACTGCAAGCCCTATCCCGACCGGCTGTTCGGCATCGCGATGCTGCCTCTGCAATCGGTCGATCTGGCGATCGCCGAAATGCGTTTCGCCAAGAAGGAGCTCGGCTTCAAGGCCGGGTTCATCCGGCCCAATCCCTACAGCAGCAAGATGGTCGATGACCCGATGTACGAGCCGTTCTGGGCGGCGGCCGAGGATCTCGACTTCGCGATCGCCTTCCACGAAGGGGCGGGCGGCGGCATGCCGCAGGTCGGCATCGACCGCTTCGAGGGGCGCGGCGCCCGCCACATCATCACCCACACGATGGAGATGATGCTGGCTTGCCTGGCGGTGATTTGGGGCGGGGTGTGCGAGCGACACCCGAAATTGCGCATCGCCTTCATGGAATCGGGCGGCGGCTGGATCGCGCCGTGGCTCGACCGGATGGACCGCCATTTCGACGATCAGGGCTTCAATGATTCCGGGTTGACGATCCGCCCCAGCGAGCTCTTCAAGCGCAATTGCTGGATCTCGTTCGAGCCGGTCGAGGGCAGCCTCAAGGTACTCGCCGACTATATCGGGCCGCACAAGATCATGTGGGCGACCGACTACCCGCACCCGGACGGGTTCTTCCCGGGCGCGCCGAAGATGGTCGAGAACCAGCTTGCCGGCCTGTCCGCAGAGACAAAGCGCCAGGTCATGGGCGGTGGCGCCAAGGCGTTTTACGGTCTGAACTGACTGCACGGAGGAAATGCTGATGACCCGCGCTTACAACGTCGTCGACGCCGACGGACATGTGCTCGAGCCGGTCAATCTGTGGGACCACTACATAGACCCGGCGTTCCGCGACCGCCGGCCGCAACGCTTTATCGACAGCGACGGCAAGGACCGGCTGAAGATCGACGGCATGGCGTTCGGCGGCAAGAAGGGGATCGGCGCGCTCGGGGCGGTCGGCGCGCGCGACGGGGTCGTCTGCGACGACACCCTGGCCTATGAGGAGGGGCGCCCGGGCGGCTTCGATCCGCACAAGCGCATTCCCGACATGGATCTCGATGGGATCGACGCCGCCTTCCTGTATCCGAGCCTGTGCTTGGGGTTCGGCGGCATCCAGGACCCGCAGACCGCGGCGGCGATCTACCGCGCCTACAACCGCTGGCTCGCGGATTACTGCAAGCCGTACCCCGACCGCCTGTTCGGGGTCGCGATGCTGCCGCTGCAGTCGATCGACGCGGCGATCGCCGAGATGCGCTTCGCCAAGAAGGAGCTCGGCTTCCGCGCCGCCTTCATCCGGCCGAACCCGTACAACGGCAAGCAGCTCCACCATCCGGATTACGAGCCGTTCTGGGCGGCGGCCGAGGATCTCGACATGGCGATCGGCCTGCACGAGGGATCGAGCCTCAACCAACCGACGGTCGGGGTCGACCGCTTCGACACGCGCGGCGCCCAACACATCATCTCGCATCCGATGGAGATGATGCTGGCCTGCCTCAGCGTGATTTGGGGCGGCGTCGTCGAGCGCCATCCGAAACTGCGGGTCGGCTTCCTCGAATCCGGCGGCGGCTGGGCCGCGCCCTGGCTCGACCGCATGGACCGGCATTTCGACGATCAGGGGTTCAACGATTCCGGTCTGAAGACCCGTCCGAGCGAGCTGTTCCGGCGCAATTGCTGGATTTCGTTCGAGCCGGTCGAGGGCAGTCTCAAGGTGCTCGCCGATTATATCGGGCCGAGCAAGATCATGTGGGCGACCGACTACCCGCACCCCGACGGCTTTTTCCCGGGGGCGCCGAAGATGGTCGAGAAGCTGTTGGAAGGCACCTCGGCGGAAACCCACCGCCAGGTGATGGGTGGCGGCGCGGCCGGCTTCTACGGGCTGAACTGATTCAGCCCGGACTGACTCAGCCGAAGCGGGCGAGCAGCCGCACCAGGCGGCGGGTGCGCGGCGCGAACAGGGTCGGCGTGTAGTAGCTGCCGGCGGCGCGCTTACCCGCCTCGCCGCGGGTCGGGTAGGGCACGATCAGATTGGCCAGCGCGCCGATCTTGAGCTTTTGCGAGATCGCCAGCGCCCAGGGTAGGATCAGATCGCCGGCCGCCGCGCCGAGGATCGTCGCGCCGATAATGCGGCCGTTGCGCCGGGTGACGATCTTGACCTCGCCCGCGGTGTCGCGCTCGGTGTGGGCGCGGTCGTTGTCGGCGAAAGACCAGCGCAGCACCCGGACGGGACCCTCGGCGCTCGCCGCCGCCTCGGTCAACCCGATTTGGGCCAGTTCCGGATCGGTGTAGGTGACCCAGGGCAGGGCGCGGTAATCGACCCGCGCCGGCAACCGGAACAGCGCGTTCCGGATCACGATCCCGGCATGATAGAGCGCGACGTGGGTGAATTGCGGGCCGCCGGCCGCGTCGCCGATCGCGAAGGCATGGCGATTGGTCGTGCGCAGCCGTGCATCGACGGTGATGCCGTGCGGCGTGGTTTCGATGCCTGCCGCCGCCAGGTTCAGCGCGGCGGTTTCGGGATGGCGGCCGGCGGCGACCAGCAGATGGGAGCCGGCGATACGCTCGCCGTTCACGAGCGCGACCTGGATCCCCTTGTCGTTGCGCTCGACCGCTTCGACCCCGACCGACGGCTTTAGCGCAATCCCCTCCGCCGCGAGCAGCGCGGCGAGGCGGCCGGCCAGCTCCGCATCGTCGCGCGGCAGTATCGGGCCGGCGTCGATCACCGTGACGACGGCGCCGAGGCGGCGATAGGCCTGCGCCAGTTCGATGCCGATCGGTCCGCCGCCGATCACGATCAGGTGCCCGGGCTGCTCGCGATTGGCGAAAACCGTTTCATTGGTCAGATAGGGAACGCTGTCGAGACCGGGGATCGGCGGCACGACCGGGCGCGATCCGGTGGCGATGACAAACCGGCGTGGCCGGATCACGGTCTGGCCGGCCTGTGCGGTATGGCGGTCGATGAATCGGGCCTCGGCTCGTATCACATGCACGCCGAGGCCTTCGAACCGTTCCTGCGAGTCGTTCGGGGCGATCCCGGCGATGACGCGCTCGACGCTGTCGGCGACCGCCGCAAAATCGACCCGCGGCGGCTGGTAAAACACCCCGAACTCGGCGCCATGCCGCCAGCTATCGGCGAGCTTGGCCGCGGCAAGCAGCGATTTCGACGGTACGCAGCCGTAATTGAGACAGTCGCCGCCCATCCGGCCGCGCTCGACGAGCACCGCGCTGGCACCCATCTGCACCGCCCCCGCCGCGACGGCGAGCCCGGCCGATCCGGCGCCGATCACGCACAAATCGGGGGTCAGCTTCTGGCTCACGCCGGCTGCTTGCTGCGGCCGTTGCGCCAGCGCTTGTAGACGACCGGCAACAGCACCAGCGCGGCCAGCCCGATGATCGGCAACAGCACACTCGGCTGGTACAGAATGGCGAGATCCGGATGGTGCCCCTGCGCCAGCAGATCGCCCAACCCGCTACCGAGGCTGGCGTAGACGAAACTGGTCGGGATCATCCCGATGAAGGTCGCGAACACGAAGATCGGAAGACCTAGACCAACCGCACCGGCCGCTAGATTGACCAGCCAGAACGGAAAGATCGGCACCAGCCGCAGCACCAGCAGATAGCTCAGCGCGTCTTCGCGGAAGCCCGCCTCCAGCCGACGGATGCGTGGCCCGGCGCGCTCGACGAGCCCGGCGACGCCGGCTCGGACCGCCAGAAAAACGATCGTGGCGCCGATCGTGGCGCCGAACACCGCATAAACAGCGCCGAGCCAGCACCCGAACAGGAAACCGCTGGTGATCGACAAGAACGCTGCCGCCGGCAGGGACAGGGCAACCAGCCCGGCATAAGCCAAGATGAAGGCGAGAACGGCGGCTATTCCGCCCCGCGCCACGAATTCCCGCAACCACTCGCCATGCTCGACCAGCGCGGCGAGGCTTCGATACCGCAGACCGCCGAGAGCGACGAACAGCACCGCCGCGAGGATCAGCAGCCCAAGCGGGACGAAACGGCTGATTGAGAGGCGGCTGGGGCGGTGATCCGGCATCGCCGCCATTTGGGGCAGGCAAGACCGGAAATGCCAGTCTTTTGCGCCCCGACCCGCTCAGCTTTGCGTGAGGTTGGTCCGGGTCGGTCCCGGCCTAGTCCTCGTGGCGGAACGGCGAGAACTCGGCCAGGTGCTCGATCTTTTGCGCCACCATCTCGCGCTCCTGAGCGAGGAACGCGGCGACGGCGCGGCGGAACGCCGGATCCGGGATCCAATGGGCGCTGTAGGTCGGCACCGGCAGGTAGCCGCGCTGCAGTTTGTGCGGGCCTTGCGCGCCGGCCTCGACCCGCTTCAGCCCATGCGTGATCGCGAATTCGATGGCCCGGTAATAGCAGCATTCGAAATGCAGGAAGCGGTACTCCCGCGGCGAGCCCCAGTTGCGGCCGTAGATCGTCTCGCGGCCGAGGATGTTGAAAGCGCCGGCGATGTAATCCGCGCCGCGCCGCGCCATCACCAGCACGACTTTGTCCGGCATCCGCTCGCCGATCAGCGCGAAGAAGCGCCGGTTCAGATAGGCCGAGCCCCATTTCCGGTCGGTCGTCGCGAGGTAGAGGCGGAAAAAGGCGTCCCAGACGCGCGAGGTCAGCTCCGATCCGGTCAGCACCTCGATCTCGATGCGACCATCGGCGAGCGCCTCGCGCCGTTCTTTCTTGACCGCCTTGCGCTTGCGCGAGTTCAGCGCCGCAAGATAGTCGTCGAAATCGCGGTAGCCGTCATTCGCCCAATGGAATTGCTGGCCGATCCGCGGCAGAAAGCCGGCCTCGCCGAACGCTTCGAAATCCTCGGCTTCGGGGAAGTTGACGTGCAATGAGGAGATCTTCCGCTGCTTGGTCAGCTCGACCATGCCGGCGACGAGATGCCGCCTGGTCTCGATCGGCGCGCCGGGGGCGATCAGCAGCCGCGGTCCGGGCACCGGCGTGAACGGGACGGCGGACAGCAGCTTCGGGTAGTAGCGGCCGCCGGAGCGCTCATAGGCGTCCGCCCAGCCCCAATCGAACACGTATTCGCCGTAGGAATGGCTTTTCAGGTACATCGGCACCGCGCCGATGACCCGGCCGGCGGGGTCGCTGAACGACAGATGCTGCGGCGCCCAGCCGCTGCGGGCGCTGGCCGAGCCGCTCTCCTCGAGCGCGTTCAGAAAGACGTGCGACACCGTCGGGTTGATGTCGCCGGCGCAGGCATCCCAGGCCTCGGGCGCGATCTCGGCAATCGCGCCGTGGACGCGCAGGGTGATCGTCTCGCCGGTGTCGTTCATCGCGCTGGCCGGTTCAGCCGAGCTCAAAGGTCGCTTCGACTTCGACCGCGACGCCGCCCGGCAGCGAGCTGGTCCCGACCGCGGCCCGGGCATGCCGGCCGGCATCGCCGAACACCTCGACCATCAGATCCGAGGCGCCGTTGACGATCTGCGGCATGTCGGTGAAATCAGGCGTGCAATTGACGAAGCCGCCGAGCCGCAGGCAGCGGCGCACGCGGTCGAGATTGCCGCCGGCCGCGACTTGCAGGTGCGCGATGATGTTGAGGGCGCAGAGGCGCGCCGCCTGCTGCCCGTCGGCGATGCTGATGCCGGCGCCGAGCTTGCCAACAAAACGGCGCTCGCCGTTCCACTGGCTGATCTGCCCCGCAACGAAGACGAGACTGCCGGAAACCGTGAACGGCACGTAATTGGCCAGAGGCGCGGTCGGCTGCGGCAATTCAATGCCGAGCTTCTTGAGCCGCGCCTCGATCTTTCCGCTCATCGCCCGCCTCTCACGATTGCGTTTCGGAGGATAGGGCCTCTATCGGCCCTGTCCAGCCCGCCGCGAAACCGCCGTATTCGCTGCGTAATTCCGTTGCCATGCGCGCTTTCCGCTATGTCGTTCTGTCATTTCTGCTCGCTCCGGGAATTACCGATGCCGCGACTCTGGGCGAAGCGAAAATCGGCTTCACCGCCGACCGCGTGCTGGTGGTCGACGGGCATAGCTACCGCGGCAAGATCTGGACCATGCCCGGAAGGGAGCGCCACGAGCAGGCGATCGAGGCGTTCCGGCCGATCTTTCTGCTGCGCACCGACAATCCGATCGGCGAGGTCGTATTGCCGCAATTGCACACCACCGTGCAATTCGCGATGCCGCCCGAGTTGCGATTGCTGCGGAGCCCGCAGCTGACCAAGAACCCGGCCGGCCAGGAGACCGTCAACGGCATCGCCACGACCAAGTACCGGATCGACGAGACCGTCCCGGAGGGGCACGCGGAGGGAAATCTGTGGCTCAGCCGCGATGGCATTCCGATGAAGCTTGCCGGCAGCTTCACCGCGAAGAACGGCAAGGTGTCGACGATCCGTTGGGAGCTCGACCACGTCAAGATCGGGCCGCAGCCCGCGGCGCTGTTCGAGCCGCCGGAGGGCTACTCGAAACTGCCGCCCGAAGCGGTCGCGCCGCTCTTAGGTTTGCGCCTCAAACCGGCGTCGAGCCACTGAGAGCCTGAAGCGCGTGAGTCACGCGCTGTTCCTGAAATCGTAAAGTGCGGCGGGGTTCTCGACGAGGATGCGGTGGCGCACCCTGTCGTCGGGCGCCCAACCCATCAACAGGTCGAACAGCAGCGCGTCGTCCGGTTTGGGGTCTTCGCCCGGATGCGGCCAATTGGTACCCCACACCACGCGTTCTGGCGCAAGTTCGACATACGCGCGCGCCAGGGCGCTGGAATCGGCGTAAGTCGGCGGGCCGATCTTGGTCGCGTCGTAGGGAGCGGCCAGCTTCACCCAGGTCCTGCCATTATCGATGAGCCTGCGGATCATCGCGAAAAGCGGGTGGCGCACACCTTCCGGCTCGGGGATATGGCCTAGATGATCGAACACGACCGGCGATGGCAGGCGAGCGAGGATCGGGATCATGTCCGGTGCCGCCGCGGCCCATACATCGATCTCGACGTGCCAACCGAGGTCGCGCACCCGGTGGGATAGCGGTTCGATCATTGCCGGGGTGGTCGGTCCGGCGGGCGCGAAATTGAAACGGATGCCCCGGACCCCCTGCTGATGCATTCGCCGCAGTTCGGCATCTGAAATTCGGTCGGTGACGACCACGACGGCGCGCGCCTCATGCCCGAACGCCGCGAGCGCGTCGAGCGCCACGCGGTTGTCGAGGCCATAGGCCGATGGCTGGATGAGCACCTGCCGGGTGGTGCCGAGGCGGCGCTGCAAGGCGCGGTAGTCCGCGACAAGCGCGTCGCCCGGGAACGGTATGCCGCGTCTGTCGGTCGGATAGCGCGAGTCGTAGATGAAATGATGGCAATCGCAGGCATTGGGCGGCGCCTTCAGCCTGGGGCGCTCGCTGCCGCCGGACCATTTGACCTGCGCGGCCGCCGGTGCCGTGCCGGCAACCATGCTGGCGACGGCCGCTGCCATCGTCTGCAGCACCTTGCGGCGATCGAGTTCCATCGCGTTCATCAACACCTGCCGCCGTCCACCCTCCGACCCGGCCGCGACAGTGCTATCGCCTTGAGCGGGCCGATCAGTATTATCGAGCTCCCATCACAGGAGGAGCCCCATGGCCAATGTACCCGGTGTCGTCACCGACCCCAGCCGCATCAAGGGCGGCGTCATCGCGCTGCAAAGCGGCGGCACGCAGGTCCCGGCCTATCTCGCGCGGCCGCATCAGCCCGGGAACTACCCCGGCATCGTCGTCATCCAGGAGGCGTTCGGGCTGGTCGATCACATCTGCGACCTAGCGCGGCGCTTCGCCAATATCGGCTACAACGCGGTCGCTCCGGCGCTGTACTGGCGGCGCGGCGCGCCAAAGGACCCGGACGTCATGGAGCAGGTGTTTCCAGTCATGTTCGGCCTGCCCGACAGCGAAGCGGTGCAGGACCTCGAAGCCGCCGCCGACTATCTGAACGCGATGGCCGGCGCGACCGGCAAGGTCGGCGCGATCGGCTTCTGCTCGGGCGGGCGGCACACCCTGCTGTTCGCGTGCAGCAGCAACAAGGTGAATGCCGCGATCGATTGCTGGGGCGGTTTCATCCAGCGCGCCACTCCCGACGCCGAGACCACCGCGGCACGGCCGAAGGCGCCGCTCGACATGGTCGGGCAGCTGCATTGTCCGCTGTTCGGCGTATTTGGCGAAGAAGACCAGAACCCGCCGGTAGCGCTCGAAGCGGAGCTCAAGAAACGCGGCCAGGCCGCCGGCAAGGACGTGACGACCAAGATCTACAAGAACGCCGGACACGCCTTTCTCGCCGATTACCGGCCAAGCTACCGCGAAGCCGCCGCGCAGGAGCTGTGGGGCGACGCTCAGTCATTCTTCGGCAAGCACCTGAAGTAGGCCCCTCACCCCGGCCCTCTCCCCGCTCGCGGGGAGAGGGAGCTTTCTGTGCAAACGGAGAAGCCGCGTTCCCTCTCCCCGTTCGACGGGGAGAGGGACAGGGTGAGGGGCTGCTGTCAGAACGGCCGGTCGCCCTTGACCGTGACGCGAAAGCCGTGGCGGCGCTGCGGGAAGTAGTCCCACATCGCATGGTGCTGGGCGCAGCGATTGTCCCAGAACGCTACCGAGCCGGGCTGCCAGCGGAAGCGGCACTGAAACTCCGGCGTCTCGGCGTGGCGGTACAGCATTTCCAAGAGCGCGTCGCTTTCGAGCCGGCTCAGACCCTTGATCCCGGTTGTGAAATTGCGGTTGACGAACAATGCCTTGCGGCCGGTCACCGGATGGGTGCGGACGATCGGGTGCTCAGCCTTGGGAAACCCCTTGCCGCCGCCATCGTAACCGAAGCGGCCGCGATAGACCGGCTCGTCGTCATGGATCGCGGTCAGCCCCTCGACGAGCCGCTGGATCGGCGGCGACAGCTTGTCATAGGCGGCGTACATGCTGGCGAACAGCGTGTCGCCGCCCTCCGGCGGGACCTCGGTCAGATACAGAATGCTGCCGAGCGGCGGCTCGGTGTCGCAGGACACGTCGGAATGCCACTCCTCGCCGGCGACGTGCTTGGAGTTCTCGTCGGCGTGGATCGTCAGGATCTCGGGATGCCCTTCCGGCGCGTGCGGCGAGGCCGGGTGGATCGCCAGCTCGCCGAACCGCCGGCCGAACGCCTTGTGCTGGTCATACGTCAGGTTCTGGTCGCGGAAGAACACGACGAGGTTTTCCATCAGCGCGTCGTGGACTTCCTGGAACTGCTGATTGCCGAGCGGGCATGACAGATCGACGCCGCCGATCTCGGCGCCGATGTGCGGCGTCAGCTTCCTGACCTCGATCGTCTGGTACGGCATCGGTGTTCCTTCCGGTCTGGCTCTTCGACCGCACGATATCACGGCTCGCCGCGTACGCACCCACGCTGCACCGCGGTTTTAGGCGAGCGAACGGACGATCCGGGCGGGATTGCCGACCGCCAGGGTTTCCGGCGGCAGGTCGCGCGTCACAACGCTGCCGGCGCCGATAACGCAGCCGTCGCCGATCGTCACCCCCGGCAAGACGATCGCGCCGCCGCCGATCCAGACGCTGCTGCCGATGCGGATCGGCTTGGCGTATTCCAGGCCCGCGACGACGCGGGTCTGCCGGTCGAGCGGGTGGAAGGCGGTATAGAGCTGGACCGCCGGACCCATCTGCAAATCGTCGCCGATCTCGATCGCGGCGCAGTCGAGGAAGACGCAGTTGTAGTTGATGAAGGCATTGCGCCCGATGCGGATCGTGTAGCCGTAATCGCAGGCGAAGCGCGGCTGGATGTCGGCGCCGTCACCGACCGCGCCGAAGAGTTGGCGCAGCAGGCCCAGGCGCAGCTCCGGTTCGTCGGCGGTCGTCGCGTTGTATCGAGCCAGCAAGCGCTGGGTTCGGCGCCGCTCGCGGTCGAGCTCCGGGTCATTGGCGAAATACAATTCGCCAGCCAGCATCTTGGCCTTCTCGCTCAGTCCGCTCACGTGCAACCTCCGGATTCCGCCACGCGCCGCTTGTTGTCATTGCGAGCGAAGCGAAGCAATCTCGCGCCACGGGTGCCTCGGCGGGACGAGATTGCTTCGTCGCTGCGCTCCTCGCAATGACAGCGAAAGGGCAGTGCAATGGCGCGCAAAGAGCTGAAGGTCGACAGCGTCGCGGAGGCTTATCTGGCGCTCCTTGCTGAGCGGGGCGTCGAATACCTGTTCGCCAATGCCGGCACCGATTTTGCCCCGATCGTCGAGGCCTACGCCAAGGCGGCGCACACCGGGCTGCCGGCGCCGAAGCCGCTGATCGCGACGCATGAGAACCTCGCCCTGTCGATGGCGCATGGCTACGCCGTCGCCTCCGGGAAAGTGCCGGCGGTCATGGTGCATGTCAGCGTCGGCACCGCCAACGCGCTGTGCGGCGTCTTCAACGCGGCGCGCGCGAACGTGCCGATCCTGTTCACCGCCGGCCGCTCGCCCTTGACCGAGGAGGGGCTCGACGGCGCGCGCGACACCTACATCCATTGGGCGCAGGAGATGTTCGATCAGGCGGGCATGCTGCGCGAGATGGTCAAATGGGATTACGAGCTGCGCAACGGCACGCAGCTCGAAACCGTGATCGACCGCGCCCTGACGCTGGCGACCAGCCCGCCCGAGGGTCCGGTCTATCTGTCATTGCCGCGCGAGGTGCTGGCCGAGAAGCTGCCCGGCTTCGCCTATGAGTCGCCGGCGCGGCGGGTCGCCGCCTCGCCGCCGGCGCCGGATGAGGATGCGGTCGCCGCCGCGGCCGAGATCCTGGCAACGGCGCAGCAGCCGCTGATCATCACCGCCGATGCCGGCCGCGATCTTGCCGCGGTGCCGGCGCTCGCCGAGTTCGCCGAGCGTTTTGCGGTTCCGGTCGTCGAACACCGCCAACGGCATTTGTGCCTGCCGTCCGACCACCCCTGCCATCTCGGATATGACCCGACACCGCTGCTCGACAGCGCCGATGCGATCCTCGTCATAGACTGCGATGTGCCCTGGACCCCGAGCCGCAAGGCGCCCTCGGCCGATTGCAAGATCGTCCATATCGGCGTCGATCCGCTGTTCAGCCGGTATCCGATCCGCGGCTTTGCCTGTGATGTCGCGATCACCGGCGCAACGCGCCTGGTCTTGCCGCGGCTTGGCGCGGCCTTGGCCTCGCTGGCCGATCCGACCGAGATTGGCATGCGCCGGCAACGGCTGGTCGAGCAGCACGAAACCCAGCGGGCCGGCTGGCGCAAGCTGAGCGACGACGCGAAATCCTTGCGCCCGATCCATCCGGCCTGGGTCAGCGCCTGCCTCGCCGCGGCGCGCGACCCCGGCTCGATCCTCGTCAACGAGTACACGCTGTTGCCGGAACATTGCCCGTCGACACGGCCCGGCAGTTTTTTCGGCTCGAGCCCGGCGGCC
>Ga0210400_10002387_pt1 | contig 17530 bp, 14 predicted proteins | sample IncBWH26MmetaG_FD_155456 | JGI IMG/M metagenome (GOLD analysis project Ga0210400, IMG submission 155456) | Forest soil microbial communities from Barre Woods Harvard Forest LTER site, Petersham, Massachusetts, United States - Inc-BW-H-26-M | ecosystem: Environmental > Terrestrial > Soil >... | reverse complement strand
CATCAACGTGGGAAGCAAGACCGGGTTGAAAGTCGGCGACAAGCTGGAAATCAGCCACGCCGGCCGCCAGATCAAAGATCCCGCAACAGGAAAAGTTTTGAAGACGATTACCACTAAGATCGGCGAAGGCACCGTAACTGAGATTGACGCGGATTCTGCGACTCTCAGCTTCAGCGGCACCGCCGCAGCCAAGGTGGGCGACGTAGTAAAAACGCCGTAACTGAATTAATTGCGGACTATTCTGGGCTCGCTCGCAAGGGCGAGCCCAGACTATTTTGAAACGAAATGGGCGACTACTTCCCCTTTTTCTCAGCCTTATCTTCGGCTGCGGCTTTTGCCGCGGCCTGCTGGGCGAGCGTGTGTTCCACCACGCGCTGCATGTCGGACAGGGGAGCAGGCTTGCCGGTCCAGATCTCAAACTGCCGGGCGCCTTGCTGGACGAACATTTCTGAGCCGGGAATCACGTGCATGCCGCGGGCGCGCGCCATCTTGATCATCTTAGTTTCCGCAGGGGTATAGACCATCTCAAAAAAATACTTTGCCTTCATCTCTGGCTCGGTAAGCGGCAGCGGATCTTTATTGCCTTCCATTCCCGCAGGGGTGGCATTGATGATCACATCAAATTCCAGCTTCTTCAGCATTGTCCGGTTAATGACCTTGGCTTTGGCCTGCTTGGCCAGCTTCTGTGCCGCTGCGGCCGTACGGTTCAGAATCGATACTTCAGCGCCGCGCTCTTTCAGTCCAAAAACGGCGGCCCGGGCCGCGCCTCCGGCGCCCAGCACCAGGATTTTTGCGCCTTGCAGCCGGATGCGGAGTTCCAGCGGACGCACAACCCCATTCACGTCTGTATTGAAGCCGTAGAGCTTTCCATCCTGGCTGCGCACCACTGTGTTGCAGGCTCCGATCTTGGCAGTCCACGGATCGCTCTTATCCAGCTGCTTCAGAATTTGCTCTTTGTACGGCATGGTGATGCTGAGCCCGGCTATGGGAATATGCTGCATGCACGCCATCAGGTCTTCCATCGTTTTGGCATGTAGCGCCAGGTAAACGGCATTCACGTTCTCCCGGCGGAACGCGGTGTTCAACATCGCCGGTGAAAGCGACTGGGCCACGGGATCGCCGGCCACGCCGTAAACGCGCGTCGCGGCGTCAACCTGGTCAATACGATAAACATCGCGCAGCGCCCGTGCGGTTAACTGCCCTGGTGCGGTTTCTTCTCCGGGATTGGCGGCGGCAAAAGTGAACTGGCTGCCCGCGCGGACGCAAAGCACACGGCTGATCACTCCCTGCTCACCCATGCACAAGCCGATCAGAGAATGCGCGTGGCTGTACTTCTCCAGGAACTTCATCATCACTACGTTGTCGTAAAGCGAATTTGCCGTGGTGACGATCTTGATGAAGTCGGAAGGATGCTGCTGCATTTTGGCAAAAGTATCTTCCAGCTTTTTTGTGCCACGAAAATCATGGTAAGAGAGGATCAAATGGGCTGATCGGCGCAAGCGATTGAAGTCAGAAGGCTTAAGCTGCGCGGCAGTTTCCAGTTCAATATCCACGAGGTGGCAGCCGAGACTAGCCGCTTTTACCAGCACATCAACCTCTGAGGCAATCGTTCCCTTAAATTTTCCGCCGTTGGCGGCGCGCCGGCAGGTGGCCACAATCAGCGCTTCGGGATGAAACTCCACGAACGTCTTCAGCTTCGGCAGCCCCAGGGCTGGATTGGAAAGGTAGTCTAACCTGAACTCAATAAAGGGGTTATCCCGAACGGCAATATCTGCTTTCTGCACCATTTCCGCGGGATTGGAAGCGGCAATGGCCACACATACCCGGGGAAGCCGGGCCGGCAGGAACCTTGGAGCGTAATTGGATGATGTTCCATTCATTAGATTTACAAAGGGCTGGCCATCATACGTGAGCGAAAATCACAGATTCAAGCACCGAATGCAAGAAGTGAATTGAACTTCTGTAATTAAGCGTATCTGCTTAGTAAATAAGAGTTTAGTTGAAGTCGAACGAAAGGCGGTGATATGTTCCACCCGGGACATTGCGCGTCCCGTAGGAGAGAAGTGTTCTCCTGCAGAGGCATACTGGAGGAAGTATGAAGAGTTTTGGACTGGTGCCGCTGGTGTTAGCGGGGCTGCTTTTGTCGAACCTGGGATATTCACAGCAGACACAACCTGCTCAGCCGCAACCTGCACAACCGGCACAAAGATCGCAGGAGCACGTCGCCAATCTTGATGTCGGCAATACGCCTACGCGCAGCGACATGTATTGCTCGGGCTTTCTGACGACCGAAAAGGTCCCGGACAAAATGTTCGTCGCGGCCGGGCACAATAGTCCCGACCAGACGCGGTATGCCGGCGCTTCCGACGTAATTTTTATCCACGGCCAGGGCATGAAGGAAGGCGAACGCTACCAGGTCGTTCGGCATGTAAAAGACACAAACCACTACGAAATGTTCCCCGGACAAAAGTCGGCCGTCCGGAACCTCGGTGTGCCTTATCTGGAACTGGCTATCGTGAAAGTAACGGATGTCCAGAAAAGCACGGCGGTAGCTACATTTGAACTGAGCTGCTCTGACGTGATACCCGGCGACATCGTGATTCCGCTGGTAGAGCGCGAAGCTCCGCCATTCCGAAGAGTCTCCCTGGACCGCTATACGCCACCCACGGGAAAGCCCCAGGGCCGCATCGTAATGGCCAAGGAATTTGATTCTTTCCTGGGATCCAAATACAAGGCATACCTCAATATCGGCGCAGATAAGGGCCTGAAACCTGGAGACTATCTGCGCGCAACGCGCACTTATTCCTATTCTTATCGCGATCCAGTCGCCGGGCTCTCGCTCAAAGCCTCCGATTATGACGACACACAAATGAATCCGCAGAAGCTCCCGCGGGGCGATGTTTCCAGCCTGCCGCGCCGGACGCTGGGAGACATGATCGTTCTTCAGGTGCAGCCGAAAAGCTCTACGGCCATGATTTTGACCGCGCTGGAAGACATTGCGGTGGGCGATGGAGTTGAGGTGATGGATACAAGCGATGCGCCGGTTCTGCCGCCAATCAGCCCATCCTTCACCAATGCGCCGCAACCAAATGCGGCCAGCACAAGTACCGTGCCGCCGAAGATTAACTGCTCGGCCTCGCCGACCAGCCTGCGCGCCGGTGAGAGTGCTTCGATCAGCTGTGAGGCGGTAAGTCCGGACAACCGGCCTATCAACATCACCTACGTGGCCAATGGCGGCAAGCTCTCTTCCAACCGCAACCAGGCCACGCTCGATACCACCGACACAGGCCCGGGACCGATCGCGGTCCGCGCTACGGCTTTTGACGACCGGCAGTTGAGCGCTTCGACCGTTGTTACTGTCAACGTGGAAGCGCCTGCGCCGGCCATGCCCACAGCGCAAAAGCTGATGGAACTGGATTACAAGCCGAACAGCGGCTACGTGGACAACCGTTCCAAGGCTGTTCTGGACGATGTCGCCTTAAAGTTGCAGCAGGACCCCAACCTGACAGCCGTTCTCTCCGGTTCGGCCGACGCCGGCGAGCCACGCAGCATGGGATTACAGCGCGCCCAGAACGCCATGGCCTATCTGACTAAGTCCAAGGGAATTGATCCGCAGCGCATTCAGGTGAAGGCCGGAACCGACTCCGGACGCAAAGTGGAAGTATGGACGATGCCCGCAGGCACGGCCTTGCCAGGCGCCACACCTCCACAGCCGCCACAAGGCACTGCTCAGCAGGACCAGCCAGTACAGCAAACGCCGGCTGATCAGCCAGCGGCGACTCCTGTGCCGGCCACACCGGCGCCTGCAGGCACACCGCAGCCCACGCCGCCACCGCAGATGTAAAAACGAGATGCGCGCAAGCGGGCCGAAAAAACCGGGAATAAAAATCGAGCCCGCCGGTTCATACAGTATCTTCTCTACTTCTACTCCTTACGACGGGCCGCACTCTTGCGGCCCTTTTTTCGCCCTGCCATGCCCGGCCAATCGGCGTTCAGGATAAACAGTCATTCTCTGGCCCGGCGATGAGCAAAGGCCCGCTCAAGGCTGATCGGTACCGCCTGCCCACAGGAAGTTTCCCGTGCCGTCGGAATACCACTTGTTGTTGCCATTCACGGTATCGCCCAAAAACACAGTGCTTACCTCCACGATCGTCTGGGCCGGAATAGTACGCACCACCGGCGCCGTCACGGACGGGGCTCCGCCGCGCAGCCGCAGATTGTTGATGGTCTTTACGCTAGTAACTCCGGGAGGAACCACCGGCGCTGCCGGCGGAATGCGCGCCAGAATATCCGCGATCGTAATGACATTTCCGGGGCATGATTTGAGAAAGCGAATCTGGTGATGGCGAATCACGTGGTCTTCATCCAGCGGAATCTTCCATCGTTGGGCAATTTCCCCGACCAGCGCCGCGCTGGTGGCCAACTGGTCGTCTGGCCACTTATCGTCGGCAAAGCCTTCATGCTCAATACCGATGGTGTAGAAGTTCGGATTGATAAAACTACCCGGCGCTATGCCCGGTTTCAAGCCTTTCCAGGCAGGCTGATCAATCGTGCCGGCATGAAACGCGGTATCTTTTTCGTCCACATACTGGTGAATGTCACCGGCTTTGCTCACGCAGTAATGGGCGGAAACGCTGGCGTTGGGGTCATTGAACTGCATATCAATGCTGCGCAGGCTGCCTTCGCCAATATGGATAACAATGGCTTCCGGCTGAAAGCTGGACGGCCGTCCGCGCCGGAAGTTCACCGCAGCGCAACCAACAAATGTTTTCTGCATGTCTCGCTCCTAGCCTACCGCGTTTGGATCACCCTGTTCGCCCGCCACAGCGACGTTGACAACCGCGCCTGGCGCGCCGGAAGAGCCGTCAACCGGGGTTTGGTTCGTCTGGCGAATACAGCGCTGGAGGGCGTCATTCTGGGCGACCGTTGAACGCAGCTTCAGCAGGTCTTGCAGGCGTCCATACCAGAATGGCGCGCCCAGGCTCAGCAGCAGCGCGGAAAGCAGGATGCCGGGTACCTTGGCCCAGTTCAATTTGTCCCGCCAGGTTTGCCAGTTTGTTGGCAGCGTGATCAGGCCAGCGTCGGAAAGTAGATTGTAGTATTCCGTCTGCGCCGAGGCCGTTGTCGGGTTTGGTGAGGGCGTGGGCGTCGCCGTGGTTCCGGTTGAGGCCGCGTTCGATGGCGGGGGAGTCGCCGCTGGCGTTGCAGTTGGCGTACTGGCGGCAGCGTGACCATCCGCCGCGTTTGGTGTTGGCGTGGGCGAAGGCGTGGGTTTTGCGCCGGCGGTCGTTGATGCCTGCTGCGCCGCAGCGGCATCTTTCATCACTTTATCGGCGCCGTTCTTCACCGCATCGCGGAACTGGTCATCGATAGAGAGCCGGTTCACCAGGGCAAAAGTATCCAGTTGCACCGTGAACGCCATCATCAGAGCGGCAATAAAAGTGACAATGCGTGCCGTAACGGTAAAGCGAGCGCTTACGCGATCAATAGTCTGATCAAACCATCCGTGGACTTTGGCCACAAACTGGCTCCTGGCTTCCTGCAGGATGGCCATGCCGTGGCGAACGTCATTTGCCAGTTCCGGGCTGGCCGCCTCCAGTTGGAGCGACGCAGCCCGGATATTTTTCAGCGTCCCGGACGGATCCGTGATGCCGTTTTTCGCCAGCAGGTCATCCAGCGCTTTTTTGGCGATCGGTTCGAGCGTGGTGGCGCTCTCTCCCGCAGAAAGTCCCAGTAAAAGCGTGGTGAACTCCTCGCGATGGATCACTTCGCCCAGTTTTCCGCCTGCCTCCGACACCAGCGGATGCTTGAGCAAGGTTTCCGCAATTTTATCGGCGACTTCCACCCGTATATTGGGATCAATCTGTTTCAGCAAGCCGGCCAGGCCTTCCCGCAGGTTTCTACCGCGGCTTTGCATCAGGTTAGCCACAAACTGCGTGATGATGGTGACAGCCATGCTGAATAACAGCATTACCGTTGCAACACCAATCAGAATATCGAGAGTTTTCAGCATGCTTCCCCCGTGCGCCATCAACCAGGGCGCAGCACCCAAGCAAAATTGAGAGTAGTCCGTTCTAAATGACGTAATTCAGCCCTACTTCCCTTCGGACCCGGGACCCAATATTCGCCGTGTTGGTTTCACAATGGCATTCGCCAAGCCGATTGTGGGTGAAGCGGAAGACGTCTGGAAATGCCCGACGGATTGCGGGTCAGGATAGAATGATGGCGCTCGCTGCATCCACGCCACAGAAAATGGAAGGAATGAATGGCTGAGGAAACCGCTCCAAAATCGCAATTACGCCGCGCCATGGGATTCTGGGACGTGCTGCTGTTCAACATCGCAGCCGTGCTGGGCCCACGCTGGATTGCTGCCGCCGCGCATAATGGCACATCGTCCATCAGCCTTTGGGTGCTGGCCGCCCTGCTCTTCTTTCTGCCCACAGCGTTGATCATTATTGAGCTTTCCACACGCTATCCGGCGGAAGGTGGGCTGTATGTGTGGAGCAAAGAGGCCTTTGGTGATTTTCACGGCTTTGTGGCCGGATGGGCATACTGGATTTATACCTTCTTTTATTTTCCCGGATTGCTGACCGCGAGCGTAGCCATGTCGGTGTATATCGGTGGGCCGAAATACGCGTGGCTGGCAGGAAGCCCGCGATACTTGCTCTGGGCATCACTCGGGCTTCTGGCGATAGCGGTGCTGTTCAACATTGTGGGGCTCGACATCGGTAAGTGGCTGCAGAACGCCGGGGGCGTTTCCACCTACGTTCCGCTGGTGATGCTGGTGGGCATTGGAAGTTATCTGGCGCTGCATCGCGGCAGCGCAACACATTTCTCCTGGCCGCGGCTCTGGCCGGAGTGGCCGCCGGACATTGACAAGCTTAATTTCTGGTCGAGTATTGCGTTCGCTTTTACCGGCATGGAACTGGTATGCGCCATGAGCGAAGAGATCCGCGATCCGCGCAAGACGTTTCCACGCGCCATCTACGCTTCGACTGGTTTGATCGCTGTTATTTATGTTCTGGGCACCATGGCGCTGCTGTGGCTGCTGCCGGCCGAACAGATTGATCCGCGCAATGGAGTATTCGGCGGTATCAGTTTTGGCTCTGCGGCGCTCGGGATTGCCTGGTTTGGAATGCTGGCTGCTTTATTGGTCACGGTCGGCAATGCCGGAGGCGTGGGCGCGACCGTTGCAGGCGTGGCGCGCGTGCCGTTTGTCGCCGGGATCGATCATTACCTGCCGGCGTACTTCGGCAAGATCCATCCCAGGTGGAAGACGCCGTATATTTCTATCTTGATTCAAGCGGTAATTTCGGCGGCGATCCTGGTGCTTTCCCAGATCAATGCCACGGTCATTGGCGCCTATCAATTTCTGGTGTCGATGTCGGTGATTCTTTATTTCATCCCGTTCCTTTATATGTATGCAGCCGCCATCAAGCTGGCGCATCGCAAGGACCGCGACGCCGGGGGCCAGGCCGTGCTGGTTCCCGGCGGCATGCCAGGCATCTGGATCGCCGGATCGCTTGCATTCCTGATTACGGCAGGCTCCATGGTGCTGGCCGCAATTCCTCCGGGCGGAGAAAGCAAAATCCTCTTTGAAGCCAAACTGGTTGGTTGCACCGCCGCTTTTGTCGGCACAGGTCTGCTCCTGTACTGGCGAGGGGCGAGGAAGAAACGAATGGCACGGGTAGCCGCCTAAGACCTACAATTTTCTACTCTGCCTTTTCCTGCAACTTCTTTTCCTCGCCTTACGTATTCTTACCAGGACCGTTACACGTGTGCCTGCTCGAACTTTGATCCGGCGGAGGAGCCATCGCTATGGGGAATTTCAACGCTCAACTCAGGCAGGTACTGCGGCGGTTGCTCCGCACGCCCATGTTTACGGCAGTCACGCTGATTACTCTGGCTGCGGGCGTCGGCGCCAATATAGTTGTTTTCAGCGTGCTTGAAGGCATTCTGCTGAAACCGCTGCCGTATCCGCATTCTGAGCAACTGGTGGGCATCTCGCATGCCGCGCCGGGAATCGGCGTTAACTCACTGCCGGGGGCGCCTTCCAACTATTTCATTTATCGCGAACAGAGCCAGACGTTCCAGGAAATCGGAATGTACACAACGGACTCCGCCAACGTGACTGGCCAGGCCGAACCGGAGCAGGTGCGCGTACAAAAAGTGACGGACGGACTGATTCCCATGCTGGGCGTTCCACCGCTGCTCGGCCGCGGGTTCAATCGGCAGGACGACCTGCCGGGCAGCCCCGACACCGTGGTGCTTATGTATGCCTACTGGCAGCACAAGTTCGGCGGCGATCGCAATGTGGTGGGACAAACGCTCAAGGTCGACGGCAAAGCGCGTCAAATCATCGGCGTCATGCCTCGCGAGTTCAGTTTTCTAGACCAGGACGAACCGGCGCTGCTGATTCCTTTCCAATTCGATCGCAACAAAATCTTTCTGGGTAACTTCAGCTATACCGCCGTGGCCAGGCTCAAACCGGGCGTCACCATCGAACAAGCCAGCTCTGACGTGGCGCGCATGCTTCCCATCGTGGGACGCAGCTTCCCTGCTCCGCCGGGTTTCAGCCTGAAAATGTTCGAGGATGCACATTTCCAGCCGAACATGTCGCCGCTGAAGGACCGCGTGGTGGGCGACGTGGGCAAGCTGCTGTGGGTGCTGATGGCGTCGATTGGCATGGTGCTCCTGATTGCGTGCGCCAATGTGGCCAACCTGGTATTGGTAAGAGTGGAAGGGCGTAGGCAGGAACTTGCCATCCGGTCGGCGCTGGGCGCCGGCTGGAAACAGATTGCCTCTGAGCTCCTGTTTGAAAGCGTTGTGCTGGGAGTGATCGGTAGTTTGATAGGGCTGGCGCTATCGTATGGCGCGTTGCGCCTTCTGGTGACGGTGGCGCCGCGAGGCCTGCCGCGCGTGAATGAGATCGGCATTGACGGGACGGTCTTGCTCTTCACTCTCGGATTGTCGGTGCTGGCCAGTTTGCTGTTCGGCAGTATTCCCATTTTCAAATATGCCGGCGCGCGACTGGCGACAGGGCTGCGCGAAAGCGCACGCGGCGCCAGCCAGAGCCGGGAACAGCATCGCGCACGCAACGTGCTGGTTGTGGTACAGGTGGCGCTCGCGCTGGTGTTGCTGATCTGCTCCGGACTGATGGCGCGCACCTTCGTCGCACTCACGAAAGTGCAGCCCGGGTTCACTTCGCCGGCGGAAATCCAGACCTTCGAACTATCCATCCCGAAGAGCGAGATTGCAGACGAGCAAAGCGTAACGCGGCGGTTTGAAGAAATCCTGCATAAGGTGGAAGCGGTTCCGGGCGTCAAGTCCGTGGCGCTTTCAACCAGCATTCCGCTCGACGGAAACCGCAACTCTGATCCCGTCTTCGCCCAGGACAAAACATACAAGCCGGGAGAGATAGGCGCGCTGCGCCGATTCAAATTCGTTTCACCCGGATTCCTGCAGGCCATGGGTACGTCCCTGATAGCAGGACGTGACATGAATTGGACGGAGATCTACAACAAGACGCCGGTGGCGATGATCTCAGAAAATCTTGCGCGAACTCTGGCAGAGTCCGGGCGCAGCCATCGGCAAACGCATACGCGTTGGCAACATTGACGACTGGCGGGAGATCATCGGCGTGGTCAGCGACGTTTACGACGATGGACTCAATCATGAACCATCCAAGTCGGCGTATTGGCCGCTCTTGCTGAGGAACTTTGAAGGGGACGGAATAACTTCCCGCCGCCAAATCTCCTTCGCGCTGCGCACGCCCCGCGCCGGAACGGAAAGCCTGATGAAAGAAGTACGGCAGGCCGTGTGGTCTGTTGATCCCAATCTTCCGCTGGCCGAAGTCCACACCGTGGATTATTTCTATCGCACCTCCATGGCCCGGACTTCCTTCACCCTGCTGATGCTGGGGGTGGCAGGCGCAATGGCGCTGCTGCTGGGGACCGTGGGAATTTACGGCGTGATCGCATATTCGGTGTCACAACGCACACGTGAAATCGGCATACGCATGGCGCTGGGAGCGCAGCGTCCGGAGCTGACCGGTATGTTCGTCCGCCATGGCCTGGTTCTTACCGGAATTGGCGTGGCATGTGGGCTGGTGGCGGCATTTCTCTCCATGCGGTTTCTGTCTACGCTGCTCTTCGGAGTGAAGCCTGTAGACCTGCTGACCTACAGCGCGGTATCCATAGGATTGGTGGCTACGGCAATGCTGGCCAGCTATCTGCCCTCGCGCAAGGCAGCCATGGTGGATCCGCTGGAGGCGTTGCGCGGCGAGTAAGGCAGAACGGGGCGAGAGCCTATTGGGCAGTTTTTAAGGTGCAAGTCAGGAGTTATTTCAGCAGCGCGTTGGCTTCTTCAAAGCGGCGGGCCATCTTCTCGCCGCTGCATTGCTGCTCCAGCAGCGTTTCCGCGTCCCACTCGCTGCGCGGAACCCCAAAGAAATCTCCGCCATAAACGTGTAGCGCGCCGGTGAGTTTTGGCAGGGGATTGCTTACGGAATGAATAATGTCCCGGCCCAGCGGCTCAGCGTCTTTTTCGCGTAGCGCTCGCGCTCCGGCTGCCTCGACCAGGCCGTTCCTTCCCGGCACGCGTCGCCAGAAGATGTTGTCTTCGCGTCCGGTGTACAGGCCAATGATGGCCCACATCTGGTGATTGTGCGGCAGCAGGTTCATCCATGGCGCCCAGATCACATTCAGGATCGTGAGATCGTCTGAGCGATAGAGCGTTTGCATTTCCGCCCGTTGCGGTTCGCCCAGCGCTTGCAGCACTGCGCCCGGCATTGATACCGCCCGCCGAACCACTTCCCGCACCGCCCGTTGCGGCGCATTTTCTCCCAGCGCGGCACGGCAATCGGAAACAAATTGGTCCAGCTCAAACATAACTACTTCCCGGCTTTGGCTGCCGCTGCGGCTTGCGCGCGTCGCGCTGCCAGCCGTTCCTGCAGACCTTTGATCCGCTTCTTCGCGGCCGGCCTGGACGTCAGCTTTTCCAGGTGCGACAGAAACTCAGGATCGATCTGGTCTTTCCGGGCCTGCGCGATATACTCGCCAAACTTGGCCCACAAAAAATAGGGTTCGTTATTGGTTTCGAAGAACAATTGTTCGTTCACCGCGCCACGCAAAACCAAAGCAGCAACCATGTTCCAGTAAGTGAGCACCTGGCGAAACCACGCATTCGGCTCTGTACCGTACCCGGTCACCACGGTTTTGAATTCATCGTAATTCTGCGGCCAGAACTCTGACACTACAAATTTTCTCGCAGCCCGCATCACCGGCTCTCTGCGGAGATCGTAAATCTTGAGGATAACCTTCGCGTCTTCTGCCTTTGCCTTCGCCATAAGAATAGCTCCTGGTTAAACGGCTTCTCTCTGTGCTTCTTCGCTCTTCCCTTGCGTCATCCACTCCGGCGTGGGAATTGACCGCGAGTAGTCGCACTTTACCACGGCTGCGGGCGGCGCTGCTTCCGCTGCCGGCGCGCCCTTCTTGCCACGCTTTCTCGGCTTGGGCTGCTCTTCCTCGTCCGCCGACTTCTTAGTGTTATTCGGACAAACCAGCAGCGAACCAGATTTCAGATGCTTTTCCAACAGATACGGGCTGCTGCATTGCGGGCACGTCTCAGACACCGGCTTATATGCCGACGTAAACTCGCACGTGGGATAATTCGAGCAGCCATAGAATGTGTTGCCGCGCTTCCGTGCCTTCTTTTCTACCAACTCGCCATCCGCGCATTGTGGACACTTTACGCCGATGAAATTCTGCTTGATGTACTTGCACTCCGGGTATCCGCTGCATGAGATAAATTCGCCGTAGCGTCCGTGGCGCAGCACCAGGTTGCGCCCGCACTTGGGGCAGACTTCTTCCAGCGGGACATCCGGCACGCGCTTGCCCTGATCGAGGCGGCGCGTGGTCTTGCAGTCCGGATAGCCGGTGCAGGCCATGAACTGCCCGAAACGTCCGCGCTTCAGCACCATCACGCGTCCGCAATTCTCGCAGTATTCATCCTGGCCGGTTTCCGGCATCTCCGCGCTGTCAAAGTCAGGAAGATTGACGGGGTTCTCTTTGGTGAACGTGCAGCTTTCCGGATCATCCTTCTTATAGGAGCTGCAGGCGTAGAACGACCCATGTTTGCCCCACTTGAGCACCAGTGGAGAGCCGCACCGCTCGCACTTTTCGTCGGTGGGCTTTTCCATCCGCTTCACGTTTTCCATGTGCTTTTCAGCGTAACGGAGGTCTTTCTCAAACTTTTTATAGAACTCGCCCAGAGCGTCGGTCCACTTCTCTTTGCCCTCTTCGATCTCGTCCAGCTCTTCTTCGAGGCGAGCAGTGTAAGCCGGGTCAAAGATTTCTTCGAAGTTCTTGACCAGCAGATCGGTCACGACGAGCCCCGTCTCCGTGGGAATGAACTTGCCGCCGATCTTCTGCACGTACTGGCGCTCCTGGATCGTCGAAAGGATCGTCGAATATGTCGAAGGCCTGCCGATACCCCGCTCTTCCAGCTCTTTCACCAGAGACGCTTCGTTGAATCGCGGTGGCGGCTCGGTAAAATGCTGCTCAGGCTTCAACTCGCGCAGTGTGAGCTTCTGACCCACTTCCAGCGCGGGCAGCTTGTGCTTGAGCGCCTCGTCTTCTTCGTCCTTGGCGTCCTTGGATTCTTCGTAAACTTTCAGGAAGCCTTCAAACTTCAGCACTGATCCCGTGACGCGGAAGGTGAACGATTCGCTGGCGCCTTTGGCTTCAATATCAATACTGGTTTGGTCGAAGACGGCCGGCGTCATCTGTGATGCCACAAACCTCTGCCAGATGAGTTTGTAAACCTTGTACTCGTCTTCCTGAAGATATTTCTTGATCTCATCAGGATGCCGAGCCACCGATGACGGACGAATGGCTTCGTGCGCTTCCTGCGCCGCTTTCCGCGACTTGTACTCGTTTGGTTTCTCGGGCAGAAAATCTTTGCCGTAGGTGGACTCAATTGCTTCGCGCACTTCCGTCAACGCATCGGGCGAAACGCGGACTGAATCGGTACGCATATAAGTAATGAGACCGACGGAGCCTTCTTCGCCCAGCTCCACGCCTTCGTACAGGCGCTGGGCGATCATCATCACGCGCTTCACGCTGAAGCGCAGCTTGCGGGATCCATCCTGTTGCAGCTTGCTGGTGGTAAACGGCGGTGCCGCGCTGCGGCGGCGTTCCTTCTTCTCAACGTTTCGCACCGACCATTGCGCATGCTCCAGCGCCCTGGTGATCTTCTTCGATTCTTCCTCGTTCGGGACTTCGGTCTTCTCATCGCCACGGCCAACAAAACGGGCATCGAAGGCGGGCGGCTTTCCGCCAAACAGATGCGCGTCAATGGTCCAGTATTCTTTTTTCTCGAACGCTTTGACTTCGCGCTCACGTTCCACAATCAGGCGCAGCGCCACGGTCTGTACGCGACCGGCGGAAAGGCCGCGACGGACTTTGTCCCACAGCAGCGGCGACACCTGGTAACCCACAATGCGGTCCAGCACGCGGCGGGTCTGCTGTGCGTCCACCAGGTTGCGGTCAATTTCACGCGGATGCTGGAACGCCTCCAGCACGGCTTTCTTCGTGATCTCATTAAAGGTCACGCGGTGGAACTCAATTCCGCCTTTTTTCTTCTTCTTGCCAACGCCGTTATCGCTGAGTTCTTCTTCCAGATGCGCGGCAATTGCTTCGCCTTCGCGGTCCGGGTCAGGCGCCAGATACACCGCAAGCGCGCCCTTGGCCATCTTCTTCAGCCGGGCCACCACTTTTTCTTTTCCCGGAATGACCACGTATTCGGTGGTGAAGTCGCCTTCCAGGTCAACACCCAGTTGGCTCTTGGGCAGATCTTTGATGTGACCAAGCGAGGCTTCGACTTCGTAGTCCTTGCCCAGGTATTTATTGATGGTCTTCGCCTTGGTGGGCGATTCGACAATGACGAGTGATTTTGGCAATTGCTTAAGTCCTATTCTGAAACTAACATACTCCAAAAGCTGCTAGCCACTAGCCGCTAGCTCCTGGAACACCCTTCGTAACTCCGGCCGCGGCGGCGCGGACTGCTGCCGTTTCCTGTATGGAACTCACGAGAGACGTTAGCATACGCTGAACTTCCTGCAGCCGTTTCTCAATATCCTGGTGCGTCGCGGCCTCCAAAAACTTCAGATCGCGTGCGAGCAATAGATGATGCTCAATCTCCGACGCGGAACCGCGAGCGATCTGGAGAAATCTAACCAACTCGCCATCGGACCGTCGCCCGCAGCCTTCGGCGATATTAGCACCAACGGAAACCGATGCTCGTCGAAGCTGACTTGTTAAACCATACATCTCTTCGCGAGGAAAGCTTCTCGACACCTCATACACAGCGAGCGACAGGTCATAGGCCTTGTGCCAGACTTTGAGTTCTTTGAAATCCTTCAATTCGCCTCTCCGATCAGGTCGCGGATTCAGCCATTGGTTTGCCAGCAGCCAGCAGCTAGAAGCTAGAAGCTTTTCACATAATTCTTTCCCGCCATTTGCTTGACCTTGCCACTCATCTCCAGTTCAAAGAGGGCGGTAAAAACCTCCGATGAAGAAACGTCTCCCTCCAGCTTCTCCATGATCACGTCAATGTGTGTTGATTCGTCCTGGCGCAAGATTGACAATAGCTTCTTTTCCGCCGGGCTCAATTCGTTACCGAACAGGCTGCTGGGGGGCTTATTCTCTGATGCTTCCGGGCCCCGTTCGGATTCAAGCTGGTGTTTCACGTGCCCCGGCAATTCCTCCCAAACGTCTTCCCATGTTGCAGTTAGCTTGGCTCCCTGCTTGATCAGCGTGTTCGGCCCCCAGGAGTTTCGGGAGATCACATTTCCCGGTACGGCAAAGATTTCCCGGCTCTGCTCCAGGGCGCAACGGGCGGTGATCCGTGTGCCACTGTACTCGCCGGCTTCCACGACCAGCACGCCCAATGAGAGACCGCTGATGATGCGATTGCGAATGGGAAAATTCTGCGGGGCGGCAAACGTTTCCAGCGGAAATTCGCTGATCAGCGCTCCACCACATTCGAGAATGCCGTCAGCGACCTTCTTGTTCTCGCGCGGATAGATCACGTCCACGCCGGTTCCGAAAACAGCCACTGTCCTGCCCTTGGCTTTGATAGCGCCGCGATGTCCATAGGTGTCCACGCCGCGCGCCATCCCGCTGAAAATCGTCAGGCCGCGCGAAGCCAGATCGCAACTCAGGCGCTCGGCCATGCCAATGCCATACGGTGTAGGGTGGCGGGTGCCGACAATTGCGATACCGGGACGTGACAGCGCTTCAAGACTTCCCCGCACATAAAGCACCAGCGGTGGATCGTAAATTTCGCTAAGGCGTGTCGGCCAGCTTTCATCTTCGCGACAGACAATCTGAACACCTGCAGCCGAGGCTTTTGCGATCTCGTCATGCGCCAACTCCAGCGATTTTCCCAGCGCGATATGCTGGGCCGATTGCGCCTGCAGGTTTTCCGCTTCCAGTTCGGTTAGTGACGCGTGGAAAATGTCCTGAATGCTGGCGAAGCGCTCCACCAGCCTGCGTCCACGCGTGGGGCCGAGGCCCGGCGTGAGGGAAAGCGCCAGCCAATAGATTGAGTTCGAAGTAACAGCTCTTGCCGTGGACATTGCGATCTTGCGCCTTCCGATGGAAACTTTGGCGGACTGTACACGGATTCTAAAAAGGCTGTCAACCCCGGCGCTGACGTTCCGCCTGACATTGCGTCTCTTGTTTACGTCTTTATTGACCCGAGGTGATCCGTGTAAATTCGCGGTAAATTTGGCTTTCAGCGGGTTTTCACGCCGCCGCATATGGGCTTGCTAAAATATAAAGATACATGTCCCGGCTTCGCATCTCCGCCATCAGCTTCCTGAACACCGCTCCGCTCATGTGGGACTTTGAAAATGGGGACTCGGAGGAGCGTCTGCGCCAGCATTTTGAGATCAGCTACACCATTCCGTCTCGTTGCGCGGAGCAGTTAAATGAAGGCTCGGCCGATATTGGCATTATCCCGGTGGCGGCCTACACGGTGATTCATGACCTGGTGATCGTTCCTGATGTGGCCATTGCCGCCAAGAATAAGGTGCGGTCGATTCTGCTGGTCAGCAAGGTTGCGATCGATAAGATCCGCAGCGTGGCCACCGACGATTCCTCCCGGACGTCCGCCGCTCTGGTGGAAATTTACCTGAGAAAATTTGTCGGCCTGGACCCTGGCTTTACCCGGCAGAAGCCATCTCTCAAGGAGATGTTGCAATGGCACGATGCCGCGCTGCTGATTGGCGATCCTGCGCTACAGGCGCGGACGGACGGCTACTTTGTTTATGATCTGGCCGAGGAGTGGAAGCGCTGGACCGGGCGCCCGTTCGTCTTTGCCTTCTGGGCGGTGCGCAAGGCTGCGCTGGAAGGACGCGCAGCCGAGCCAAACATCGCAGAAGTCTTCCAGCAATCGCGGGACAACGGATTGAAGCATATTCCTGAAATTGCCGCGGCCTGGACTCAGAAGCTGGGCCTCTCTGCTAAGCTGATTGCCGAGTACCTGACGGAGAATGTCGATTACTCACTTGACGCCGATAACCTTGAGGGCCTCCGCCTGTTCTATAAATACGGGCTGGAATGTGGCGTTTTTGCCCGTGTTCCCGATCTGGCCTTTCTGGATCAGCCCAGGCTGGCTACGCGCTTTTAACAAAGGCTTTACCCGCTTTACAACTCTCAATTGGAACCGCACGCCGAATTTGGCATCCAATGATCTGTGCCGCTTGCCATTCTGCTCTCATTAGGGTCGTGGTTGGAACGCCTGGGTGGTCTTGGGCTGGTCCTGCTCGGCCTGGCCGATAACTCCGTGGTCCCGATGCCCGGCAGCATGGACGCGCTCACCATCGTGCTTTCCGCGCATCAGAAAAGTCTGTGGCCTTATTACGCCATCATGGCGACGATCGGCGGAATCGTGGGCGCCTATGTGACCTATGGGCTGGGCTTCAAGAGTGGCGAGCACGCGCTGGAGAAGAAAGTTTCCAAAAAGCAAGCTGACAGAATTTATAAGCTATTTAAAAGATATGGTTTCTGGAGTCTCTTTGTGCCGGCTCTGCTGCCGCCTCCTGTTCCTTACTCTCCGTTCCTGATTGTGGCGGGCGCGCTGAAATATCCAAAACGGTACTTCCTGGTTGCCGTGGGACTGGCGCGAGCCATCCGTTACGGGCTGCTGGCATGGCTGGGATCGATGTACAGCAAACAGATCTTTGGCTTTTTCCAGCATTACTATCGTCCCATGCTTTGGACAGTAGTCGCGCTCAGCGTGATCGGCGGGACGGCAGCCCTCTATTGGACATGGAAGCGCAAACGCGAAGGCAAATCGGTGATCCCGGACGTGAACGAGCCGAGAACCAGGGTGGCTTAGTTTCAGTCATGGAACTCTCGGCACTCGGTATGCGCGCTCTAAATGAAGTATTCTTTACAAGCTAATTCCCAGAAGCCATGTTTGATCCCCTAGAGCGTCTCAAGATCCTCATCAATTCCAGTAC
>Ga0210400_10002386_pt1 | contig 17531 bp, 11 predicted proteins | sample IncBWH26MmetaG_FD_155456 | JGI IMG/M metagenome (GOLD analysis project Ga0210400, IMG submission 155456) | Forest soil microbial communities from Barre Woods Harvard Forest LTER site, Petersham, Massachusetts, United States - Inc-BW-H-26-M | ecosystem: Environmental > Terrestrial > Soil >... | reverse complement strand
ATCTTAGGTCTGAAGTGGGGATGTGTGGACTTCAAGCACGGCATTGTCAGAGTCGAGGAGCGCTTTTACCGAGGCGACTCCGGCGAGCCCAAGAGCGAGCGGGCGAAACGCCTCTTGCCGCTGGGAATCTTGGTGGAGCGTTACCGGCAACTCAAGCCCGAGGGCGCAAAGCCAGAGTAGTACGTGTTTGAAAAATTTGGTGAGCCCATGGATGATCGATCGATTCTTCGGAGCGTGATCCGGCCGGCGGCCAAGGACCTCGGGTTCTACTTTGAGGGTTTTGGTTGGCACTCCTTCCGAAGACAAAACATCACGGTGCTTCAGGAGGAAGGCGCGACCACGTTTGAAGCAATGGCGCAGGCAGGACATTCGCGGCCTTCGATGACGGGCGAGTATACCATCGTCGGATTCGAGCATCGCGAACAAGCAGTTCGGCATTTGCAAGAGAGGTTGTTAGGGTCTCCGCAGCCGACCGTTTTAGCGGTGAATTGAGGAATTGTGCGGGAAGAAGTTCAAGTGACAAGAAGCAAAACACAGCCTAAGTCGTTGGGGTATTTGGTCGGGCTGCCGGGATTTGAACCCGGGACCTCTTGCACCCCAAACCGAACCTCAGCCGGAGAACAAGTGGTCTATTTACAACCCTTTACAACTGTACCAAATCGGCCTCGCATATTGAGCCGTGTAGATAGTTATTGAGCGGTGATGCTTGCCGCCACTACGTTCGTATCTACACTCATAGTCAAGGTCATCAACCCTAGAAGCCGACTTTACAGGAGGGATCGCCGTAATACCGTACGGCTGTACGAGTGCCCGACGATCCGGATGAGTCGCGGCCATTGGCGTCTGCACGACGGCATGTGGGAGCCGCTTAGCTTAGGTCTGCACAAGACTCCGAAGAAAGGCGATGATCTCTCGCTTCTCATCCGCCGTCATAGAAATCGATTACGTCTTCGAGCGTCGCGAGACTCCCGTCATGCATGTACGACGCGGTTCGCGCAAATTCCCGCAGCGTGGGGCGTCTTGAGGTTTCCCCTGCCCGCGCCGCACCGGCGAGCTCCCCTTGATTCCATGGACGCCAGTGTTTTGTGCAGCTTCTCGTCAGTGAAGTTGGGCCCAAAATGGCGTGACACGCAATTGGCCTTGCCACAAAACAACTGCAGCCCGGCCTGCTCCCGGGCGTGAGGACTGTCGCGTTGGCCTTTAATGAACTGATCGAAACCCGAACTGCCCGATAGAATCGACCGGACGAAACTGGCAAGCGCCTGGGAAATCTCATCAACGGCAACTCGCGGGCCGACGAACTGGCTTCCGTGTTGCCCGCATTCTCCAGTTCACGAAGCGATATACTTGTGTGCGCGTCGGGAGGTTCGAAATGCTCTCGGTCCGAAAGTTGTTATTGATTCTGGTCGTCTGCAGTGCGGCGGACGCATCCTCTACCCGTTCGGCCAATGGCGCCGCCAAGTCGCCTGAGCGGTCATCGGTTCAAGCCGATGGTGCTTTCGACCGGACAATTCCAGTGCGTGTGATTGTCACAGCAGACCACGTAGGGAATACCGTCACTGAAGACTCATACAGTCCGTTCTACTTGCCGCACGGTATCCGAATTCAAGTCGTCGATCAGGTTTCAAAGATCGCGCCCGAATTGCAAGATGTTAGATACGGTCACGACCGGGCGTCAGATCATGTGGTCGAACAACCGTTCTGCGCTCTGGCTACGCCTGGTATGGTGACGGTTGTTTTAGTGAATTCAATTCGCGAGGATGGGTTGCCGATGCGTGGAGTCACGCTTTCTTGCGGTGGTGGCAATGCGCCCGTAACCATATTGAGTTCAGTTCGCACGTTCGACACAGCGGCACATGAATTGGGGCACGCCCTTGGGCTGGCGCATGTGCCCGACGTTCACAATCTAATGGCTGAAGGCCAAATTCGATATGTTCCAAGTGGGCCGAAAGATCTTCTCTTTGGGTTCGGGCAACTCAGCTCTGCTCAGACTGAAGAAGTGCTTCACAAGGCGGATAGCCTGAACGCCGTCAGGACTAGGTATTCAAGTTCGACAACCGTCAGCGAATCTCAGGCACTTTCCCTGGCATCACCTCCAGCGAGTCCGACGGCACAGTTTCAGACCTCAAGGGCCCTTTCGATCGAGTCGTCTGTTCCAAGTTTTCTCTGGGAGCCTCCAAGTCAATCCATTGCTGTGTGGGCCGGTGTCAGTTTCCTCGATCCTAGTTCTTTCTTCGCATTTCAAATACCTCCCTCTCTCCCGTATCTGATGCCTAGTGTGCCAATTAAGCGTGCTACTCGCCAGCGAGTTATTTCGCCGGCGTCGACGCTAGGTGTTCACATGGCGGTATCGGTTGATCGCTCTGAACTGTCGATTTCGGATCCAGTGCAGGTTGCGGTCCACTTGACGTTTGATCGAACGCCAGAGAGAGGTCTTAGATTGCGCGCTTCGCTGGATGGGCCTGGGCTGAAGGTTTCTGACCCTATTGTGTTTTACCCTGAAGACCTTAGGGATCTCAGTTTTGAAGCAAGACCAATGACCGTCGGCACAGCTTCGTTTCATGTTCGTCTCGAAAGACTCGACTCTGCACTTGCCAGCCGAGCAGATATGTCTTCGACTGTGATCGCGTTGTCGGAATCGCATTTGATCCTGGTCAGAAACGACGCTCGGCTCACGGCGAGAGCGATCGCGATCTGGCAGATAGTTGGTGCGGTAATTGGCGCTCTTGCCACCCTTGTAACTATTTGGCAGGCACTATCGCGACGCAAGAAAAACGACGATTCGCTTGCGGTTTAATGTCGCTACCGCGGGCCAATATTTCCATCCCCAGACCGTTTCCGGGCGCGTTCGCGGACAGTGAGCGCTACATCATCACGTTTCACTCGTTGAGCAAGAGGTACTGAAGCGCTCCGGCCGGAACCTCGCGGCTTGACTTTTTAATGCCTGCAATGTAGGGTAAGGGCATGAATCGCTCGGACAACGAAGGGTTGGACGAGTACGAGCCGTGTACTTGCCCCAAATGTGATCGAGGCGACGAACACCGGTGCCCGAATGGGGGCAGAGTCCGCGTCCATCGAACTGCGGAGTTTCGCTACTAACGCACCGCTAGCAGGGGCTTCGGACATACTCACCTCCGTCGCGCCGATACCCTCCGCGCCCGCGGCGCTTGAGGAACACTCGGCCTCTCGACGGTTCGAGACTTTGGATCTCTGGGTAAGAGTTCGACTGATCAGCTTGCTTGGCAATGCTGCTGATGAAATCGCAGGAGATTTAGAGGAGCGCAGGCGAGCGGAAACCTGGTCTCTCGCCCTCTACTACGAGAAGCTTTTGTCAACATTAGTATTTCAGGTATTCAGCAGAGTGGTAGCTGCGGTCAAGAAAGCATTGAGGTTCTCACAATGAAACAGGTTCCCAACATTTCGGATACCGAGGCAGATCTGATCGGCATTGTGTTAGCGCTCAACGGCGCAGATGAAGAGGCATACGGCGTTCCCATCAACGCTGAACTGACACGCATTCGTGGTGGACGCGAGATCGTTTCCGGGGCCCTCTACACGAGCCTTCAGCGGTTGGTAAACAAAGGGCTGCTAGAAGCGGAATCTGCGGCGGGTACCCCCGAACGCGGCAATCGCTCCAAGCGCCTGTATAAGGTAACCGGGACGGGTATTCGAGCATTTCGCAAATGGGAGGCTGAACGACTGCGGCTGCTGGACACCGTTCGTCCGGCTTGGGGGCGATCATGACGAAAACCGTTACCTTCTTGGTGGCGATCGGAAGCGGATTCTATGTCAGCGCGGGCGTTGTTACTGGCGACAACCTCAGACTTCCTCTGTGGCAGTTTGCAGGGTGTGTCGTCATGGTGTTCGGATTTCTTTTAATTGGGCTGTTGCGCAACTTGATCGAGTTGTTCCTGTTGCGGTTAGCAGACCTCGACCGTGCGCAGATACTGATTTGGGTGATCGAGTTCCTCCACACTCCTGTCCGGGCCGATGAGATCCTCGGCGATCTGCACGAGCTCAAGATTCAATGGATTCAAGATCTTGGTGAGTCCGAGGGGAGGCGACGATTCCGCCGGCACGCGTGTTGGATTGTGGTCTACCGGCTGTGCGAGTTGGCTGCTCTGCTTGTGAGTTCATTCTGGGACACGGTTGAGGCGACACTGCAGCGATTGGTGACCGTAGCAAAGCTGCTCAGCCAGATTGTTCGCATCCTCAGGCCGGTTTGGATCCCGCTTGGAGGCGGTACCGTCCTTTCGTGGCTCACAGGCAAGGGAGAGACCGTGGGACGCGCTCTGAAGGCTCTGCATGATTGGTCTGGCTTGTAGCTCCAATCCGCAGTCGTGTCCAAACTGCAGGAGAACGCGTGCGCTTCAAATGCCAAATCGAAAGGTGAAGGGTCCAACGGTCGCGGGTTTCCGGCTTCTCACTGCCAACCGGGAGCTTCGACGTGGATTCCTTTAGCCAAAGAAGGTTTCTAAGGGAAATAGGACAGCAATCGGCCTGGAAGTGTAGTCGCCATGTCAGACATCTGACGTCCCGTTGGCTCGAAAAAGGAATTGTGGGAACTTAGGATCGGCGAAGGCTCAATGCCGTAGTATTCCATGGATCTCGACCAGCTGCCGAGTAGGCAGGATCGCGAATTCCTCAGGGTCGAGCACACCTTCTTGCCAGGCAGGGGCTCAGCTCTAAAGCGCGAGTTTGTGCAACTTCCTAAAACCCGGCTTCTGGACAAGAAGAGATGGATAGGTCTGCGCTGTGCCGTTAATTCCAGCTTAGCGGTTCATGCAGTCGCAAATGTCAGCAAGTCATATTTGCTTTGAGCACGTCGCGGACGAACCGCAGCTTAAATCTCATTTCCACCTGTCCCTCATTCCAGCTCTTTCCGCCATTGGAGGAGCTATCCATCCGAAAAACCCAGTTGCGATGACCGCTTGAATTTGTCTGTGGCCAAATCTAGAATCGCATGTGCCGGAACAAACTGTCCATTCCTATGAGCAGAAAGGATCGTACTGACTTCAGAGTGAACTCAGTTTTTGCAGGTTAGAGTCGGACCTGATGTGGCGCAACCTTTTCCTCTGCCGCGCGAATCATGACATCTAGCGCGACATCTTCGATCCCCCGTTTATTGCACGCAGCGCGAAATAACCCCGAGTCTGTGAATCTGGCACTATCGATAGCCGTCATGCTAGCGTGCCACCCTAACTTGTCCGTGGGGAACAGCGGCTCAATTCGGCGGTGTCGTTCTGTAAACCCCCAATAATCAGGAAAGGCGTGAAAAAAGCGAAGTACAGGCACACCGGCCTCGGCCGAAGCACCGGTTACCGATTCCGAAAACTCTCTCGAAACTGTTTGCCCCGAGAACGTTCTCACGCGAATCCCAGTCGCGATCATTTCGTATGAACGCGAGCCCTTGAAGAAAAGGATATCTGCGTCCTCGAGAATCGCATTAACCAAAAGGTGGTTCAACTTGGGGCGTTCGACGGAACCGTTCTTTGGGCCATTTTCATTCAGTGCGAACCGACCTTGATCCCGCAATCGGCGCAGCGGCTCAAAGCAATCGTGATCCAATATTGGAGCGACATCCTCAATCGCGAAGTCGTTGTGGAAGCGCCCATTCCGCGGGACGAACACAACTCGGAGCCCAGGATTGTACGTCATTTCCGCTTGTAGGCGGAACAAGTCAAGAATGGTCTCGCCCAGATCGTCTGGGAACACATACGCCGTACACGGTCGAGATAGCACGTGAGTTTGATAGAAGTCCCAGGCGAAAAGCTCGTTGCAAAATAACGTTCGATCAGTTGCCTTGTTGACCAGCCACTCGTAGATCGAATTGGTGCGCTCGATCCCATTCTGCCCTTGGGAAGCTGCCGCGTTGTCAGCGGTCAATAGGGAGGCCGCGCAATGCGAGCATTTCATGTCAAGGCCAATCACGCCGGCCAATAGAGAGTACACCATCAGGCTTCGTAGTGTCGCAAGCGTTGGTGGGGAGGAAAGCTGACTCTGCAAGTGTTTCTGTATGATCCCAAGAATTACATCCGCCGTAAATTCGTTGTAGGCGCCTTCCGTGTAGAATTCGAAGTTCGCATCGTGACACACGTACAGGCCGATCGCGCGTCTAACATAATCGATGTAGTTCTGGTTCGGGATCTGGTCATAGAGTTTGCCTGCAGCACCGCTGTAATGAAATGCGTCAGAGACAACTTCGGCGACGTGATCGATTTGATCAGACTCGAACTGCGAAGGCAGTGCTTGTGCATACAGCATTCGGACAAGATCGGATCGTGCAGCCGTCCTAATCCACGTTACTAGGTCACCCGATTCGCCGCGGATGAATGGAGGGCCGGTGGGTCCACGTCGGGCGCCGATAACGAAAGTACCATTTTGGTGATACGGCATGAACAGACGTCCAAGAGCCGCCTTGCTTGCCGGATGGGGCTCGTTCTGGATGATTAGATCAGCCGCGCGCCGTTCAAGATCCGAAATCGCGACAGCAGCTTCATCGTCGGAGGTAGGAGATGTACCCTGCCAAAGAAAAACGAAAGGATGGGTGGCAAATGTTTCGAGCGGCGACCTCCTCCAGCGGCCATTATGAGGTCCAGTCAAATCTGAGATCATGCTTGTTTTCGAGCTAGGATAGAGGACCACCAAACGCCGGAAAAGCGCTCGTGCCTAAAGCCCTTGCTTAAAGAGATTTGAGCGTTCATTCCACATGACTCTGCAATTCGCTCGGTTGCCTCACGGTCCACATAGAACCCGGCATTTTGGCACCTCTGGGCTAGCTCTGCAGGAGAGTAGTAAACAAACCAACGTGGTGTCCATTTGTCCTGCTCCTCAGCGATCGGTTTCCCATCTTGCTCTTTGTACAAACAACGAAGGAACAACCTGCCGCCATCCACTAAGCGACGCCAAATCTTACCAAGGATCTGGTCGATGTCGTCTCGATTCAACAGATGGACCAGGGCCGCGTTCGCCACAGCGCTTTCGAATTGCCGACCTCCCAAGAACGCGGGCACGTCGAGGTCGTAGAAATCACCTAGCATTAAAACGTCCGTTGGTCTGCATCGCTGACGAGCAAGTCTGATCGCAACATCGCTTGAGTCGACCCCACACAAGTGATCCTTGGGTCGTCGAATCGAAAGATGCTCTACCTCTTTCCCGGAGCCACAGCCAAGCACTAGAGTCGAGCCCCGCGTAAGGTCCAGATGTCTTTTCACGTCGTCTTCAAGTTCATCGAGGTTTCCGTACCGCGCATGGAATTCCTTCGCCCGTACCGTATAGTATTCGTGGGTAAGCTTGTGGCGTGATCGCTCAGACGCCGTCCAGTCGGTCCACTTCGAGATGTTGGTTTGCCGCCAGTGCGTGAATATCTGACCGCATCGGATAAATGGTATTGTTTCCGGAGCCTGCACCATGCTGAGCGTGGAGTAGAGAATCCGGCGCCGAAGTTGGTCGTCGGAGCTAACTGATGGTTCGAGTCGCAGATCCGGATGTTCGGCTACGTCGCCACCATACATGTAATGGTAGACGAATACTGCGTCATCAACAATTACTGTCCGAAAACGAGGCATATAGTTTGAAAGCGACACGTCTATAGAATCCCGCTTTGCTGGATTGACGGCCTGAAAGAGATCCTGAAAGAAACCCAGAGTGTGTAGATGTTGATCTTTTGCTGGTGATGTGCTCTCCAGTTCGTGAAATGGGCGATGTGCAGCCGCGTACGGTGAGTCTGGGTTCAATTGAATAATGGTTACTCTCTTCCCTTCGAACGCAAGCCTGCGCAACTCGTCTCTAACCTCTTCGTCGCCCACGAACTTGTCCAACGTATGACCAGAAATAACAAGGCGCTGCTGCGCGCGTCTAATTATTGCTGACAGCGAGTAATCTTCAATCGCCGCAGAAGCGGTAGAGCCAGAGCCCGGGGTAACGGTACACACCCGCGCAAGGCGCTCGACCTGCTCCTCAACTATTCCCTGACGAAGATCGATCCACGAGAAGCACTCCAAGAAAAGCTCGAGTTCAGGAATGTCGCCGGCCCCTGGAAGCAAGACTGGAACTACGCGCATCCCTCTTTTTACGGCCTGGATGACCGCTAGGGTGACCTCAAGGCGCTGGAACGGCCCGAGTCCACCTCCTCCAATGAACACAGCGACAGTCGCCGCCTTTTTAATCCTCGCCGCGATTACATCGAAGGGCCTTCCGGGTAGTTCTTGGTCGAGAACGTCTAAGTAAGAGGCGACGCCTCGCTGCCTCAAACGCCTTGCGACGTCCTTCACCATTTCGACATGGGAGGTAGAGTACGACATGAACACATTGGTGATTTCGTTCGTAGCGGGCATATATGCGGGTGGACCCGCTCATTCTACCGCGCTGAAATGGTCTCCGAAAATGAGTCTCAGTACGGGGAACACATTCGCTTGAGTCTTGAGCGCGGATTTCATGAACTGTGTCAACCTGGGCCTGCTCGCTTGCTCAAAAGGCAAGCGGTCCACTCTGACGGCACACGCGTAATCGGCCTACCTCGAATGACTTAGCGGGGCCGTCTGAGTCGGGCGTTCGGAGCTGTAGTGGAAATTGTAAACAAACTTTTCACTTAGCCGTGCTGCGTGCAAATCCACCTCGAACATCATCTTGAATTGTAAAATGGCGCTTTTTGGGGCCTCGAAAAGGGCAAGCGGTTCGATATCTTAAGTTATTGAATCTTAAGATAAAACTGGGTCCGACAGCTTGCACCCCAAACCGAACTCCAGCCGGAGCACAAGTGGCCTATTCACAACTGCTTACGCCTACTACAGATCGGGCTACCGGGTGGGACCCTGTAGACATCTATTGAGCCCTGATGCTTTTCGCAGCTACGTTTTCATCTACACCGATTCACTCAAAAATCAGGACTGCGTGATTCGACACCCTATTCCTGCCATGCCGATTTCGTAGCGCGGCTCGCGGCTATAGGGGACATGATCATCATTCGCCCTTCGGCGACGCATTGAGAAATAATAGATAAGTGTTATGGTTGAGAACGCGCTGCTGGTCACCAAGGCACTCGTCAGCGGACTCGTGTATCTTGCGGGTCGCCACCTAGGATCGACAGATGGCGCTTCGTTTGGCATCAATCTATCCGTCAAGTACGGAACAGACCTAGCGGACCTGCTAAAGGTCCCGCTCCCGCCCCAGCCAGTCAATCATGACCTCAATCGAGCCGCCCGGCGGGCATACTTACGAGCGACGATTCTTTTCTTCCGCTTCCGAATTGAGGAATTGTCGGTCCCCGCCCCCGCCGCTGCGTCCGCACCGACGCTGAGCGTCGCGAGGACGCTCTGGAAATCGCTTTCTGGCACCGCTGACTCGATGGAACAAACCTGGTATGTGAGCGCTTGGCACGAATTCAGGAAAGAGTTCAAGCTCGCCGAATCGGAATCCTATATTGTTCCGGAATTCGCCGATTCCGTAGCGGACTTGATCCCGACGAACGAATCGCACCCAAGGCATCTAGATGCATCCACCGCCTCGATCAATTCAGTTCGTGTCCAGACCACCGAGAATGAACCTGAACTTGAGGCGGAAACGGTCGCCAGCACTCTACGCGCGATTCTCTTAAGCGAGTTGGAATGGGCACCTATGTTGCGTGGCCTCGGTCGAATGCCGCGAGACCTTCGCGAACACATCGAGAAACCTGTTGGACCTTCCCCGAGCTTGGGTGCCCCGGTAACCTGGGCTGAACTGGTGCAGCTCTGCTTTCTCGACGAACTGAAAGGAACGCGGAGGGACCAAATTCGGGCTCGAGATGCGTTTCTCATCGTAGCTGCTGCACAGGCTGCGCGCAGACGGGAGGACCTGGAAGAGGCTCTTCTCAAAGCACCGTGGATTGACGAAGAGTTCCAGAAAAAGCTGGGTCTCGCATTCAAAAATATAGACCTGCTTACGGGCATGGACACGACTCTGAGTAATGTGGATCAGAAGCTCGGTCAGCTGTACGACATGTTGACGCGCCTCTATCCGCCCGATGCGACAACTGCCGGCGATGCTCCCGTGGATATCGCGGCCTTCGCTGGCTACGTAAGTTGGCTTTCTGAGGAATTCCAGTACTTAAGTTCTTCACACGCCGCGGAACGCAGCGCGAAGATCGACGAGGTCTATGTTACTCTTCGAGCCTACCCGGGTGGGCCAGACAACCTGCGAGGACCGGACATCCCACCACCGCCGTCGGTGGACCCCGAAACGGGATACCGCCTTCCACGCGCCTTCGAAGAGCGCGATTCCAAGAAGCTCTATGAACGCGCTTCACCGCCTCTGCAGATCGAAGAGGCGTTGAACCAATCCTCGTGTTGCGTGATTCTCGGCGATCCTGGCAGCGGCAAGACCACGTTCTGCCGCTGGATGACGTGGCAATTGGGTCGATCAATCAGTAATAAACCTGGTGCGTGCGATTGGATTGGAATGCGCCTACCCGTATTCGTGCGAGCAGCGGACTTCGCTGACAGCGGGGCTCGATCTCTTCAGGCCTGGCTCGGCAGCTCGGTCAGCTCGAATCAGCCGAAAGACCCTCAATCTGGAGTCGCAATTTCTCAGCCTGCGTTAAATCGGCTCATCCTGCGTGCTCTGAAGCAGCGTTGCGCGGTAGTCTTGCTCGATGGACTCGATGAAGTTCGCGACCCGAAGCGCCGGTTGGAAGTATTGGATGAGGTAGATCAGATTGTCAAAACCTACGCGAGCGACCCGGCGACACCCGGCCCTGACAAGGGTAATCGGATCATTATCACGAGCCGCATCGCGGGATATGAACGGGCAGCTTTGCGTTCCATCCACCAGCTGTTCACGCTCGAGCCCCTGGACGATGCTGGTGTCGAGCGTTTCTGCTACCGCCGACTCTCCTCTTTGTACGGTCCCGGCGACAAGGAGGAGACTCAGGCAGCGAATCTCACCCAGGCGCTAGTCGAGCAACTAACGGCACCGTCATCGAACCTCCGTCAGATCGCCGGGAATCCTCTGATGCTGTCGTTCTTGATAAACCTCTTCAGGGAGGGTGAGGAGCTTCCTGATGTTCGCGCCGAAGTTTACCAGATCATCACCGCGCAAATCCAGAAGCAATGGAGACAACGGTACGGGGGCTTTTCGGAGCGCTTATTCGCCGGGATGTGTGCGCTTGCGTTCGAGTTGCATTCGGAGACTTCGAACGGACTAATCGGCGAAGGGCGCCTGCTGTCGCGCCTAGACCTCGTTTTCGACCAACACATTCCGAACGCCGAGCAGCGGGAGGAAGTCGCAGCAGCGATCCGCGAAGGAGCCGGACTGATCACCGAAAAAGGCGCTCATCAATGGGGCTTCGTCCACCAGAACATTCAGGAATACTTGGCAGCTCGGCATCTCACGTCGCAACAAAATGGTGTGCTCCCCAACCTGAGATCGATTGCCTCCGATCCCCGGTGGCGTGAAGTGTTCCTGCTGGCGCTAGGACATCTCAGTCTGAAAACCGATGCATGCGATTCTTCTTTCGAGGACGTGCTGCTTGGGCTCTTGGACTCCGAAAGTGGCGAACATTTTCCGGCGATGGCATTCCGACTCCTTGCCGCATTTCCCGAGACTAAAGTAGTTCCGAACAATGCTCTGCATCGCATCCTCATTCGCACGTTTGCGATCTTCGCAAGCTCTCCTCAACTCGATGCTATCCGTGTGCCGATGATAGCGGGAACCCGGTGGCTGTTAGCACAACGGCGAGACTACTCGATTGGTGTTCTGGAAACCATTCTCGATGAGGCTATCTCTTCGAATGAAATGTCTCGTGTGACGGCGGCCCTCACGCTGATGCGTGAGGCGGATTTTCTGACCCCAATCCTTGCGGAAGCGCTGCTCCGGGCGCGAGCCCACGACCGGGCCGAATGGGGATGGGCCGTGCACGACACAATTGATGCATTCGCTGCCCACCAAGTTCTGTTGAGACAAAAGATACCTCATGTGGATAACACGGAGGCACGGCACTTACTGGGTCCTAACTTGATTGGAGAGCTCCGCAGGAACGGCGTGACCGAGGAAAACTTTCGGGTCTCTTACGACTCCCGGCGCTCCACACCCGAAGACCGCGTACACAGCGCGTCATGGTTCCCCACTTCCCTTAGCTGGCCGGCGGAAATATTAGAAGAACGATGCGCTCGGAACGTGAGTTGGTTTCGGCTACTCATTGTCTTGTTTAACGGCGTCGGAAACTTCGGCCTTCGGGATATTCAAAAGAAGATCGAAGCGCGACAGGCAAGGCTATTAGACATGAATCTGGATGTCGAGGACGCGCGCGAAATGGCGGTTGAGCTGGATGTCCTCCTTTTGCCTGAGCTTCATCACCTGAGATCCCTCGCCCCGCGCTTCTACCCGTCGCTAGCAACGCGTGTTTCTCCACTAGTCTCTATGGTCCTGCAGGCCCTGCAAAACCAGGAAGCACCCGATAGCCTGGCTCCAGAGCTTTGGAAGCGATGGGACTCGCCAATCGCAACACTAGAAGAACGAGTGGATTCGCTACTCGCTTTGATTGCCATTGGGGAAAATGTGGACGCGGCGCTGGTCGCCCTCGAACCAGGAGGAGATCCGTTTTTCTTAGGCGTCCGCCGCGAGATTGCTGTACGTCTGCATGGATTAACAGACGCCCTCGCTCGTTCGGCTCCGCTCCTAACCAGGTTGCTGGAAAGGGCACCGCAGGCAAGCGCCTTCCCGGACATTGGGGATTGTTTGACGGCGCTCAATCGGATGCTCGCGGAACTGGGGTTGCCCCTGCTCGATTCACGGGTCGCGTTGAGGGCAGCGCAGGAATCGTCTCGCCCATTCCGAATAGCCGATTATTGGTCGTTTCTTCTTCGAGGTGGCGCGCCGGAACCAAAAGCTGCACTTGCCCACTCTCTGGACGAAGTGGGAAGAGATATCACCGCGGCTGCGCTGAACGAATCGATCCGGGTTGGGGTTTTACCGGGGTCTGGTCCTTTGATTCTCTTCCCTCGGAACGTGGACGAGCAGATCCTCAATGTCCTCGTGTGGGCCACAGAGCTGCCGGCGGAATGGGCATTGATCCGGGAATTTGCTTACTCGGTCGCCGCGCCTGCCGTTTCAGATCCACTGCTCAAAGCGTTGTTTACGCACCTTTCAACGCCTACCGGCGAAATCGGAGATCCGGTTCCGCTTACTTCCCCCGCTGAAGACTCGTCGCGATTTTGGCAATTCTGGGGGAGGCTTTGGATCAAGCGTATGGGTGCCGATCCGCAGCCGCCTGTCGAGATGGACATTCGATACTTGGCTCTTTGGGCCGAGCACATGCTCCGGGAAAGACAGGACTCGACGCTGTGGCAAGAACGAGCGTTCGAGTCTGCTTCGCAAATCCCCGATCCCCCGGAACGAGCATGGATGTGGCTGCGACTGTCCCGCTATCAACTCCCGGGGGAACGCGCACCGGCGCTCGAGTATACCCTTCAGGCGACCCAGCAGATCAAGTCTGAAGTGGTTAGGGCCCAGTTGCTGGCTAGAATGAAAACATTTCTCGCAGGCCATCCCCAGTTAGAGAGCCGGCGCCGAGCGCTCGCCCAGCAAATAACGCAGGCGGAATTCCGTGGAGCGGCGCTGGCACAGTACGGCGCAGTGTTGAATGCTCAAGAACGTTCGCTTTTCCTGCAGCCACCAGATATCGTACCTTGGGCCATTGCAACTCTTGCCGCGCGACTGCGGGATGCGATGGAAACCGTTCTGCCATCCGACAAGTCCGTGTCACCCACTGGTGCGGAACAACTTCCTGGAAGCGGTGCGATCTTGCTCTCCCCCGACAAGGTAGAAGCCCTTCAGGCAAGTATCAGCAGCGGTAACCTTGATATCCTCAGCCGCGTTTACCCTGCAGGCCCCGAGGGCACCACGTTCATCTACAGACTCGCGGAGAATCAGAATTCTCCAGAACAGGTCACACACTGGGCGAATCTCGTGCGTGTCGAGTCGGGAGATTGGACCGTCGAAGCCGTCCGGAGTCTGTTTGCTTTGATGCGCGGAGATGATTCTGGTCTGAGAGCGCGTGCGGCGATCACGCTCTACGGCAGACAGAGCGGTCGCGAACGGCGTGCGTCCAGGATGGGACCTGATGTCATTGAAGAAATCGCGTCTGTCGCTGGGAACACCTCTGAGTTCGGAGTGGCTCTGAGCGCCCAGTGGGCGCTTGGGCGAATCATCTTCGATGACGAACGACTACTGAGAAGCTGGGTGATGGCGATTAGTGATGAGCCCAAGCTTTCAGCTGCGGCACGGAGCATCGTGGGCGCGATTCGCTTCGCGGATCGCGCCAGTCTTGAGTTTATGTACGAGACCTTGCAGGAGAACGAACCGGCGGCGAAGGTGGTGCTGCATTCTCTGATCGCAATGTCCCTGGAAGGATGGAAGCCTAGACGGGATTTCCTGGATCGGATCGACTGGGTGATCCGAAACGCGAGCAACGAAACCCGGGTGGCTGCGTTATGCACGGTCGGCTTTCTGGCGAGCAGCGAAGAGTTTTCCTTGACCTTCGACTATTGCACTGCGATCCCGGCTCTTACAGCGAGCGCCATTCAGACTGTGGGGCGCACCCTGCAGCGACAACCGGATCGCTCCCGTGAAGACCTGTGGAAGCCACGCCTTGCCACATTTTGCGCGGCCGCCGAATCGGAGGTTCGTATCGCGGCCGCGGAGGCCTGGGTTCGCGCCAGTTATAGTTTCGAGGAACTGACGCTTCTATTGTCGGATCCGGAAGAACGCTTGACAGCCTACACCCGGGCTTGCCAGGACGCCGATTTTGCCACGTCCACTGCGACAGCTTCGATCCAGCGTTGCGCGGATGCACTTGTTGAAGAGCAAAGCTTGGTATTGCCTCTTTTGAGACGGCTGACTACTGCGCTCGAGTCGAAGGAAACACGCGGGCCATACTGGGCGCCCAACACGACACCCGGGTTGATCTGTCTGTCCGCCGCAATCGCAGAGCGAGTTCCGGACCGTTTCCTGGCCTTGTTTCCAAGGAACCTTCTCGCGTTGCTCTCAATCGCTGCCCGGGAGCACACCACATTCGTAGGGAGACGGGATGCCCTCTGGCTGTTGAGCCTAAGCGGCGCCGATCGAATGTCCGCCGAGGCGATCTCCTCCGCAACAAGAGATGTGCCGGATGTTCAGCGGGCGGCCCTTGGCGCAGTTCACCGTCTACGAAGCGTCGATCCGATGGTTCTGGGCATCCTCCTTGAGGAAATGCGGTCTGTCGACTCGGCACGCGTATATATAGCAATGAAGCTACTTCTTCGCCTGGCACTGAGCGCAGAAACTAATTTGGGCCTGACTCGCTGGAGGCCACGGATCAAGAAGGCGATCGAGGAACTCACTTCCGGTCCGGGCCGCCCGGTCGTCACAATTGACTGGAATTCGTCAGGTCTAGCCTGGGATTATAGGCAGCGGTGCTTGGGCGATCTACGAGAGTTGGCAGTTGACGGTCTGCTTAGCTTATCCTCCATAAGTGCGGCCACGGATCGCGACAAGTTGCGCTCGGCTCGGCTTCGTTATCGGAACGGAACAGACAGGCTCGATTTGCAAATACCGGACGTCAGCCCAGGTCCCGACTTCCTACCGTTTCAGACGCAATGGGCGGGTGCCCACAAGATCGCTACTGTTGAACTGCGTTGGCGGCAGAAACTTCAACTTGCGGGAACGCTTGCCGATGGAGATCGCGTTTCACTGATTGACCTGCTGAGCGCGGCTGCCGGGGCCCAGAAGCCAGACCAATGAACCCCGACCTTGAAGTCATCCGCGATTACGAGAGCGCGCGAACTTCCTCGTACTTGCTATTTGCCGATTCCAGCGCGCGGATCGCGAGCATCATTGCCGAGATCATCCCCGATTTGAATCGCCTGAAAGCACACCTGGATGAACTCAACGCACTCGGAAAGTGCACAACCGAAATGACGAAAGTTCTGCGGCTGACTCAGGGAATTCGCACATCCCAATTGTCGATGCAGATGATAGACGCAAGACGCGCTTTCCCCCTGCTCGAGGAGCCTGACCCCGTTCGCGCGGAGGCCTGTCGAGCTCTGTCCCCAGATTTCGAGGATTTTGCAAGAGTTCCCCTCCCTGCTCTTGAAGCGAACGATGGCAGCCTGGCGGAACAACTCGCTTGCATTCGAGCAGCCGCGCTGCGCTATACGGACACCGACAATGATATGGAAAGGTTGCTGCACGAGCACATCCTTGTCCGCGTCGGGGCGGACTCGCGAGACATCATTTCTGATCGGCTTCCGCGGCTCTCGATGGAAGTGATGGGACACCGCCTCTTCGGGGCCTTGTCGGATTACTGCGACGAATATCAGCAAGTGTTGGAGTCCTACGACCGCATGGCGAAACTAAGCAGTCCCACGGCTGAGGGGTGGACTCCGGAGAAAGCGGAAGTTAACAGACAAATAAAGAGGGACGTGGATCGGATGCGATATTGGCGCCAGCGCGCGGCCGACTAGATAGCTCCAAGTAATCTTGAGCGGACCGTTGATGTCTTTCTCTAGGTGTAGTCCGCCAATAGAGGGTTTTTCCCTGAGCTGTACGGTTCACGTGCATTGTACTAAAGAACGTGCCGCCAACCGAGTCTTAAAGCCACCGGCATTGTGAACCGATAGATAGAGCCTGACACCCCTGACGGGAGGGGCTTCCGACCATCATTTCATGAGCCACGCCGAGCGAGGTGATCTAGCCACCCAGCTCTCAAAATCCTAAAGCTGTGCCCTCCACCACAGCTCCGAGCGGATCCCGCGCCACTCGTACTAACGTCCGCGGGGACCTGGGCCTCCAACCTAGGTAAGTGTTGCCGACAATTCAGACTAAGCGGTTCATTGACGGACGTGTACCGCGCTTACCCAAAGCCAAGCCGAAAGCTGGCTAGAGAAGGCGTAGCGGATTTTGCGCTGCGCATACAGCCGCCAACGTGCGTCATCGACATCTGGCGTTTGGGGTCCAGCTTGGGAAAAGCACTATGGATCAACATCCCCGCGCACAAAGCGTCACTAGATAAGTGTCGAAACCACTAAACCCGTACGGACGACTGGCGAGAGGATGCCGATTTCCAGCGACAGCAGGCTCGCGGTACTCCCGTTCCCTTGCGCGTTCGACAACGCTCCGAGGCGATCACTACCCTGACAACGGAGTCAAATAGCCGACGAGGAACATCAGCCGTTCTTTGACGAGTTGCGGTGGATGAGAGGTCTCACGCGCATGCGATTATTAATAGAGTATCCTGCAGGCAATGCTGCGACGTATTTGGGATTTTGTCACTGGAAAAACCCGGCCTCGCTCAAGATTTGTGGCCAATGAATACGACCTTGGTTCCTCGGACACGGCTGGCAGGGCGGCATCATCAAGACCGGATTCTGAGCAGCTCATGGAATACGTTCAGGCATCGCTTCGCGAGGGGGATCGGCACACTCGGGAAGGTTCCTATGGCGCTGCGCAGAATATTTACGAGGAAGTGGAAAACTTCTGTCGAGAGTTTCGCAATGCGCAAACGACGGTTGTCCCCGGCC
>Ga0210400_10002384_pt1 | contig 17542 bp, 18 predicted proteins | sample IncBWH26MmetaG_FD_155456 | JGI IMG/M metagenome (GOLD analysis project Ga0210400, IMG submission 155456) | Forest soil microbial communities from Barre Woods Harvard Forest LTER site, Petersham, Massachusetts, United States - Inc-BW-H-26-M | ecosystem: Environmental > Terrestrial > Soil >... | reverse complement strand
AAGAACGCCGGCTCCCGGGATTGTTCAAAAACCATCCTACCCTCATGTTCAACGGTTACGGCGACCAGGTGGCCAGTCTTTACTCGGGGATGGATCTGCGCAAGAACTTCTGATGCGTTAGAGTTTTACCACTGAGGCCACTGATCAAAAAGCAAGATGTTTTAGCCGCTGATTCGCGCTGATTGCCGCTGATCATCCGGTGGAAGAACAACCCTTTGGCGGAACAGTATTTTTCGTACTCGCTTTGGACCTGCGGGGGCTAAGCCCAGTTGATTTTAAAAGCTTTGCGGCACGAGTAAACTCGTGCCCTGATACAAACCAAGATCGAAAAAGCGGATTTTTCCGCAAGCTGTTTGGCCCCGGTGTAAAAAGGCTGGCAGGGCAAACATTTAATCTACAACCGCTTTAGCACCAGACGATAAAAAGCGCATCCAGTGTGGATGCGCTTTTAAATTCGGACTGAAAGCTCTCTTCGATCCAATCTTAGTTTGGACTGAAGTTCATTCTTATATCCATCTCCTGCTCGATCGGCTTGCCGTTGAGCAGGGCCGGCTTATATTGGGACTGCTTGGCCGCATCGAAAGCCGCATCGCGGAAGATGAGAGCACCGCTGACAAACTTCACATTATTCACCTTGCCATCGGTTCCCACCCTGACCCGTACCACCACCGGACCACTCACGCGCCTCGCGCGCGCAAACTCGGGATAGACCGGAGGCACTTTGCGAATTACCTGGAGCGGTACAAGCTCCGACTGCACTAAGGCTGCCGGTGCAGCATTGTTGGCCGGCTTGGCCAGGGACGAAAGCGCATTGGATGAAGATCCACTGCCTACAGCCAAGCTGGGAGCAACGTCCGGCGCGGTCTGTGGTTGTCCAGCGTTATAAGCAATTCTGGATGGGCTCGAGCCGATCGCCACGGTCGCGGGAGTAGGCGAGGGTTTGGTCGTCTGCGCCACATTTGAATTCTTAGCTTGGTCCGTCTTCCTGGTATCTGGTCTCTCCGCAATAGCAGGCTTGCTGGGCGCTGCGAAGGTACTGGTGTTTGCGCCTGCGGCGCTGTCGGTGGTTGATGTGGCGGAGGGTTGAGTGGTGGCTCCTGCTGACGGAACGGCGGGTGAAGGCGCTGCATTTGAGGCCGTTTGAGCGCTCTGGGGCGCAGCTGATGTACCCGAAGCTGATGAACTGGAAGAGGACTTCTGCCAGCGCATAACGAATACTCCCCCAGCTACCAGCACCAGGGCAGCAATGCCTATAAAAATCATTTTGCTTCCGGCTGGCTTTTCTTTCTGTTCACCAGCAACCGCGTCGAGAGTACCAAAGCTGGCCTTGGTCATAACGGGTTCTGGCCTGGCTTCTACCCGCTTCTCTTCTTTCTTTGGAAACGGTACCGGCGCTGCCACTTCCGCTGCCAGCGGCACGGGCTTGATGGGTTCCACCTTTGAGACTGGAGCGCTGCTGGAGCGTGCAGGAGCAGACGCGGCGGCCGACGGCGATGCAGCCGGCTTGATCACCACCGGGGCTGGCGCCGGAGCCGGCGCAGGCACAACCGCCATGGGTTTGGGCATGATCACCGGCGGTTCAGGATGCAGCGCACTCTCTTCCCGGGTGCGGCGTTCCTTCTGCAGCAATGCCGCAATCTGGTCGGCCATGGTCTTAAGCACGGCCACATGGGTGATGGTAAAAGCGTGGGGCGTGGGCGCAAACACTGCGAGAACACCGGTCACCCGGTTGTCTTCCCGAATGGGCGTAACCACCATGGAGCGAATGCCGAGCGCGCGAATAGCAACGGTGTCCACACGAGTATCGGTCTCCGCATCGTCGCAACGCAGCTCTTTGCCGGTCTGAATGCAAAGGCCGATAAAACTGCCTTGCACGCGCACTGGAGTGCCAATATCGGGAGCGCTGGCGCCGCTGCGTGCGCGGCACACGATCTCATCCTCGCTGCCTTCACTTAAGGCGATTGCAGCGCCGGAAGCATTGGTAAAGGCCTGGGCACGCTGGGCGATGACTGCCAATTCATCGCCGGGCGAAGACCGCGGCCTCTGTTTCGCCGAGTCGGAAGGTTGGGTTGCCATAATTACGCCGTCCCTAAACTAAAGTAGTGTTGTGCGCGAGGCGCGCATCGCAGGAAAACAAACTCATCCCCTCGTCGCGTATCCGCCACTAGCGCGACGAGCTTAATTCATCTTTCCACATAGACTGGTCAGGCAAAAACCAGGCGTCTAAGCCATATACGCGCGGGGGAAGATCGGACCCTTGTGGGTAGGTACATCGCCTACGGCAGAAGAAGGCCGGAGTTTACGGCCAAACCTTTCTCTTCTCCGCACCAGCCGCTGCGCCGCTTGACTGCACTGCAACTGGACGAGCAGCATCTGAGCCAATTGTGCTGCCTCCTTCAAGAATCCGCGCTGCAACCCGCAACGCTTCGATTTCAGCTTGAAGTCCTGAAATCTGCGCTTGAAAAATAGCAATCTGATTTTCTTTTTCCTTGATAGCGTCGTAAATATTTGTCATAGAGTGATGGGCCTCGCCGATGCCCGAATATTATCAATTACCCGCCGAAAGTCAACTGGCAGATGAGGGCCTATTGATCAACTTTTTACCCTAAGGGACTGTACTATCAGACCATGAACTACCAGACCATCGAGTTTGGCCTACGAAAAAATGGCGTAAATAAGCCTATGAAAAACGGAGAAACGGGTATGAAATCAGGTACTCTGATTCCGTGGCGCATTAGGGATCCCTAATGTAATGTTGGCGCGCCGCCAGTACCACTAAAGTAACCTGCTTGCACTAGAATTTAACGATTAAGTTAGCGCCCCTCAGACCGGTCTTAACCGGCCATGGCTTTTTCATTTCAACCAAACAAAAGTCTGGCGATGCAACCAGCCGCAATTGAAATTGCATGCGCAATCGGGTTTAGAGCCACGGAAAGAGCGATTAGTGTAGTGTGAGTTTATAGCTAAAGTTCGGTTGCTGGTGGCGCTAACACGGGTCCTTCGACTACGCTCTGGACAGGCTCTCTGGACAGGCTCTACTGGACAGGCTCTAAAGGTCCGTTCTTCCACCCTTTGCGAAGACCACTATTTCCTAAACAGGTCTAGTTTTCCAAATTATGGAATCTGGGGTTCACACCGTGGGCGCGGATAACTGGACGGAGTCTATCTGCTTGAAAATTACGCTGAGTTGCTTGATCAATCTCATCCAGGCAAGCACCAGGATGCTCCCGATCAGGATCAACGCCAGGCATAGCCCTGCCCAAAATCCGGTTGCCCCCCATCCGGCCTTGAAGCACAGCGTTGCTCCGAGCGGGACTCCGATCATCCAATAGCCCAGCAAGTGGACCAGCATGGGCGTGCGGGTGTTTCCCGCTCCACGGAGCGCGCCGGCGATCACCACTTGAAGGCCATCGAAGAGCTGAAAAATGCCGGCGACAAGCAGCAAGGATGTCCCGGCGCGAATGACTTCGGGCTGCGAGCTGTAGATGCGAGCAATTGCTCCTGGGAAACAGATCAAGACCAGGGCCGAGCACGACATGAAGGCCACCCCAAACAGGATTGCCATCCACCCCGAACGGACCGCCCCAGACATGTTGCCTGCTCCAATGGCCTGGCCCACCCGCACGGCAGCAGCAGAAGACACGCCCAGGGGCACCATGAAGGTGAGACTGGCAACGTTGAGGGCAATCTGGTGCCCGGCAAGGGGCACGGCTCCTAACCGCGCAATGAGCACGGTGGCCGCGGTGAATGCCGAGATCTCCAGCAGGAATTGAAAAGCCGCGGGCAGCCCCAGTCGCAACAGCTCGCGAATGCGCTTCAGTTCCACGCGACGCGAAGCGTGCCACAATCCGGCCGATCGATGGCGGTCGTAATAGAGCACCGCTATCACGAGAAACACCACCATGTAGACCCGCGAAACAAATGTAGACCAGCCGCTGCCCACCACACCAAAGGCCCGAAACCCCAGATGACCATAGACAAAGACCCAATTTCCCAAAAGGTTGACCAGATTGGCGGAAACCAGTGCAAAGGCCACCGGCTTTACGATTCCCATGCCTTGCAGGTAGCGGCGCAAAACAAAATACAGCGCCAGCGGCAAGGCGCTCCAGGTCAGGGCTTTCAGGAATGGTACGGTCAACTCCACCACCGAAGGCGCAATGCCGAGCCGGTCCAGAAATGGCAGCCAGGCCAGAATAAAAATCATCAGCGCCGGGGACAGGGCCAGCGCCAGATACAGGGCATTGAAAAAAACCCGATGGCACTCCTCCAATTTCCCGGCCCCAAAAGCCTGGGAAACCAGCGTATCCAGACCCAGCATGATGTTGCTGCCGAAAATTGCCACGCAATAAAACAAAATAGTGCCAACACTCACCGCGCCGATGGCGGTAGCGCTATCCGGCAAATGGCCCACCATAATGGTGTCAACAACGTTCATGCTTAACCAGCCCAACTCGCTCAACACCAGCGGAGCGGCAAGGCGCAGCATGGGACGGAACTCCTGGCGCATTTCAAAGAAGTGAAACACAGTTACAGATTTACCACAGATATGAATGGGATGGTCTGATGGTCAATTCAAGCGGAGGCCACAGCGCTGGCGATCACAGATTACCAGAATTGCCATAACTGCCAAATTTGCCATAATTGAAAAAGCTCGCCACACTCGGTTCAGCGGCGGCCCGACTCCGCTGTCCGCTTCGCGGGTCACTGCGCCGGAGGGCTCGGCTTCGCCTTGTCCGCAGGTTTTGCGGGCGAGGAGGGAGGCGGCATCTTGAACACGGAATCTTCTACCGGGACGTTGAATTCCACTTTTTCATACGTAATCTTGGCATTTGCCATCTCGGAGCCCCCCGCGTGGACTTGAATGGAAAACGGGACCTGGATCCCGCTCACGTCCTTGTAGTCTCCCAGAGTGTACTCTGCCACGATCTCAGTTCCCCTCTGCGTGATCTTTCCTATTATCTTGATGGCCAGAAAACTGTCGGCTGCCAGGTATATATTGCGCACGTCCCCATTCTTCAACGTGACCTTGAGGTTATAAGCGTCTGCGTCGCCAATTTTTTCTTTTCCTACGAGCTCAACCTTGTGTCCCTTTTGCTTATAGTCAACCAGAGGGCCATCGGTGTCCGCTTCTTCCTGAAGTGGTTTCAGCTCATCCCCAGACATTGGCTCCGCATCTGTTTTCCCCGTAAAAGGAACGATCTGCCATCCATTCTGGCCATCATAGGCCTGGACCAGATCAAGACCCTGAATCGTGATAACACGGCGCAACTTGTTGGGACGCTTTGTTACCTCCACAAATCCAGCTTGTACCGGCCCGCCTTCAAAAGTTCCTGTCCGCCGGGAACTCGTGACCGCTCTGATCTTCTCCAGACCGCCTTCGGCGGCTACGTTTTTAGCGATAATCTCATCCACGGTCTGGGCCGCCAGGACAGCAGGAAACACTATAAGAAGGGATGCCAGTAACATCAGTCTGCGCATAAAAATCTCCTCGTGTCGGAAGTTCTGACCATACGATGCGGAAGCGGGTAAGTCAAATGAGAAGAGCAGCAATTAGCACTTGGCAATTAGCAAATAGCCAGACTGCATACTCTATCCGCTTTGATTAACTAATCGTAGATCTCAAACTCGCTGGATTGAGTACCTGGTCCGCGATTGTGTCTTGCAGCGATGTACGGCTATTTGCTAATTGCCAAGTGCTAATTGCCGCTCTTTACTCAAACAGCAAAGCTGTGCCGCTGAATGCCGCGGCAAATTGTTGGGCATCCAGTTTTGTCAGGCCCAGGCTGGGATCGATAATCTCAGCCGATTTCTTGCGCCACGCCACCAGAACTACATAATGGCTCTTTCTCCAATGGAGAATGGCCGGCAATGGAAGCTGGTGCAAGGCTGAAAGTTTCACGGCCACCCCCCGGCACCTCAGCCCGAAGCGTTGCGCCACTTTTAGGAGCGTATGGGCATCCACGCCTTGAGGACCGAGCTTCATCAGGCGATGAAGCTCTACGGTTTGCACCTGCTTGCCGTGAGCGGCCAAGACCATTGCCAGGCAAGCAGCGCCGCAGTCGGACGTTTCACGTTGCAAGATGATAGGGACCTTGGGCGCGCGGATCGTTAGTTGCTTACGTAGGAGTTTCTCTCTTCCTGGGTCTTCATCCTTCTGGGAGATGGGGAGCGATGCCGGAGATCTTTTGCGTACCATGCGAGTCTCAAGAATAGCTCCCAAAATATCAGAATCCAGTCCAACATGCGTACACTGGACAGGTCGCTGACAGCTCCAGATGAAGACATGTGTCAGCGCACAGCCTGTCCTAGGGGTTGAGCTTGGCCAGTCGAGGGAAGTTCATTCGTGCCACACACGAGTGAACTCGGGTCATAAAGGGCATCAAGAAAAACGGATACGCCGACTCAGAAACCGCGCTAGGAACTAGACTGGCATGATTCCTTTGACTCGTGGTACTGGCTGTAATGACTATCTTCGGCGGTTTCCAGTTTTCTCACATCTTTTGAGGCGGCGATAAATAAGCCGCAAATAGGACACCAGGATTCAATCAGGCTGGGATGTACATGAGACTCGACGTGCCGGTATTGGATTTGATGCAAAGCCATATGAGAGAAAAATACTCCAGTCCCATCTGATGCAGACATGGCCTGCGTAAAGCACTTCATTAAGGTGATTTTGCCGCGCTCTCAGGTGTCGAAGGCTTTCGATTTTTAGACAGGCGCTCTGTCGCGGATTGAATCCCTAGTTGGCCACAGCTTTGGGAGTATCGTCTTCTTCTTCAAATACCGGCAATTCGTACACGACAACGTTGAACCCCGGCTGCGCCTGAATATGAGGAGCGTGGCGCACTACTTCAAATTGCACGTGGTCCTTGCACTTGGAGCACCGGGGAAAGATCTGGCCGGCCAGTAGCGTAACTTCGTGGGGAAGGCGGTGTCCTGCGTGCGTGACCCGGTAGATGCCGCTTTCGGGTACAGTGTCACCGGTATTAAATTTTTCAACTTTCACTGGCCCCTTTTTTGTCTTAAAACCCTGCGTATACAAACAAAATTATGGGATGCCATAAAGTGGCAAGAGAGTTGCACGGGATGAGTTGGGGGGTTACATGGCCGGCTTGGAGGTTTGTTCGTCGGGATAGTCCTCCAAAATAGCTTGGTGACCGCTTACCGAGGTCGGCGCTTGGACCGCCCGGCGCAATTCAAAGCGCACTGCGTCGCGGCACTGAAGGCATTGGGGAAAGCGGACTCCCCGGGTAAGGGTGGCCTCATGCATCAGCCGATGGGAGTCGTGATCAACCCGATAGATCCCGCTCTCCGGCACATGTTCGCCCGGACGATACTTCTTTTTCATTCTTGTTCCTATCCAGCTATCTGGAGATGGAGAACAAAATGGCCCGAAACATATTACGTGCTCCCCAAATCTGGATGCAAGAGTTGCAAGAGTTATAAAACCGCCTTAACACCACCTTAACCCTGAGCTGTTCAGCGAAAGGAAAAACTAAAAGCAACCACACAGGCCGCTGAGGAACACTGAGAATGACCAAGACCAAAACCTCAACGCAGAGGTCGCGGAGCAAGAGCAGAGGGGCACAGAGGGAATCAACGAAATAAGTCGGGGCCTAAAGCGGCATAGAAAATTTGCGAGAAAAGGCGGAATTTCAAAGCACATCGTAGTACGACATCGCAGTACAGAGTCACACCTGAAAAGGCAGGGTGGAGAATCTTCCGTATTTTGAGCGCCCCCGCGAAGGTTGGTGGTCTTGCCCTTACAACCTACGACATTACAACCTGCCTGCTGTTGACAACCGGAATCTCATTCGCTTAGGATCACAGCTCAATGTTTTCTCCGACCCGCCATCGTCACCACCATCATCATCATGTGACCAACGTGTCGGCGGAGGCCTGCAAGACTTAATCCAGCGCAATCATAAGATTCACGGCCCGCCGGCAAAGAAACCGGCGGGCTTTTTGTTTGCGCCCCCAAACTCAAGAGGAAAACATGCAAATTGACTTCGACAAGATGGATGGCCTGGCTCCCGCAATCGTGCAGGAGGATTCAACCGGCGAGGTACTCATGGTGGGCTTCATGAATGCCGAGTCCTACGCCAAGACGGTCGATACCGGGTACGTCACTTTCTATTCCCGCACCCGGCAGAAACTGTGGACCAAGGGAGAGACCTCCGGCAACAAGCTGCGGATCATCTCCGCCCTTACGGATTGCGACCGCGACACGATTCTGCTGCGCGTGTACGTGGAAGGCGACGGCCTGGTCTGCCACACCGGCACTAAATCTTGTTTCACCGAACCCCTGACCATTAAATCCCCAGAGGTGGCCCGATGAAATTGCGCGTAGGAATTCCCAAAGGCAGTTTGCAGGAGTCCACGGTCGCTTTGTTCAAGCGCGCCGGACTTAACGTCTACACCAGCAGCCGCTCTTATTTCGCCAACACTGACGATCCTGAAATTGAGTGCATGTTGATCCGGGCCCAGGAGATGTCCCGTTATGTGGAACATGGCGTGCTCGACTGCGGTCTCACCGGAAGGGACTGGGTCATTGAAAGCGGGCTGGAAGTAGTGACCGCGGCCGAGCTCGTCTATGCCAAGCAGAGCACCGGGAAAGTCCGCTGGGTGCTGGCAGTGCCGGAAGACTCAGGGTTTCAGAAAGCCGAGGACCTTGCGGGCAAGATCATCGCCACGGAGCTGGTCAACGTGACCAAAAATTACTTTTCCAGCCGCAACGTGCCGGTCAAAGTGGAATTTTCCTGGGGAGCAACCGAGGTCAAACCGCCCATGCTGGCCGATGCCATTGTCGAGATCACCGAAACCGGCAGTTCCCTGCGTGCCAACCGGCTGCGTATTATTGAAACGGTCCTGGAGTCGAGCACCCAACTCATCGCCAATAAAAAATCCTGGGAAGTAACGCCCACACGCCAAAAAATCGAGAACCTTGCTCTGATGCTATGTGGCGCGCTCTACGCTCAGGGGCGCGTGGGGCTCATGCTTAACGTCCGCAAACATGATCTGGATACCGTGTTGTCGGTTTTGCCCGCCCTGCAAAAGCCTACAGTTTCCGCTCTCAGCGATGGCGAGTGGGTGGCGGTGAACACCATTATTGAAGAAAGTACCGCCTGGAAGATCATGCCCCAGCTCAAGGCAGCCAAAGCCGAGGGCATTGTAGAGTATCCATTGAACAAGGTGGTGGTGTGATGAGGTTGCTTGCGGAGAAAAAGGCGGAGGCTTTGGTGCGCAAGTTGGAACAGCGCGGCGCTACGGATCTGGCCCGAGTCGAAAAGCAGGTCCGGAAGATCGTGGAAGACGTCCGCAAGAAAGGCGATCCGGCCTTGCGCCGCTATGCGGAAAAGCTGGATGGACTTGCGCCCAAGCAGCCGTTCTGCGTTTCGAAGGACGAGCTGGAACATGCCTGGTCTGCCGTCTCCGAGCAGTTCCGGCAGGCATTACAAGCAGCCGCCTTGAACATCCGGCGCTACTGTGAATGGCAGAAGCCGCAGGAATGGCGGCATTCCACGCAGCCGGGCATCCAGGTGGGCCAGGTAGTACGTCCTTTGGAATCGGCGGGATGTTATGTGCCGGGTGGGCGGTATCCTTTGCCCTCCACCATGCTCATGACGGTGATTCCCGCGCAGGTAGCGGGTGTGCGGAACATTCGAGTTGTGTCGCCCCGTCCTGCACTGGAAACCATGGCTGCCGCATTTTTTTTGGGTATTAAAGAGTTTTACCGCATCGGCGGCGCGCAGGCGATTGCCGCCCTTGCTTATGGGACAAAGTCTGTACCGCGCGTGGATAAGATCGTGGGTCCGGGGAACCTGTTTGTTACCGCCGCCAAGAGGCAAGTGGCATTCGATTGCTCCATTGATTTTCTCGCCGGGCCAACCGAGGTGGTCATCGTGAGTCACAGGGGAGAGCCCAGTTTTATTGCCGCTGATCTGGTGGCCCAGGCGGAACATGATCTGGAAGCCCTGGCAGTCTTCATCACCACTTCCGGCGATTTGGCCCGATCCGTGGCCCAGGAGACCACTGCCCAGGCAAGCAGGAACAAAACCGCCCGAGCTTCTCTCATTCGCAATGGGGCCATTCTGATAGCCGGCTCGCGTGAACAGGCCATGGAATTTGCCAACCGCATAGCCCCCGAACACATTACTGTAGATGAAGAAGATCTGGCCTGCGTTCAGAATGCCGGTTCCATCTTTGTGGGCGATTATTCACCCCAGGCAGCGGGTGATTATGCGGTGGGCCCCAATCATGTTCTGCCCACCGGGGCCGTGGCGCGCTTTCGCGGCGGGTTGGGCGTGCAGGATTTCGTGAAAGCGATCTCCGTGCAACAACTCTCCCGCGAGGGTCTGCGCCAGATCGGTCCGGTTGTAGTGACGCTGGCGGAAGCCGAAGGACTCAAAGCCCATGCCGATTCCATCAGCGTGAGGTACGCTCATGCTTAAAGTCCGCAAGTGTCTCGATAAAGTACGGGAGTATCACTCCCCTGCGCTCGATCCTGCTCTCGACTTGCGCCTGGACTTAAACGAGAGCACCACGGGTTGCTCGCCGCGCGTGCTGGCCAAAATGCGCTCCCCTGGATGCCAGGACGCTGGCTCTTATCCGCCCCGGGAGCCTGCCGAAGAGATGGTGGCGGAGTTCCTGGGAATAGAGCCCTCCCAGGTCCTGCTCACCAACGGCGCTGATGAAGGCATTGACCTCCTTTGCCGTGCGTATCTGGAGCCGGAGAAGGAAATCATTGTCGTTATACCTGCCTTCAACATGTACGAGATTTTTGCTCACGGCGCCGGAGCAACCGTTGTGCGCGTTCCTGCCGGCCCGGATTTCACCTTTCCCACGGACAAAATCCTTGCAGCCGTCACGCCCCGTACCAGGATGGTGGTCATTACCAATCCCAATAATCCAACCGGAATAGTTGCAGCGCGGAATGACATTGACAGGGTGCTGAGGGCCGCTCCGGAGGCTGCCGTGCTGCTGGATGAAGCCTATTTCGAGTTCTACGGCGAAACCATGATGGACGAAATTGGGAAGGTCCCCAACCTGTTTGTAGCTCGAACATTCTCCAAGGCCTATGGGCTGGCCGGTGTCCGGCTGGGGATTTTGGCTGGGCCAGCCGAACACATCTCGGTCCTGCGATGCTTGACCTCTCCCTTCAACGTCAATGTATTTGCGCTTGAATGCCTGTCTGAAGCCCTGGCTGATCGGCAATTCATTGCGGACTACGTGAAGCAGGTGCGTGGCACGCGTGAATGGCTGCGACACGAACTGGAGCTGCTGGGCTTTCACAGCTGGCCCAGCCAGACAAATTTTGTGCTGGCAAAATTTGGCGAGCTGGTCCCCGCAATACTTGCGGCCATGACCGCCCAGGGAATCGCCCTGAGAAACCGCCCGGATTGCCCAGGGTGCATTCGCATCAGCATCGGCACCCAAGAGGAAATGGAACGCGTGGTGAGCGTGCTGAAGCAGGCCCTGGCTCAAAATCCAGTCGCGCAGCAGGTGACCCGATGAGAAAAGCGAAGCTGCACCGCAATACTACCGAAACCAACATCCAGCTCGCGCTCACGATTGAGGGCCGGGGGCAGTATGAGGTTTCCACCGGCATCCGGTTCTTTGATCACATGCTGGAGTTGTTCGCGCGCCACGGCGCGTTCGATCTCAAGCTAAACGCTAAAGGCGATCTGGACGTTGACCAGCACCACACGGTGGAAGATGTAGGCATTGCGCTGGGAGAAGCCTTTCACAGCGCGCTTGGCGATAAGCGCGGTATCCTGCGCGCAGGCTACTTTGTGATGCCCATGGACGAGACATTAGGCCTTGCGGCGGTGGACTTCAGCGGACGAGCGGCCGCAGTGATCAATACCCGGGTACGCACGCGCATAGTAGGCGACCTGCAGTCAGAGCTGGTCTATGATTTCTTTGAAGGCTTTGCCCGCGGCGCACGGGCCAACGTGCACGCCCGCGTGATCTACGGACGCTCCAATCACCACAAGATTGAAGCCTTGTTCAAAGCCTTTGCCCGTGCCTTGCGCGTCGCCTGCTCTCGCGACCGTCGCCTGGCCAAAATGCTTCCCAGTACCAAGGGGCTCATATGATTGCTATTGTGGATTACGGCGCGGGAAACATTAGCTCGGTCAAAAAGGCCCTTGAGCATGTACAACCAGAGTCGCCAGTCGAAGTCACGAATGATCCAGCAGTAATCGCCACGGCTGATAAGCTTGTCATGCCTGGAGTGGGACATTTTTGCCGTTGCGAAGGCCTGAATCTCAATTTGCGCCCCGCCGTTCTGGAAGCCATCTCGCGCGGCACGCCTTTCCTGGGAATATGCGTGGGCATGCAGTGGCTCTTTGAGGGCAGCACCGAGGCCCCCGAAACTCCCGGCGCTGCTTTATTCCCAGGACAGTGCTCCAAGTTCCCATCCAACGTAAAGTCTCCGCACGTGGGCTGGAACAGAATTGAACTGTGCCATGAATCACGGTTGTTGCGCGGCATTCAGGACGGCTCATTTGTCTACTACACGCACTCGTTCCGCGCTCCCATGGTTGAACAGACAGTGGCGGCCACCCAGTATGGCGGGACGTTCTCCGCTGCGGTGGAGCGCGGCAATATCTTTGGAGCACAATTCCATCCGGAAAAATCCGGGCCCACAGGACTGAGGATTCTTGAAAACTTCTGCGCCATCTGAGCAGCTGACCAAGCGCATTATCGCCTGTCTGGATGTAGATGCGGGGCGAGTAGTCAAAGGAGTGCAATTCGAACAGCTTCGCGATGCGGGCGATCCCGCTGAGCTGGCCCGTATCCACGCTGAAGCGGGCGCCGATGAAATTGTCCTGCTCGACATTACCGCGACTGCCGAAGGGCGCAAGACCCTGGTGGATACCGTCCGGCGGACTGCCCGTCAACTCTTTGTTCCCTTCACCGTAGGCGGAGGCATTCGAACGCTGGCCGATGCAGCCGGAATCTTTGACGCCGGGGCCGATAAGATCAGCATCAACTCGGCGGCCATTGCCAATCCCGGTCTGATTGGCGAGATCGCAGCCCGCTTTGGCTCCCAGGCGGTGATTGTGGCCCTTGACGCCAGGCGCGGGACTCATGAAGCCGATGCGGCTGAGGTCTGGGTGGCCGGCGGACGGAGACCAACTGGCAAGAAAGCCCTCCAGTGGGCCCGCGAAGCGGAAAACCGCGGCGCAGGAGAAATCCTGCTGACCTCAATGGACCGCGACGGAACCGGCGCAGGCTTTGACTGCGAGCTGACGGCAGCCGTCGTCGGACAGGTCTCCATCCCAGTCATTGCCTCCGGGGGAGCAGGAAACGTGCAACACTTTATCGATGTCTTTTCCGCAGGCAAGGCGGACGCGGCCCTGGCTGCCTCAATCTTCCACTTCGGCACCCACGCCGTAGCGGAGCTGAAGCAGACCCTTCTCAACGCCGGAATCCCCATGAGGTGGCCATGCTGATTCCGTCTATTGATGTGCTGGGCGGAAAAATTGTCCAGCTTGTTCAAGGTGAAAAGAAGGCCCTGGAATTTAACGATTTCGATTACTGGATCAATCGGTTTTCCGAATATCCCCTGGTGCAACTGATTGACCTGGACGCAGCTATGGGCCAGGGCAGCAATCACGAACTGATCGCCATGGTGTGCCAGCGCCTTCCGTGCCAGGTGGGCGGCGGAATTCGCAACCGCGAGCGCGCAGCAGAATTGCTTGGCCTTGGGGCAAGGCGGGTCATTTTTGGCTCTTCGTTGCTGCAAGATGGCAAGATCAACGTCGCTCTTGCTGAAGTGTGCTCCGCGCATCTGGGAACTGAGCGGCTGACCTTTGCCATTGATTCACGGAATGGCAAAGTGTCCATCAAGGGCTGGAAAGAAAATACCGAGATTAGCCCCCTCGACATGCTGCAAGCGCTCGGCTCTTATTGCGGAGCCTTCCTGTACACCCACATCGACACCGAAGGAACCATGACAGGCTTTCCAATGGAGGTAGCTCGCGGACTGCGGCAAGCTACGACAAAGCAGTTGATCGTTGCCGGCGGCATTCGATCCATGGATGAGGTAAACGCGCTTGACGCGATCGGGGCCGATGCTGTGGTGGGGATGGCGATCTATACGGGGTTGATCAAGTAAGAAAGAGGCAAATGCATTTTTGCCGCGAATTTGCGCGAATGAACGCGAATTAAAACAAAAAACTAAATAAAGAAAAAAACGATTTTAAGAAGAACGATATGAGGATATCCTCGCGTTGGTTCTCGCCTTATTCGTGTTCATTCGCGTAATTCGCGGCTAAAAATCCTACAACTTCACGCTCACCGAAACTCCATCCCGTAGCGGCAGGATGGTGGTAAAGAAATCTTCCATGGCATAGAGCTTCCGGTTGAATTCCTGGATGGCGCGCGTGGATTCCTCTTGCGGCTTGTCCTGCGTGACCTTGCCGCTCCACAGGACGTTATCCGTGATAAACAGCCCGCCCCGGCGAAGGCGTGGCTTCACCAGATGCAGCACGCGGGGATAGTCTTCCTTATCGACATCGTTGAAAATGACGTCGAACTCCTGCTTCTGCTCGGAAAGCAGTTCCAATGCATCTCCGACCTGGATTCGTATACGGTTTTCGAGCCCTTCCCGCCGGAAGTAGCCGCGAGCTTCATCGGCCTTCTTCTGGTCGCCGTCCGTGTAGAAGACTTCCCCGCCCTCTCCCACGGCCTGCGCCCACCAGATGGTGGAGTAGCCGATGGCGGAGCCAAGCTCAAAAATCTTGCGTGCGTTGATGAGGCGCGCGTACTGAAACAACACACGCGCAACCGCCGGCCCCACAATGGGAATATTGCGCTCGTGTGCCTGCTGTTCCATGTCGCGCAGTACGGGACCGCGCTCCGGCAGCAGGCTATAGAAATACTTTTCAACAGCAGGATCGGTTATGTTCATCAGGAAACCGTTTCTCCGGGCTTCATGGTCATGAGTTCAACTCTCAGGCCAGCCGCTTTAAGTTCGCTCCCGAATTCCTCGGGAGTTCCGGTAAGCAGTGGGAAGGTGCCAAAGTGCATGGGAATTACCGCCTTGGGCTTTAACAGGCGGCAGGCGTAAGCAGCCTCCTTTGGCCCCATGGTGAAGCGGTCGCCAATCGGCAGCATGGCCAGGTCCGGACGGTACAACTCATGGATGATGGCCATATCGCCAAACACACAGGTGTCGCCAGCGTGGTAGATCCTGGTTCCGTTCTCGAATTCGATGACGTAGCCGCAAGGCTCTCCCCCGTACACAACAGAGTCTCCACCCTCAATGCCGCTGGAGTGAAAAGCATTGACCATGGTGACCTTGATGTCCCCGACTTTCACGCTGCCGCCTTTGTTCATGGGCGCAATCTGCCTGGCTCCGTGTTTTTGCATCCATCCGCAAAGCTCGTAGATGCCGACCACTGTGGGATTATGCTTCTTGGCCAGCTCGGCCGCGTCCCCAATATGATCGCTGTGGCCATGGGTGCACAGCATCACGTCAATCCGGTCAAAGCTCTTCTTGTCGGCTGGCGTAGCCGGATTGCCTGTAACCCAGGGATCAACGATTACCTTCTTGCCGCCTGGGGTTTCAATCAAGAACGTCGCATGTCCCAGCCAAGTTACTTTGATTCCGTTGAGTTTCATCTCGTGCTTGCCTCTTATGAAGTTTTGATGCCTTCGATGCTTTCGCGAAAACACAAAATTCTAGTTGTTGGAAGAGCACTTAGCAATCAGCACTCAGCATTCAGCCAAACAGAGAGCAATTAGCAGTTAGCAATTAGCAATTGGCAATTGGCCAAAAAAACCAAGGTCAACGACGCAACCACACATTCGCCGCGCTCGTGCAGGCTCCGTCACAAAGGAATACTGAGAAAGGCAAGAATCAAAAACCTCAACGCAGAGGACGCGGAGCAAAAGCAGAGGACGCAGAAGGAATTCCATTTCCTTTTGGCTAATTGCCAATTGCTAACTGCTAATTGCTCTCTGACGGCTGACTGCTCGTATCGAATGCTAAAATCCTGCCATGCCGGAAATACTTCTGAGCCGTGACCAAATCGCTGTGCGTGTAGCTGAAATAGGGCAGCAAATTACCACCGATTTCGCCGGGCAATCTGTCTTACTCATTGGCGTTCTCAAAGGCGCGTGCATGTTCCTGGGCGATCTGGCGCGGCAAATCCAGCTGGATGCAACTTTCGATTTCATCGCGGTCCGCAGTTACGGTGACCGGCACAGCACCGGCGAGGTACAGCTCATCAAAGACGTGACCATGCCGTTGCGGAACCAAAACGTTGTCCTGGTCGAGGACATCCTCGATACCGGTCTCACCATGACCTTCCTGAAGAAGATGCTCATGGCCCATCAGCCGCGCGTCCTGAAGACCGCTACGCTGCTTGATAAGCCCTCCCGCCGTGTCCTGCCAATTGAGGCGGATTATGTCGGATTTCTGATTCCGGACCGGTTCGTAATCGGCTACGGCCTTGATTACGTCGAACGGTATCGCAATCTTCCCGACATCTGCGTTCTTGCAGAAGCACCCCGAAAGTAGTGTTACAATCCGATTTGGAATGTCTTACGTCATTTCTGATTTCCAGACGAAAGTCAGGAACTGGCAATCCGTAGCCAGTGCCATTGACCACACCCTGCTCAAGCCGGAAGCTACCCGAGATCAGATCACCCGGCTCTGCGAAGAGGCGGCCTTCTACAAATTTGCCGCGGTATGCGTGAACCCCTGCTGGATCAGCCTGGCGGTGAGTGTGCTTCGCCGCACGCCGGTCAAGATTGCAACCACCATCGGCTTCCCTTTGGGCGCCAACCACACCACTGTGAAACGCGTGGAAGCTGTTGAAGCCATTCGCGTAGGGGCCCAAGAGCTCGACATGGTCATGAACATCGGCGCGCTCAAGTCAGGCGACCGGAAACTGGTGCAGACCGACATTGCGGCAGTCGCCAAGGTGGCCCACAATGCCGGCACCATTCTTAAAGTGATCCTGGAGACGCCACTCCTCACGATTGAAGAAAAGATTCTTGCCTGCGAGCTGTCACTGGCCGCCAAAGCCGATTTTGTAAAAACCGCAACCGGTTTTTTTGGCGGGGCCACAGTGGAAGACGTGGCGTTGCTGCGTGGCGTCGTGGGTGACCGCGCCCAGGTCAAGGCCTCCGGCGGAATCCGCAGCTCGGCCGCGACCAGCGCCATGCTCGATGCAGGAGCTGACCGCATCGGCGCCAGCGCCAGCGTCGCCATTGTTCGCGAGCTGGGCGCGCCGGAGCTAGAAAGCACTCAGCATTCGGCACTCAGCACTCAGCCAGAGAAACACTGAAGGCATACTGCGACCATCGACGTTATCGCTGCCTACGCAAGGGCAGTCTTACCACTGATTTCCACTGATCGAAAAGCAGCAATTGGCAAATAGCAAATAGCAATTGGCAATTGGCCAGAACGGCAAGAACTTATGACGATAGAGTCTAACGGATAAGTACTGATTTTGATTGGCTAATTGCTAATTGCCATTTGCTAATTGCTCTTCCAGCCGCTGAGTGCTGACTGCCTTCCTGC
>Ga0210400_10002383_pt1 | contig 17543 bp, 18 predicted proteins | sample IncBWH26MmetaG_FD_155456 | JGI IMG/M metagenome (GOLD analysis project Ga0210400, IMG submission 155456) | Forest soil microbial communities from Barre Woods Harvard Forest LTER site, Petersham, Massachusetts, United States - Inc-BW-H-26-M | ecosystem: Environmental > Terrestrial > Soil >... | reverse complement strand
AAGCAGCCGGCAGCGGATGACCGCCCGTTCGTTCTTGCAGAACAGGTTCTCGACGCGTTTCAGCGCGATCGGATTGACGTTCCACGTGTCGCCCGAGATGTAGTTGACCAATTCCACGCGGCAAGCGGCCGGAGCGTGGAAGCGGTGATACATGCTCGAAGTCAGCCGCAGTGTCGCGTACTCGCCGCCTTGGTAGTAACGCACCAGTGCCGCATCGCCGAGCAGCTCCAACAGAGGATAGGGATAACCCTTCGCCTGCAGCACCGTCCCGTCGCTGACGGTGCCGCACGCTCCCACCAGCGCGTCGCATGGGCTCACCAGCACCCGCGGGTCCTCATCGACCGGACGCGCACCCGCTTTGAGCTCACGGGTAAAGCAATCATGCAGGCTGGTGAAGCGAGTCTGTTTCGCGTCACTCAAATCAAGGTCGGAGAACAGCCGCCACAAGCCCAGGCAGGCGCCGCACACCCAGGGGTGCTCGATCCGGCTCAACCATCCCATGAAATGCGTCAACAGCCGGCGCGGGATGCGGTTGGTCAGCAGGAAGTTGAGGTCCTCCTGCTGCACCACTCTGGCGATGACGGATCGTACGGTCATCTCAGTGTCATTCGTCTGCAATAGAGTTCGCGGCCTGAGATCCGACACCAAGGGAAACGTCGATTAACACCATCTCCGTCGTCTCGTATGGCTTGGGCGCCGTGGCGCTGGTCGCGGTGCTGCATCGCTTGCGGATGCGACTGCAGCTGTCGCGCGCCAAGCACCGCTCGTTGACCGGGCATTCGCGCATGGCGCGCCGCTTCGCCGCCCTGGTACCCTTCTATGAATACGGCGAAGCGGTCTTCTTCCGCGTGGACGGCGCTCCCGACGATATTGCCGCGGCGCGGCGCGCAGGGTTCATGCGGCTGGCCGACCTCTATGCCGAACGGTTCAAGAAGACGGCGGCGCTCACCCGCGAAATCGCAGCAGGCGTCTCCGACCTGCAGTTCACTTCCCGCTACCGCGTGCCGTTCCAGTTCAGCCGTTTCGTGCGCCAGCACTTCAAGCCGGGTGCCTTTGCCGAGTCCTCGTCCGGTGTGACGGTCACCGATCTCGACGGCAATCGGCTCTACGATTTGACGGGCTCCTATGGGGTCAACGTGTTCGGCTATGACTTCTACAAGGAGTGCATCGAGCGCGGTGCTAAGCGGGTTCACGACTTGGGTCCGGTGCTCGGCACCTACCATCCGGTGACCGCCCACAACGTGCGTCGCCTGCTGCAGATTTCCGGACTGGAGGAGATATCCTTTCACATGTCGGGCACCGAAGCCGTCATGCAGGCGGTGCGGCTTGCGCGCTACCATACCGGGCGCAGCCACCTGGTGCGCTTCTGCGGCGCTTATCACGGCTGGTGGGGCGACGTTCAACCCGGCGTCGGCAATCCGCTGGCGGCGCGCGAAACCTACACCCTCAAGGACCTGCACTCCGCCAGCTTGCGCGTGCTGCGCCAACGCAGCGACATCGCCTGCGTGCTGGTGAATCCCTTGCAGGCATTGCATCCCAACATCAGCGCACCCGGCGATTCGACGCTCATCGACAGCGGCCGCACGGCGCATTTCGACCGCGCCGCCTACGCCGCCTGGCTCGCGCAATTGCGCGAGGTGTGCACGGCGCGGGGTATCGTGCTGATTTTCGACGAAGTGTTCGTCGGTTTCCGCCTTGGGCAAGGTGGCGCCCAGGAGTATTTCGGCGTGCGTGCCGACATGGTCACCTACGGCAAGACGGTGGCCGGCGGGCTCCCGGTCGGAGTGCTGTGCGGTCTGGCGAAGTTCATGCGCCGCTTTCGCGACGACCGCCCGGCCGACATCTGCTTTGCGCGGGGCACGTTCAATTCGCATCCCTACGTCATGGGCGCCATGTACGAATTTCTCGCCAGGCTCGACACCGACGCCGTACGCGAACTGTATCGCGATCTCGACCTCACCTGGAATTCCCGCGCGCAGGCGCTCAACGAGCGCTTGGCCGCAGCCGAGTTGCCGGTGCGCGTGGCCAATCTGTCTTCGATTTGGACGATCTACTACCCGGTACCGTCGCGTTACAACTGGATGTTTCAATATTATCTGCGCGCCGCCGGCCTTTCCTTGAGCTGGGTGGGAACCGGCCGCCTCATCTTCAGCCTCAACTACACCGACGCCGACTTCACGGCGGTCGCCGACCGGATCGTGTCTGCGGCTGAGGGTATGCAGCGCGACGGCTGGTGGTGGAGCGAACCTCAGCTCACCAACAAAGCCATCAGGCGCCGCATATTCCGGGAAATGATTCAGGCTCGGTGGGCTTCGGCTTCGCCGGCTGCGCCGGCCACCGCGCCCATCGGATCGATGAGCTCGCCGCGCAGCAGGTAGAGCGGCGCCTTGTAATAGGTCTTCACGTCGTTGAACGGGTCGGTGACGATTTTGGTCAGCCACACCAGGCCGGTCTGAACGTCCCGCAGGAAGAACAGGTGCACGGTGCGGAGCAGCAGCGCGCCGATGCCGACGATGAGCCAGATCTCACCGACGCGGCGCACGAATTCGCCGCCGCTGGCGTGCCCTTGGAACAGCCCGAAGAATGTCGGATCGAGCCACAGCAGCGCTGGGCTTAGCGCCCACACCGCGTGCAGAATCACCTTGCGGCGCAGGTTGTAGCCCACTTTGATCTTTTCCTTGTACTCGTGGGTGGCGCGATTGACCGCATCGTAGCCCTTCGGCTCGAAGAAGAAGTGCCCGGATTGGCGGCTCACCATCGAAACCAGCCAGCCGATGAGCGCCGACTTTGCCGGGTCGGTGAATGCGGTGATATAGGCGATGATGAAGCTGACGGCGCTCAATAGATGCAGGGACTGGTTGATGCGGCTGTGATGGTAGTAACGGTGATCATCCCAGCGCTGTGTACGCAGTTCTGCCCAAAAGCTTTGCATAGTGGTTCCTCGAGATGTGCAAAAAGACCGCCATGAAGCAAATATAGTAATTTCGTTACAAGGCTATTACAAAGTCCGCGGCCGCCGCGCGCAATGCGAACCGCGTCGCGAAAAAGATCGCCCGCATTCATCGTATCGTCATCCCAGAATGCGAACGTCACGCGACATGAGAATCATGATCGTTACCGACGCCTGGTTTCCGCAAACCAACGGCGTGGTGAGTACTTTGGCGCAGACCGCGGAGTGGCTGGGGCGTTTCGGTCATGAAGTCAGGATCATCAATCCGACCGATTTTCACAGCGTGGCCTGCCCGACCTATCCGGAAATCCGTCTGTCCATCCTGCCCTACCGCAAGGTGAAACGCAGCATTCTCGAGTTCTCGCCGCAGGCGCTGCATATCGCAACAGAGGGCCCGCTCGGCCTGTGCGCCAGGCGCTTTTGCGTGCGCCGCGGCGTGCCCTTCACGACCTCCTATCACACGCAATTTCCGCAGTACCTGCGGGCGCGCTTCCCGATTCCGCTCAAACTATCGTACCGGGCATTGCGCTGGTTTCACGGCGCGGCCGCACGCTGCATGGTGAGCACTGCCTCGGTACGCGACGATCTCGCGGCGCATGGCTTCCGAAATTTGGCGACCTGGCGCCGCGGCGTGGACACCGGACTGTTCAAACCGTACGGCAAGGATTTCCTGACGCTGCCGCGCCCGATTGCGGCCTACGTCGGCCGGGTTGCCGTCGAAAAGAACATCGACGCCTTCTTGAAGATGGACTGGACGGGCAGCAAGGTCGTCGTCGGCGATGGCCCCGAGCGTGCGCGGCTGACGAAGCAGTATCCCAATGCGATTTTCCTCGGCTACCGCTTCGGCGAGGATCTGGCGCGCCACTTGGCGGCGGCGGACGTGATGGTGTTTCCGAGCCGTACCGATACCTTCGGCCTGGTCAACCTCGAGGCCATGGCCTGCGGGGTGCCGGTCGCGGCGTATCCGGTGACCGGTCCGATCGACGTCATCGAGGACGGCGTCACCGGCTGCCTCGACCCCGACCTTGCGGCCGCGGCGCAGCGCGCCCTCGCGATCGATCCCAACGCCTGCCGCAAGCACGCCTTGAAATCGGGCTGGGATGTCTGCAGCCGCGAGTTCGAGAACAATCTCGAACGCTGCGAAATTCAGCCTCAGCCGAAGTTGATCTTGGCTTCGAGATTGGTACGCGAATCGGCGCTCGACAACGCTTCCTCGAGTTCGATTCGGCCCTCGCGCACCAGATTGTAGAGCGAGCTGTCGAAGCTCAGCATGCCGCGCTCCGTGCCGGTGCGGATCGCCTCCTTCACGGCGATGACGTCGCCCTTCTTGATGAGGTCCGAAATGTAGGGCGTATTCATCATCACTTCGGACGCAGCCACCCGCGTACCGCTCTTCGAGTGGACCAAACGCTGCGAGAGGATGGCGCGCAGGTACTGCGACAGGTCCAGGAAGATCTGATTGTGCTGGTCGCGCGGAAACATGTTGATGATGCGATCCAGGGTCTCGGCGCAATTGTTGGCGTGCAGAGTGGCGATGCACAAATGCCCCGTGCCGGCGAGCGCGATCGCCGCTTCCATCGTTTCACGGTCGCGGATTTCGCCGACCAGGATCACGTCCGGCGCCGCGCGCACCGCGCTGCGCAGGGCGCGGGCGAATGACTTGGTGTCCAGCCCCACCTCGCGCTGGTTCACGATGGATTTCTTGTTGGTATGCAAAAACTCGATTGGATCCTCGATGGTCAGGATGTGATCGGACGAAGTTTCGTTGCGGTAATTGATCATCGCGGCGAGCGTGGTGGATTTGCCGGCACCCGCCGCACCCACCATGAGAATCATCCCGCGTTTCAGCATCACCAGTTCTTTGAAGACGTCGGGCATGCCGAGATCCTCGAGCCTGGGCATCTCGGCTGTAATGTAGCGCAGCACCATCGCGGGATAGCCGCGCTGATAGAACACGTTCACGCGGAAGCGGCCGAGTCCCGACTCGGAGATCGCGAAATCGATTTCCAATTCCTCGTTGAAATGCTCGATCTGATCCTGCGTCATCAGCCCGAGCGCCGCTTGGCGCACGGTCTCGGGACTCAGGACCTGCTTGTTCACCGGGAATATCCGGCCCTCGATCTTGATCTTGACGGGTGCATTGCAGGTGAAAAACAGATCCGACGCCTTGCGTTCGACCATCAGCTTGAACAGCGGCTTGGTGTTCATCACCTGAGCCGGGACATCGGGCGCGGCGGACATTGACTAGAACACCTGGCCTTCTTCTTCCTCGACGATTTGCAACGATTGACCTTCCGCTTCCGGATTCTTCATCTCGCGCTTGCTCTCGAGCTTCACGCGCAATCGCAGCTCGTTCTTCGAATCGGCGTTGCGCAGCGCGTCTTCGTAGGAGATCAGACCCGCTTCATACAGCTCGAACAGCGCCTGGTCGAAGGTCTTCATGCCGAGCCGGTTGGAGCGCGACATCACGTCCTTGATCTTGGAGACTTCGCCCTTGAAGATCAAATCCGAGATGAGCGGCGAGGCCAGCATGATTTCCATGGCCGCGATGCGCCCGGATCCGGCTTCGCGCGGTATCAGACGCTGCGAGATCAGCGCGCGGATGTTCAAGCTCAAATCCATGAGCAATTGCTCGCGCCTCTCCTCGGGAAAGAAATTGATGATGCGGTCGATCGCCTGATTCGAGCTATTGGCGTGCAGCGTCGCCAACACCAAGTGCCCGGTTTCGGCGAATTGAATGCCGTATTCCATGGTCTCGCGATCGCGAATTTCGCCGATGAGAATCACGTCGGGCGCTTGGCGCAGCGTGTTCTTGAGGGCCAGGTGCCAGCTTTCGCAATCGACGCCGACTTCGCGGTGCGTGACCACGCAGCCCTTGTGCGCATGCACGTATTCCACGGGGTCTTCGATGGTGACGATGTGGCCGCGGGTCTTCTCGTTGCGGTATCCGACCATGGCCGCGAGCGAGGTCGACTTTCCTGAGCCGGTGCCGCCCACCAGGATCACGAAGCCGCGCTTCGAGAGCACGACCTCGCGCAGAATGGGCGGCAGTTCGAGTTCCTCGAACGTCGGAATCTTGGCATTGATGGTGCGCAGCACCGCGCCGGTGAAACCCTGCTGCACGAAGGCGCTGACGCGAAAGCGGCCGATCCCGGGCGGAGCAATCGCGAAATTACATTCCTTGGTGGCGTCGAATTCCTTGGTTTGCCGGTCGTTCATGATGGCGCGGACCAGGCCGGCGCTCTGCTCCGGACTCAAGGAACGTTCGGACTGCGGACGAATTTCCCCGTCCACCTTGATTGCGGGCGGAAAGCCGGCCGTGATGAACAAATCCGAGCCCTTCTTCTCGACCATGCGCCGGAGCAAATCCTGCATCAGGCGTATTGCTTGTTCGCGTTCCATTAGATGCTGTCCTTGTTCTGCGCCTTGTACTTCGCCTCTTCGCGGCTCACGACGCCCTTTTGCACCAGTTCCTGCAGGCATTGATCGAGGGTCTGCATGCCCTGGCCCTGACCGGTTTGAATCGCCGAATACATTTGCGCGATTTTACCTTCGCGGATCAGGTTGCGGATGGCGGGTGTGCCGATCATGATTTCGTGCGCCGCAATACGGCCGCCGCCGACCCGCTTCATCAAGGTTTGCGAGATCACGGCCCGTAAACTCTCCGACATCATGGCACGTACCATGTCCTTTTCCGCCGCCGGGAACACGTCCACGATGCGGTCGATGGTCTTGGCTGCCGAGCTCGTGTGCAGCGTGCCGAATACCAGATGCCCGGTTTCCGCCGCGGTCAGCGCCAGACGGATGGTCTCCAGATCGCGCATTTCGCCCACCAGCACTACGTCCGGATCCTCGCGCAGCGCCGAGCGCAGGGCTTCGCTGAAACCCAGGGTGTCGCGGTGCACTTCGCGCTGGTTGACCAGGCAACGCTTGCTCTCGTGCACGAACTCGATCGGGTCTTCGATCGTGATGATGTGGTCGGGACGGTTGTCATTGCAATGATTGACCATGCCGGCGAGCGTGGTCGACTTGCCCGACCCCGTCGGGCCGGTGACCAGGACGAGGCCGCGGGGCAGCATGCACAGATCTTTGAATGTCTTGGGCGCGTTCAGTTCGTCGAGCGACAAGATGGTGGACGGGATATTGCGGAACACCGCGCCGGCGCCGCGATTTTGGTTGAAGGCATTGACTCTGAAGCGCGCCAGCTTGGGTATTTCGAATGAAAAGTCCGTTTCGAAGAACTCTTCGAAGGCCTTGCGCTGCTTGTCGTTCATGATGTCGTACACCATGCTGTGCACTTCTTTATGCACCAAGGCAGGCATGTTGACGCGCTTCATGTCGCCGTCCACGCGGATCATCGGCGGGACTCCAGCCGACAGATGCAGGTCCGACGCGTTATTCTTCACCGCAAAGGCGAGAAGCTGCGCGATATCAACCGCCATTTACGGCTCCTAATTCGGCTTCTTAGCCACTAGAGTATATAAGAGGGTGTTGCCACCCAATATGTTAATTGGTCCGCAGAATACGCCGCTTCATGTGAACCACGTCCGGTCTCGGATAAGTCAGGCGGCCGTTGCCGCGGGACGGGACCCGGCCGCGGTCACCTTGGTCGCCGTTACCAAGGCGCAGACTGCCGAATCCATACGGGCGGCCGCCACGTGCGGCGTCACGGATTTTGGCGAAAACTACCTGCAAGAGGCCTTGGGCAAGATGCGCGAGCTCGCCGACCTCCCGCTGCGCTGGCATTTCATCGGCGCCATTCAGTCGAACAAGACTCGAGCGATCGCCGAACGCTTCGATTGGGTGCACGGTGTCGACCGGTTGAGCGTCGCCCAGCGCCTGTCGGAGCACCGGCCCCATCACGCGCCGCCGCTCGACCTGTGCATCCAAGTGAAGCTCGAGCCGGAACCGAACAAGGCCGGTGTCGAGCCGAAACAGCTCGGCCCACTGGCGGCCGCGGCCGCGGCATTGCCCAAAATCCGGTTACGCGGGCTGATGTGCGTGCCGCCGCCACAGGCCAGCGTGGCGGCCGAGCGGGCGGTGTTTGCGCGCCTGCGCACCCTGCTCGAAGAGCTGAACGCGAGCGGTCAGAAGCTCGATACACTGTCGATGGGGATGAGCGGGGACTTCGAGGCCGCGATCGCGGAAGGGGCGACGTTGGTCCGCATCGGGACGGCGCTATTCGGGCAAAGGGAGCGGACATGAACAATATACGTAGGCTGGCATTCATCGGCGGCGGCAACATGGCAGCCGCGCTGATTGGGGGACTGACCAAGCGCGGCCTGCCCGCCGAGCGGGTGGTCGTCGCGGATCCGAGCCACGAGCAGCTGCAGCGGCTGGTGCGCCAGTTCGGCGTACAGACCGCCGCCGACAATGCGAGCGCGGTCAAGGGCGCCGAAGTGGTCATACTGGCGGTCAAGCCACAGCAAATGCGGGCCGTGGCGCTCGGCCTGGCGCCGCAGATGCAGGAGACGCGTCCGCTGTTGATATCGGTCGCGGCCGGCATTCCCCATGCGGCGCTCGCGCGCTGGTTCGGGCCGCAGGTGCCGGTGATCCGGACCATGCCGAATCGGCCGGCGCTCAACGGCTTCGGCGCCACCGGCCTGTATGCGCCCGCGAGCGTGGGCGCCGCCAACCGGGCTCTGGCCGAGATGATCATGGCCGCCGTCAGCGCCACCGTGTGGGTGGAGCACGAATCGCAGATGGATACCGTCACCGCGCTCTCGGGCAGCGGCCCGGCATATTTTTTCTTGTTCATGGAAGCGCTCGAGGCTGCCGCCCACGAACGCGGCCTGCCCAACGAAGTGGCTCATCAGCTGACCTTGGAAACGGCATTCGGAGCGGCGCAAATGGCGCGTGAATCGCGCGAATCGCTGGCGACACTGCGCGAGCAGGTCACTTCGAAGGGCGGCACGACCGCCGCGGCGCTCGAGGTGCTCGACGCCGCCGGGCTTCGTGCTATCGTCGCCCATGCGGTGGCGGCAGCCGACCGCCGCTCCGCCGAACTCGCCGCCGAGTTCGGCGCCCCATAAGAACCCGCGCGCACCGAGCCTTCCATGGAAGCGATCAAATACATCGTCGATATGCTGTTCTTGCTGTTGACGCTGGCGTTCGTGCTGCGTCTGCTGTTTCAGTGGGTGCGGGCCGATTTTCGCGACCCGGTGGCCGATGCCATCGTGCGCGCGACCAATTGGCTGGTGATGCCGCTGCGCCGCGTGCTGCCGCCGATCGGCAAGATCGACACCGCAACGGTGGTGGCGGTGATCTTGGTCACCGCACTGCGGACTGCGGCCATCTTCGCACTGGCCGGCGCGAGCTTCAGCGATCCGGTCCTGTTCCTGCGCATCGCGGCGGTCGAACTCGCGAGTCTGATTCTGTACATCTACTTGTTCGCCCTGCTGCTGTACGCGCTGACGAGCTTCGTGTCGCCGGGTGGATACGCCCCCGGCGTCCGGCTGCTCGCGCAACTGTGCGAGCCCATCTTGAAGCCCGTGCGCCGGATCATTCCGCCGATCGGGCAAATAGACTTCTCGGTGCTCTGGGTGTCGATCGCCATCGGCGCGCTGCTGCGGCTGCTGGTGCTCTTCCGTTGAACATCGTCTCCTACATGCCTGAAAACACAGTGAACCATAGCGGCGGCGGCGCCGCAGCCGCGCTCGAATCGACGCGGAAGCCTGAAAAACCAGCATGTTCCGCGCCGGGCGCCAAAATCTTTTTTCGCAATTGCGCTAAACATCGGCTTTTTTCTATGTTATTTTCGGCGCCGAGTTGAATTTGTGGGCATTCCAATGCCCGCGCTCGCAAACTAAGCAGGAGATTTAATATGGCGAAAAAGAATGCAGCACCGACCAAGTCTGAGATTCTCGCTAGCATATCCAAGGAAACAGAGCTCTCTAAGAAGCAGGTCGGAGCCGTGTTTGACTCGCTTTCCGCCTCGATCAAGAAGAGTCTTCGCAGTCACGGCCTGTTCACCATGCCCGGCCTTTTGAAGATGAAAGTCGTGAAGAAGCCGGCCACGAAGGCGCGTGAGGGCATCAATCCCTTCAACGGCGAAAAGATGATGTTCAAGGCGAAACCGGCGAGCAAGAAAGTGCGCATTGCCGCGCTCAAGAACCTCAAGGAATTCGTGAACTGATTTCTTGGAGATTCGGGGCGGCCGGTCGGCCGCTCCGAGTCATTCGATCGCGACCAGATCGATGTCGAACACCAACGTCGCACCCGGTGGGATGACGCCGCCGGCGCCGCTGTCCCCGTAGGCGAGTTCCGGGGGAATGATGAGCCGTCGGCTCTCCCCAACCTTCATGTCGACCACGCCCTGATCCCAGCCTTTGATGACCTGGCCCGCTCCCAGCGGGAAGCGAAACGGCTGGCCTTGCTTGAGCGAGCTGTCGAATTGTTTACCCTTGTTGTCGCGTGCGGAGGCGTCGTACAACCAACCCGTGTAGTTCACCACCGCGATCCTGCCGGCGGTTATGCCGGCGCCGGCACCCGCTTTGAGTTCCACCGATTGCATCGAGGTCACACCTCTCGCGGGCACCGCCGCAGGTTCGCCGCCGCCGCAGCCGGCGATCAATCCGGCGAGGATGACGCCCGCGATCTTGCGCACCAGGTCGATGCTTGTCATGGACGGGTATATTAAGCGATTGCCGCGCCGAAGAATCGGCCGCAGCGGCCTTGGATTAAGGAAAATTCGGCGCCGGTCGCGGGGGCGGCTGCGCGGCGGCCGGCCGGCGGCCGACGATTTCGGCGGCCACCCCTGCGCAGCAGAATCTCAATGCGCCGATGACGTCGTCGACCTCGTCGAGCACTTGTAGCATCCACTCCATATGCAGGCAGTTTAGGCGGGCGGCTGAGGCGCCGCCGTGCGTCGGATCACACCCTTGCTATGGTGCTTGGGGCTGCGTAGGCTAAAGCCCACATGCAGCGAATTCTCGTCCTGAATCCGAAAGGCGGTTCGGGTAAAACGACGATAGCCACAAATCTCGCCAGCTATTTTGCGAGCCAGGGTGATCGTCCGCTGTTGTCGGATAACGACCCGCAGGGTTCGAGCACGCGCTGGCTGAAGAAGCGCAAACCCGAGCAGGCGTTCATTCACGGGATCGCTGCGTTCGAACGCAACACGCGCATGACTCGAGCTTTCCAGATGCGCATTCCGTCGGACGCGGCGCATGTCGTGATCGATACGCCCGCCGCGGTGCTGGCGCAGGAGATGCCCGAATTCACCAACAGCGCCGACGCCATCATCGTGCCGGTACTGCCGTCGGACATCGATATTCACGCCTGTTCAAAGTGCATCGCCGACCTCCTGCTGATCGCCAAGGTCAGGCGCGACGAGAATCGCATCGGGGTGGTCGCCAATCGGGTGCGGCGCAATACACTGATCTACCAGTCATTGATGCGATTTCTCGAGACCCTGCGCATCCCGGTGGTCGCCACCCTGCGCGACTCGCAAAACTATGTTCGGGCAGCCGAGCAGGGCCTCGGCTTGCACGAGATGAAGCATCACTTGGTGGAGCAGGACCTCGAGGACTGGCAGCCGATGCTGGCGTGGCTCAAGGCCAAGGAAGGCGCGTGGCGCGAGACCGCCTGAAGAGTTGCGCGGCAGCAGCGTCCTCGCCGTTGCGTCCCAGCTATTTCTTTTCGTCCCAGGAGCCGCGGATTTTTTCCGCCCAGTTCTTGTAGCTGTGCCAATTGTAGAGGTTGGTGGTGATCGCGCCGTGGCGACCGCCGGTCTTGAAGAGCGGCGCAGCGGCACCTGATTTGAGCGCGCCCGGCTCGCTGCGGGGAGCCCGACGGTCCACGCCGCTGTATCGAGTATGGTTCTTAAATTCGCTCATCAGTTGTGCCTCTGTCGATGTACACGACAGTAAGTGTCGGGCGGCATCTAGGGCAGGAACTGTGTCACAGGGGTCTCCGTGCTGTCGCCAACCGGCGACGGCATTGGGATGCGCATCTCAGAGGATGTCACGGTAAGTTAAATGGCTGAAAATTGCACGCCTCACCAAGCGTCGAACAGCGGCTTCAACTCCTCGAGCGAGGATTCGAGTGCGGCCGGCAACAATGTCGTGAAAGCATCGAGCAGCGCGATCGCGTTGCGCGCCGGATCGGTCGGCGCGGCCGCGCCCAAGCGGCGCGACATGTCGCGGTTCACGATGTGCAGATTTTCGTAGAGCCGCTCGAGTGCCGCGAAGCCTTCAGTGCGGCTTGCGCCCGTCAGTTCGCGCGACAGCAGGAACATGCCGATGCTGCGGTAGATGGTTTCCGCTTCGCTCGCGAACGGCAAATGGAAGCGCGCCATCGGGCGAAAGCGGTCCGTCCAAGGACAGCCTGCCGTCGCCATGATCAATCCGAGCACGGAACTCATGGCCTGCTGGACCGAGGTCTCGGCGTATATCGAGCGCTCGGCTTGCGTGACCGTCACACCAACCGTATCGAACGAAACCAGAGCCTTGAGGGGCTCGATCGCCGAGGCCATTTGCAAGGCCGCCGGGCAATGCGGATGTTGGGCCGCATCGAGCGGGCAATTGGCGCATTGTTGGAACTTCAGGTCGGTCCAGAACGGCGCCGCGGCCGGCGGCGGGTTGGCGAGGCGAAAATCGGCGGCGGCGAAGCTGAAATCGAGGGTCTTCTGCGATCCATCCGGTAAATCGAACCGGTAGCGGATGCGGTGCGGTTCACTCATGCCACGAGTCTGTAGCAGGGAGTGTATTCGGTGCCGGTGAATTTCATCCGGCCCTGCGCCACGAATGAGCGCAGCAGCCCGTCGAGCGGATCCATGATGGACGGCTCGCCGGCGAGTTCGAAGGGACCGAAGCTCTCGATGGCATTGATGCCGTACTCTTTGATGTTTCCCGCCACGATTCCCGAGAACGCGCGCCGCAAATTGGCCGCGCGTTCGTGTACCGGCTGATCGCGCGACAAGCGCAGAGCCCGCATGGTCTCATGCGTGACGTCGAACGGCAGCTGGAAATCCAACGGAATCTTCAGCAGCCAGTTGTAGCCGTAGGAATCGCTCGCCTGCTTGCGGAAGTCGCGCACCGAGCCCAAGCCTTGCACCATGGCACGCGCGACGGCGGCGGGATCGTCGATGATCAACTGATAGCGGGACTGCGCGGCGGATCCCAACGTCGCGCCGATGAAGCGGTGGATATGCTCGAAATACTCGGCGCTGTCGGCAGGCCCCGTGAATACCACCGGAAACGGCAGGTCGCGATTGGCCGGATCGAGCAGGATGCCGAGCAAGTACAGGATCTCTTCCGCCGTGCCGGCGCCGCCCGGAAAAACGACGATGCCGTGACCCAGCCGGACGAAGGCCTCCAGCCGCTTTTCGATATCCGGCATGATCACCAGGTGGCTGACGATCGGATTCGGCGGTTCTGCCGCGATGATGCCGGGCTCGGTGACGCCGAGATAGCGTCCATCGACGATGCGCTGCTTCGAATGTCCGATGGTCGCGCCCTTCATCGGGCCCTTCATGGCGCCCGGACCGCACCCCGTGCAAACGTCCAAGCCGCGAAGTCCGAGTTCATAGCCGACCTTCTTGGTGTAGTCGTATTCGATGCGGCGAATCGAGTGACCGCCCCAGCACACTACCAGATTCGGCCGCAGCTGCGTTTCCAAGACCCGCGCATTGCGCAAAATGTGGAACACCGCGTTGGTGATGCTGGCGGAGGAAGTGAGGTCGAAGCGGCCGCTCTCCATGATTTCATTCGAAATGAACACGACGTCGCGCAGCACGGCGAACAGATGCTCCTTCAAGCCCCGGATCATCACGCCGTCGACGAAAGCCGCAGCCGGCGCGTTCTTGATTTCGAGCTTGATGCCCCAGGCCTGGCGCACGATGCGCAGGTCGAAGTCGCGGTACTTCTCGAAGATCAGCCGCGCATCGTCGATGGCGCTGCCCGAATTGAGGACCGCGAGCGCGCACTTGCGGAACAAGGGGTACAGGCCGCCTTGCCCGGAATCGAGCAGTTTCGCGATCTCCTGCTGCGACAGGTGCTCGAGGCTGCCTTTGGGTGCGACGCGCGCGTCGACCATGTCGGACGATAAAATCGTGGTTTCCACGCGGTACCTGTCTTAAGGATAAATGTCGATCGGAATATTGTCTTGGGTGCGCATCCACACCTCGACCATGTCGGAATTGGACAGCGCGATGCAGCCGTCGGTCCAATCGTTGGATTCGTAATACGCGGCCGGATGCTTCGGTTGATTGGGGAAGCCGTGAATCATGATCGAACCGCCCGGGGCCCAACGCTTCTTGCGCGCCCGGATTTCGTCGTCCTTGTTGGGGTAGGACACTTGGATGGCCAGAAAGTAGTCGCTGCGGACATTGCGCCGGGTCAGGTAGTAACGGCCTTCCGGGGTGCGAAAATCGTGCTCGCGCTCTTTCTGACCCGAGGGGCTCAACCCCAGCTGTACCTTGTACTCGCCGAGCAGGCGCGCGCCGCTATAGAGGTATAGCTTGTGTTCCGCCTTGTGCACGACCACGCGGTCGGCGGCCGCGATTTCTTCGGCCGAGGCCGGCGGCGCCCGGGCCGCCACGCAGGTCGCCAGCATCAGGAGCGCCCACAGGGGTTTGGCCAGATACGGGGCGATTCGCTTGCTCATTGGCAAAATTATAGCGTGTACTCGGCAAGACATAATCGGCTCCAGCTCACGTCTCGGTATACTCGAGAGAATGCGCGTTCCATTGATCTCGATCCTGTTGCTGGTCGCAGTGCTGGCCGGCTGCGCCGGCCAATCCAGCTTGAAGCCGGTGGAAGTCCTCGACGATCGCACCGGCATGACCGTGGGCGCGCTCAAGGAGCCGATCGAACTCGTGCCGGGACCGCAAAGCGCGCTGACGCTGTCCCGCAAGCACATGAGCTTCGCCTACCTGGGCCCGGTCGAATGGAACCGCAGCGGCACATTGAGCTACGGATTGTGGGTGCACATTGCCCCCGGGGTCGATCAGCAACCCGGCGACATTCATGCACCGTCCGCCCTCACTCTGGTCCTCGATGATGGCCCGCTGCCGCTGACTCTGATCGATGCGCCGAAGCTCGGCGCGGATCCGTACCGGCAAGTCGTCTCCTGGGGCCAGACGGCGTACTTCGGCCTCGACGTCGAGAGCTTGCGGCGCATGGCGGCGAGCCGGAAGCTGGCACTGGAAGTTCGCGCGGCGGCGGGATCCAGCGCGACCTTCTCGCCCACGAGCGACACCGGCGCCATTCTCACCCAATACCTGCGTTCGCGCGGCATCACTGACGATTGATGGGTTCGACGCGCGGCAGCGTGATCGCGGTTCCGGGCCGCACATCGCCGAAGTCCACATCGGGGTTGTACTCCGCCACCAGCCAAACCGGCATATCGGCATGTTGTTGCGCGATCACCCACAAGGAATCGCCGCGCTTCACCGCATAGGTCTCGGTACCGGCGATGCGGTGGCCGGCAAAAAACTCCTCTTGCAGGCGGCGGTGGTACTCGCGCCGCGCCGTCGCAAATTGTTCCGCGCTGACGCGCGACAGATCCAATTTGACCTTGTGGCCGAGCGTCACCATCGCACTCTTGTGCAATTTGTTGAGGCTGCGCAGTGCCTGCGAGCTGATTCCCGACCAATCGGCGTAATGGCCCAAGGTTTCCGCCGCTTGTACGATCACCGTATTGTCTGCAGCGACGCTGTAATCCGTGGCATCCGAACTCCCGGTCGGCGCCGCGGCCGGCAGCAACGCGCTGCTGTCGGTCTGCCGCTCGGAGACCGGTTCCGCGGGCGGCCGCACGTGTCTCTCGGCCATGACCTCGAGCTCGGGCAGCGTCTGCACAGCGGCTTCCGGCAGCGCGGCCGCAACAGCCGGGGGCGCAGCCGCCGCAACACCCGAGGTACCTTCCGCGCGCGACGCGGGCAGTGGAATGCGCACGGCCTCGCCGCGGGCGACCTCGTGAGCGGCGTTCCAGCCGTTCGCCGCCAACAATCGACTCAAACTCATGCCGTTGGCAGCCGCGATCCCAGCGAGGGTTTCGCCGCGCCGCAACTTGTGGCTGCCGTCGTTGCGCTGGGCGACGTACCGATGCGCCGGCGCCAAGCGCTCCCACGCGGCAGCGATCTCCGATGCCGGCGCGGAGCCCGGCAGCCGCAGCGTATAACCGCGCGGCACGAAGCGGCTGCCATTCCAGATCGGCGGCCGCAGTGCCGGGTTGAGCACGCGCAGCGCACCCATGTCGACTTTGAACGCCTTGGCCAGGGCGTCGACCGGAATATAGTCCGGCACTTCGACCGCCGTGCTGTCGGTATCCGGCAGCCGCGTGATCGGCCCGAAGTAGCGCTCCGGGTGACGATCGACCTCGAGCGCCGCCAGGAATGCGACATAGAAATTGCGCGAGGCGAAACCGAAGGTCTTGCCCTGGTAGCGCTTGACGATCACGGCGATGTCGCTGGTGCCGAGCTCATCCTGCGCCCGCCGCAGGCCGCCCGGACCATGATTGTACGCAGTGACCGCGAGCGGCCAGGTGCCGAGCAGGCGGTAGTTGTACAGCATCAGATTGGCGGCGGCTTCGGTGGCGCTGAACGGATCGAGGCGCTGATCGACGATGCCGTCGACCCGCATGAAGCGCTTCGCCGTCGAGGGCATGAACTGCCACAGCCCGGCAGCGCCCACTTTCGAATAGGCCGCCGGATTGAAAGAGGATTCGACGTGCGGCAGCGCCGCAATCTCGGCGGGCACGCCGTGCTGCGTCAAGGTGCGCGCAATCTGCTTTTCCCATGCGGCGGCCCGAATCAGCCCTTCTTGAAATCGATTGGCCTGGCCCAGTTGGAAACGTATCCGCTCGATCGCATCGCGAAAGTCGCGCGGGCCGGCTGTCGCGCCGAAGGCATGCAGAATGCGCAGCTCATGGGACGTGAGATTGTCGGTCGAACCCGCCGCAAACCGCTGCAACAGGCTCGCATAACGTTGTTTCGCCGCCGCGACGCGCCGTTCGCGCTGCGCGGGGGAGTCGGCGGGATCGAAGCGCATCACCTCGTAAACCAGCGCGAGATTCCAATCGTCGTGCAGCAGTCCCTCGTCGGTGGTGACTTCGGTGTACACGCGAATCCAAAATCGCACGTCCGCTTCGAGCTCTGCGGGACGTACGAAGGGATCGGCGGGCTCGTCCGCGGCCGCGATATGGTTGAGCAGCAGCGCAAGCAGGAGCCCGAATGCCGCCGACTTGACTAGTTTACCTATCGGCGATTTATCCGCACTTGGAATCGCCGCAATTCAAGCAGGTATTGCAGCCATCCATCATGACCACCGCCGCGGTGCTGCATTTCGCGCACAGCTGCGCCCCTTCGGGAAAATGCGACTTGGCGAAGGCGTCGGTTTGCTTGGCCCGCGCCTCGAATTCCGCGCGCTTCTGCTCCACCATCTTGCGCTGGTGCACGTCGAGCTCGGGTTTCTTCAGCAAGCCGATCGATTGCAGGTGACGCTCGATCACGTAACCCAATTCAGCAATGGTCGAGGGCATGAATTTGCCGCCCGGCTGCCAGTAGCCGCCCTTCGGATCGAACACCGCCTTCAGCTCGTCGACCAGGAAGGTGGTATCGCCGCCCTTGCGAAACACCGCGGAAATGACCCGG
>Ga0210400_10002381_pt1 | contig 17545 bp, 14 predicted proteins | sample IncBWH26MmetaG_FD_155456 | JGI IMG/M metagenome (GOLD analysis project Ga0210400, IMG submission 155456) | Forest soil microbial communities from Barre Woods Harvard Forest LTER site, Petersham, Massachusetts, United States - Inc-BW-H-26-M | ecosystem: Environmental > Terrestrial > Soil >... | reverse complement strand
CTGCAGCGTGCTGGCGTTGGCCGAGATCGTCCCCCCCGTGTTCGTGATCCCCGTATCGAATCCTTGCGGCCCCATGTTAAACAACAGCAACGTCGACCCCGCCGTCGCTTCGATCGTCCCCGCGTTCGTGATCCCCCCGTTGGCCCAGATCGTCATCCCCGCCGATCCGTTCGAGTTAATTGTCCCCGAGTTCACCAGCGTCAGCGCGTTATTGCCGATGTGCCCCGCGCCAGAGATCGTCTCCTGATTCGTCAGCGTGTCCGCCGACGACCCTCCAAAAATGTAGTTGTTGGCATTATTCGACAGCGTCACCGTGCCGCTGCCACTCAGGGTTACGTTTGCTTCCAAGAGCAGTTCGGTGACGCTCCCCGACGAGTTCAGGTTGAGGGTTCCGTTGTTGGTGATGTTGCCAGAAGCGTCAAGGGCTGCGGTGTTCTGGATATTCAGCACGTCACCGGAGTTGCTCAGGGCGAGAGTGCCGAACGTGCCCGTGGCGCCGGACAAGTTGACATTGGCCGTGGCGGTGCCAATGGTGACGGCGCTGGCGCTGGTAGGCACTCCGGCGCTCCAGTTCCCCGCTGTGTTCCAGTTATTGTCGCCTGCGGTCCCTGTCCATGAATCAGCGGTAAGGGGCGGCGGTGTGTTGGCTTTCGCACTCCGTGCCGATGTAACACTCGCCAGCGGATGCCGGCTCAGTGTCTGCTGCGAGAGTTTGCGCTTTGATCCCGCACCGGCTTGCGCCGAGGCCAAGCCGTCAAGGTTGAAAAGGGCTGCAAGCAGGCAAAGGGCAGTAATCGAGACAGTGACTACACGAGGCGACGAGGCGCGCATGGGAGACTCCGATCGGGGCGAAAATCCGTCAGTATCCTTAAAACAGTTAGTTTTAGCTTTTCTTGCGTCTTGCTCAACCTGCTACGGATTGAGCCGAGCAACTCTGGGGGGAGGCGCCCGAAATGGTCCCGGCAATCATAATGAAGAAGATACCCTTGTCAAGATGAAAAATCTTGCGCTCGAGCCTCTCCAAAGGCCGCGGATGCCAAGCCCAGTGGGCGTCCAGCAGAGACTGTGGAAGGCCGCAGATTTCGCAAACCCAGCCGCACTGGACTGTAACTGAACTGTAAACAGGCAGGGGTTGTTCGTATTTCGTAACAAAACCAATACTCGTCTTTACAAGGCCAAACCTGCAGCGTAAACTCGCGCCGTTCTCAGCGAGATGGTGAGAACAAGTCGGCTACCCACGATTGGTCAGGTGGCAACCTAGTGACCAACATAAACGGCAAAGCATATGCAATGAACGCCATCACGCCCATGAAACCATGGAAGACTCCCGCCCTGCGGGTTTTCTTCTTCATTCTGGGCGCGATCAAGCCGCTTCAGGCGGGCCTGAAGAACCTGTCCTTTATTCACTTTGCACGCTGGGTGATCGTAGGCCGTGACCAGTTTCCGCAGCTCTCGCCGCAACAGCCTCGCGAAGATCTGCACTACGACTACATGATCTTCTTCAGCAACTTCAACGGGACCTGGAATCAATACATTGACGCGTTTTCGGCCGTCCTCTACACGGGATTGAACGCGATCTGGTGTTGGAGCGAAAAGTTTCCTGGCTCGGTGCCGGTGACACCTTTTAAGGGCTATATAAACCGAGTTCAGTTCGACACGGACTATTACTACAACGCTTATCCCAGGGCGGCGACGAATGACGTCAAGGCCGCGCTTCAAGTGCAAGATGCCTTAAACACCTTCGCCAAGACCAGCCAGACTCTTTCACCGGCCGAGTTCGAGAAGGCCTACCAGGAATTTCTGGTACGCGTGCAAAGCGACCTGGGCTCGACCGGCATGGCTCCCATAGGAACGTAATGGCAAACCAGAGTGGACAAGTATACGGCCTCACGATACTGTCGCCCATCCTTCAAGGCGACAGTATCGAGATCGGTCACGCGACGGAGTTGCGTTGGTATCTTGCGAGTCTGAAGAGAGACCATACGAGTCCTTTAGCGCGAGTTTCCAGCACACATTTTGCGCGGCTGGTGGTCATGGACGATGTGGTCTTTGTGGGCGCGCCCGCGATCGAGGAGCACCTCAAGTCCCGCTACCTGGTTTTCGAGACCAATTTCGATGGCGACCTCGACACTTATCTCACCCGCATGGCGCGTGAAATCCCTGACTTCGTTGACTCGGTCTGGAAGCATTGTGTGGGCTATCCGGGAGTGGCGGACCCGGCCGGGTTCGTTGCCTACATGAAGAAATGCCAGATCGAAACAACATTTTTCTTCGCCGACGTCAATGACAAGACGGTGCAGCAGAACTTGAAGGCCCTGCAGGTTCAGTCAGCTCTGGCTCACTTCATTGAAAAAAACCAGGGCAAACCCGCGGCTGAAATACAGAAAGCGTTCGGCGTGCTGCTGGAGCGGTTGGCGAAAGCGCCGGCTCCGCTGCCCGGTGGCATTGACTCCGAGAAAACTGCCGCGGAGGACCGGCCTCATGAGTAAGATTGACGTTTCCGATATCCAGGGCTTCGCGCTGAAGGGCTACAACTTCCCCTTCGCTCGTTATCTGTTGTTGGAACTCCTGCGTCCCGAGGCAGCCCAGACCTTCATTGGCCAGATCGTGCAATACCTCACTACCGGAGAGCGTTGGGATGAGAAGCCGACGACTACCGTGAACATTGCGTTTACCCACATGGGACTGGTCAAGCTTGAACTCCCGGAACCAACGCTGCTCAGCTTCCCCGTTGAATTTCAGCAAGGCATGAAGGCGCGAGCACAGATTCTCTACGACACCGGAAAGAACGGTCCTGAACATTGGGAGCCGGTCTGGAAAGATAACCGGGTACATGTCTGGCTGGCAGTGAACGCACAAACTCCGGCCTTGCTCGAGGAACAATGCGATCTCCTGATTAAGATCATGGATCAGACGGGCGGAGCGAAAATGCTGCAGGCGCAGGACGCCTGCGCCGTCTTCATCGACGGCAAGCCCACTCCGAAGGAGCACTTCGGGTACACCGATGGATTCGGAAACCCGGATTTCAAGGGTGCGGAACGCGATTGCGTTCCGGGTCAGGGCAAATTAACCAAGGATGGCACCTGGGAAGCCCTGGCGACGGGCGAGTTTTTGCTGGGATATGCGGATGAAGCGGGCGAGCTTCCTGTCGCACCCATCCCCCATCTCTTGGCACGAAACGGCACCTTCATGGTCTACCGCAAGATGCATCAGAATGTGGCGACTTTCAGGACCTATCTGGAAGAGCAGGGCCGGTTGTATCCCGGCGGAAAAGAGAAGCTGGCTTCTAAATTCATCGGCCGCTGGCGGGACGGAACTCCCGTCGAGCTTTCGCCGGACCATATGGATCCGGCTCTTGTCGCGGATAAGAACCGGAACACGAATTTCACCTACGGCAAAGATTTGAATGGACTGCGCTGTCCCGTTGGCGCTCACATCCGGCGCGGGAACCCCCGGGACGCATTTGGATTCAACGGCGAACTGGTCAATCGCAGGCGCATTATGCGCCGCGGACTTCCCTACGGAAAATATGTGCCGGAAGGTCAGCCGGTTCGCGATGAGGACGAACACGGCATCATCTTTATGGCGTTGAATGCGAGCCTGTTCCGCCAGTTCGAATTCGTCCAACAGCAGTGGATCGAATACGGAAATGATTTGCACCAGGGAAACGACAAGGATCTGGTTATCGGAAATCACGAAGGCAAGGGCAAGTTCGTCGTGCAAGGCACACCCGATCCCCAGAATCCCCCGTTCATTTGCGCCCACCTGCCAAACTTCGTCGAACTGCGGGGCGGAGATTATTTTTTTATGCCCAGCCTGACGGCGCTGCAGATGATGGCGAGCGGAACCGTCGATCCTAGATAAGATCCGAGACAAGGCCCGAGATAAGAATCAGGGCAACCAGAGAAGCCGATGTTCGAAAATCTCAAGAACCTGCTGGGTCGAATCGACGCAGAATGCGTTGAGCTGACCCACGAAGTGCTGGATTCCGTCGATCGCGAACTTGCCAAGGTGCAGAGTGAGACGATGTCCCTCATCGACGAAATCAAAACTCACCTGATCCGTTATCCTGAGCCGATCTTCGCCATCCTCCGCAGAATCAAGCCCATTGTCCTGGTAAAGAATTTCGCTTTGGTGACGCGCTTTGAAGACGTGCAGGAAGTGCTGGCGCGCGACGAAGTGTTTCTGGTGACTTATGGGGAGAAAATGAGAGTGGTTACCGGCGGCCAGGATTTTTTCCTGGGCATGCAGAATTCACCCCAGTACTCTCGCGACGTTTCGCACATGCGCAGCGTGGTTCGCCGGGAGGACATCCCTGACAGAATCGCTCCCTTCGTGCAGAAAACGGCAAGCGATCTGGTGGCAGCCGCGGGCAGCCAACTGGACGTCGTCAAGCAGTTGAGCAAGGCCGTGCCGGCGCGCTGGATTGCCGACTACTTCGGTTGTCCTCCCCCTTCGGATCAACAGCTCGAGGCTTGGGGCAGTGTGATCTTCCAATATCTTTTCACCGACCTCAATGATGATCCGAAGATAGCTCAAGCGGCGACCAAGGCTGCAGCCGAAGTACGTAACTCGCTGGATTCAACCATCGCAACGCGAAAAGCGAGTCGAGCTGTCAAAGATGATGTGCTCGGCCGTTGTTTAGCCCTGCAGAGTGCTGGTCTGCCAGCCATGGACGATGTCAGCATTCGAAACAACCTGCTCGGCCTGCTGGTAGGCGCGATTCCGACAACTTCCAAGTGCTGCGCACAGGCGCTGGATCAATTGTTCGAACGTCCCGAACATTTGAAGGGAGCGCAAGCCGCGGCTCTTGCCGATAACGACGCTCTGCTGGGGAAGTATGTTTTCGAAGCGCTCCGCTTCAACCCCAATAATCCCGGGGTATTTCGCGTGGCGGCAGAGGATTATCGACTGGCTAAAGGCTCACTCCACGCAACCACCATTCCCAAAGGGACTTCTGTGATTGCCGCGACCCAATCGGCAATGTTCGACGAGCGCATTGTGGACCAGCCGAACCAGTTCCGCGTTGACCGGCCGGAATATCTAAACATGCATTTCGGATACGGTCTTCACACCTGCTTTGGGCAGTACGTCAATCGCGTGCAAATACCGGGAATATTGAAGCCTCTACTCAAGCGCCCCGGCTTGCGGCGTGCTGGTGAATTGCAATATGACGGGCCGTTCCCTTCGAGCTTGCCGGTGAGCCTCGACTAACCACTCGCGGCCGCGGAAAATTCGCAGGGCATCGATCTGTGCGGGAGCGTGCCAGAGCAATGATTCCGGTCTTAATCACATTTCCTCCCAGCCTTGACAGCGAAACCAGCCGCTTTTTAATCGAGCACTACGGAATCGAAAGCTGTGAGAAAAGGCACGCGCTGATCTTTTCGTTCTTCGTGACACTCTGGCACGGTTACACTCCCGTATTCCCTTTGCTGTACAGCGATTCCTACAGGCTCGTGGGCCCGCGTCCCATAGTCGACCATTTCGATCCACTGTCTCCGCCGGAACTAAAGCTGCTGCCTGTGGACCCGAACCAGTTGCAGCAAGTCGAGTCGGACTGGACTCTCTTCAATGTGACGCTGGCTCTTGCTTCGGCCGATTTCGCCTATTACTACCTGCTTCCTCATCGCGACCGCATGATCCGGCCCCTGACCGAAGGAGTCCCGCCCTTCGAACGAAAAACTGTCGAGCGCGCGTATCCGATATTTGCAGGCCTGCTGAGGGTGCTCTTGCGATTGAGTCTGAGCAAGGCGCAGCAAGCCGCCGCTCAAATCAGGACGATATTCAATTCCGTAGACGCCCGGCTCGCGGATGGACGGAAATTTCTAGTGGGCGAACGCCTGACCTTGTCCGACCTTGCCTTTTCGGTGGCGGCTGCGCCCGTTATTCTTCCCGCGAACTACGGCGGTCCTATACCCTCATTTGACGAAATGCCTCCCGAAGTGCAAACGCTTGTTACCGAAATGCGCGCTCATCCCGCCGGAGCGTTCGCGTTACGGATTTACCAGGAGCAGCGATATCGACTCGGCCGCGCCGGGCTGAGTAGGCCCGCTTAAGAGTCAAACCAGAGCCTGTTCCGAACTGATTCCAAATGGAAGGTCGGTACGGCAGACTTTGGCGCTGTCCGTGCACGTCGCGGTTAAGTGACAGGCGCGGCCCGCTTATGATCAGGGCTGCCGAAAGAAACCGGTGCGCAACAATCCAGGCAAGTCTCTGCGGTCGATGGACTGAGCCGGACGGGAGCTGGAGAAATCGTAGTGCCGCCCGCTCACCGCGCCACGCACCCGGATCGGCGAATTCCTCAGGTAGTGGAGGCTGACGGGCGTGCTCAAGGCCTGTGGCGGCGCAAAAGTCCGAGGGGCCGCAACGGGAACCCGGGCAGCGCTAACGCTGGGTCCGCTCGCCATCCGGCTGACCAGCGGCCTCAACGGCACCGAGGGACTCACTGGCATGGGGCTCCGCAGAGCCGATCGTTTCTGACCACAGCACATGGCTGGCCTCTCCTTCCGAGGGTTCTGAAAGCGGTTGAATCTCGACCGGTGCCTGGCCCAAGCGCTCCAACAAACACGCAGCGCCGGAGAGCGCCAGCCAAGTGAACAGCCAATCGAGAGGACTTCGAGCTGCAAAAAGCGCCGCCGGAGCCGCGATCCAGAGGCTGAGGCAATTGAAGCAATCCATCAATCTGCCTGCCAGGCTCTGCCCCAGCAGCGCGCGAAATTTTACGATCAGGTCGGCCGGACCATCTTCGTTGGCGAGTAGATGAGTCACACGCCAGGTGGCGAGGATAGCCAGGACAAACCTTATCCAAAATTCCGGTTCTCGCATGACGGTTCACGCACTTCATCCGCATCTGCCGGCACACGAAAGGTGTACCGCCAGCCGACCGGCGGCCGGGTCCGCCCCAGGCGTGCGAGCGGACCCGGATCACCGTGCCCCCTACGACGGCGTCGGGCAATTCACCTGAATCGTGAAGCTCTCGAAGCTGACATTATATTGCTCGTCATTGACAGCATCGCAATTCACGATCGGACGTTTGTACACGTTGAGTTGCAGCAGGTAGGCGCAGGTTACAGGGAATGCCGACGAGGCGTTCACCGTCAAGCGCATCGACCCACCACTCCAAACCGGTGAGGTTGCACCTTCACCCAGCGCGTTCGAGTAGCTCGGACCAACCTGAGCAGCCCCCGGCGCCCATACCGGAGCGATCGGACTCGGTCCGAGCGACCAGGCTGAGAAGCAAGGCGAAGGAGTGCAGACGGACGGGCAGGGTCCACACAGCAGGTTGACGGACTGATCCAAGCCGTACAGCAGCTCCAGGTTGTAACTGGCCAGGAAGCCATCCGGGTCATAGGCCGCGAAATCGATCTGTAGCAAGTCATCCGGCTTGATGCAGACGTTGTCGCACCCGTTGATCACTGTCGTGCCGCCACTGTTGACGATGGCGACTTGCAGGATCGCCGCCGTCGGTTGATCCGTGCAGAGGTGCAGACCACACGGCTGGCCGCTGGGGTCGGTATTGCCAGGCGCCTGGTTGTCGATCGTGATTGCCCACCAGTTGTTCACCAGAGGATCCGGGTTCGGATCGCACACCGGCAGAATTCCAGGGTTGCCTGGGTTGTCGGTATTCGCGAGGGCAAGGTTGCCGGCATAGCCCGGACGAACATAACTCACCAGACGCAGATAGTAAGTGCCGTTCGCCAACGTGTTCAGGGAGTTCAGCACGACCAGCAGGTCGTGCGTAATCGCGTCCCACGTTTGCGGTCCGTTGTTAGCCTCGTAGTGGGCAATGGTCTCGATTACGTTGTGGTTGGTTACGCCGTCACTGATAGTGTTGACCGGGAATCCAACCGGCACCCATGAAAAGATCGGGCCCGGCAAAACCACCAGCACTTGACGGTTAAATGAGCCAACGGCGGCCAGCGGGAGCGGACTGTACGGTCCAGCCTGCGAGGTGGCGTACTGGAACTCGTAGTAGTCCACGCTGACGGCATCTCCAAATATTCCGAAGATGTCGGCGGCGCCCGCAAATGGACGGTCTTGAACTCCAGGACTAAGCAGTCCCACCTGCGCCGGAGTGCATGGCGGTGCGCCGACATTGCCGCCGATGGAGCCGACGTTGATGTCGCAAATGTCGCTCGGCACAATGCAGTTGCCCGCGGGGCACTGCTCAGGGTCATTGCAACCGTAGGCGCAGCAGGCTTGATCGTTGGCCGTCAAGGTCAGGTTGAGTGTTGTGGGAATGTCCCACCGGACGTCGCTGACCGTTTCGTTGACGATGGTATTGGTTTGGCCGCCGCAAACCTGGGTCACCTTGAAGATGATGTTCGCGCCACAATCCCACCACGGAAACCAGGGAAACCAGGGCCAGATGGGGTACGGGAACTCTTTCGGCAGAACTTCCACCAGCCGGTCGCGCAAGCTGTCGAGCGCCGCGGGGTCGACAGCAGTGCCCACGATGGCCTGATTGGCTCTCGCGAGATTTGTCGAGAGGCTGGCCCGCGTCGTTTTCGCGGCGGAAGCAAGTAAAGGCTGGAAGACGTCGAGGCTCGGCGTGGGAGAGGCCGCCGGCAGCCGTCCGAGCTTTGGATTCTGCTTCACCAGGGCTGTGATTTGATCCACCAGGAAGGGATCGACCAGCCATTCGCGGGTGAGCCACCACCACCACGGCCACCAGCCGCAGCAGCGCGTGAAGTCGATCTCAAACGATCCAGTCGCATCGGTCGTGACGCAGCCCACTTGTTCCTGCGACGTCCACCACCACCAATAATCGACGTCGATGGCACAGACGGTCGCGCCCACCACTGGGCTGCCGTTAGCGCACAACACCCTGCCGGTGATCTTGAAGTTCTGACACCAACGCCACCACCACCACCAATAGTAGGAAGAAATGGCGACGGCGGGGACCTTGACCTGCTTGGCGTTTCGCCATGAGGATGCCGGCACATTCACCGAAATCGTCTGCAAGTGCTGGAGATCGCTCGCGGAAGCCGTCTCCGGCCCCAGCGCTACCTGCAATGATCCCGGCGCTTTGTGAAAACCAAAGGTAACGGTTCCTTTGCCCTCTGCGTTCAACTTCACCGATCGCTCTTGTGCTTCGCCTTGCTTGTTATAAGCGACTACCTTGACCGCACGGTCCGGTTTGAAATCCGACACCTGCGATGCGTCTATTGGTACTTCGAGCAGGAACTCGTGCCCTTCCGACATATTGCCTCCTTGCGACGGCTAACGACGCCGATCAAGGAGATAGTGCCGTGACTTCGAGATTCGTTTCAGCGGCCCGGTGCGCGTGCGTGGAAGAACGGCGCGTCAGCGCCGCGTCGAGATTTCAGAATCAATGCGAGCCTCAGCCCACATGGTCGGGCTTTGGGCTCAGTGTGACTTTTTCTGCCGCCTGCTAAAGATCAATAAATAGAGATCAATAAAAAAGATCAATAAATGAAATGAAACGATCCGCGCGTTCCCGACACTATCCGAGTAAGTGGGAAACATCGCGCTGTAAGGCGATTGCACCACAGTTTAGGATCTCACCTTAGCAACCACTTGGATGGGATCCCGTTAAAGTGCCGGAGCCGACCGGGGGAGGCGACTCCGGCACTTTCTTACGCCTTCTCCGCAAACGTCTGGTACGCCTGCCCAGTTCAAAGGAGGTCCGGTATCCCCCGTGCAGACTTCTCGCTCCATCCCGTCCCCCGGCCACACGCATAGCCGATGTACAACTCTGAAACGCGCATTCTTGCCTGCGCTCAGCCCGGAAAATGGCCGCGGTTCGCCTCCTCAGGTGCTACACTGTTTGCCACTACAGGGTCTGCGGGGCAGGTCCTTGCAATTTCAAGCCTTTGACCAGTCTTACCTCGAGCGTCTGCGAGCCGGAGACTACCGTGCTCAAGAGCATTTCGGCGCGTATTTCGGGGCTCTGATCCAGATCAAGCTGCGTTCACGCCTTAAGTCACCGGAAGCCATCGAAGACGTCCGTCAGGAAACCTTTGCTCGATTTTTTGTGGCTCTACGTGATGGAAGAATCCTGCAACCGGAGCGCCTGGGCCCGTTCGTGAATTCCATTTGCAACAATGTCCTGCTGGAGCATTACCGGGCGGGATCCCGCCAGATCTCGCTCGAAGATGAGAAAACACACGACATTCCTGACAAAGGAATCGATTTGCTCGGCGTCCTTGCCGCCAAAGAACGGGAAAAGAAGGTTCGGGAGATTCTGGAACAACTTTCAGAACGCGACCGGCGGTTGCTGCGCGAGGTTTTCCTGGAGGAGCGGGACAAGGACGACGTATGCCGTGACTTTGGTGTCGACCGCGATTATCTGCGGGTGCTGTTGCACCGCGCGAAACAATCGTTTAAGTCGTTGTATATAAAAGATATGGGAGACGATGGACCGGAGTTTACCTCGGCCTGACGGCGATGAAACGCTGGGGCGTCCCGGATCACTATCTACGAGGGGGCACTGAACAATGGACCACGACGTAGTGGTTCGGCTGAAAATGACGGAAAGATATCTGCTCGGCGAACTCGATCCCCAAGCGAGGGACGAATTTGAAGAGCATTATTTCGATTGCCCGGATTGCGCTCTCGACGTCCGCGCCGGAGCTTTATTCGTGGAGCAGAGCAAAGTTGTGTTAGCAGAAAACTCGGAACCAGTTTCCGCGGGCTTGCCCGTGCCTGCCTCGGCGCCGGCAAAACCGGGATGGCTCGCGTGGTTGCGTCCGGCATTTGCCGCTCCTGTGATGGCCTTGTTGCTGGCGGTGATCGGGTACCAGAACCTGGTGATGTATCCGCAGTTGCAGCAGGCATTGAAAAGCCCCCGGGTCTTGCCTTTTGCGGCGGTGAATGTCGGAACCTGGGGATCTGGCGGACCGGTGATCGCGACGCGTCCGGGGGAAAGCTTCCTGCTTTTTGTGAGGATTCCGCCGGATGGCAGCTACTCCCGTTACGTGGCGGAGTTGTATAATGCCGCCGGAAAGCTGGAATGGTCGCTCACCATTCCGGCATCCTCCGCGCAAGATCAGTGGCCGGTCCAGGTGCCGGGCGGGAATCGGGAAGCCGGCGGTTACACTTTGGCGGTGCGCGGGGTTACTGCCGCGGGGGAGAGTAAGGAAGTCGGTCGGGCCTCATTTGAATTGCAGGTTCAGAAATGAGCTCAAGCGAGAGGAGCAACAACATGGCGACAATGCCGAAAGAATCTGTCGAGCCGGCCCCTGTTCGGGAACGCTATCACGTCTATCATGCCGGAGCCCATGTACTTAGCGGCCAGTTCGAACACCCAATCAAGCAAGCCATCGAACACTATGGGAACGTGGTTCTGGAGAAAACCCGCCGCGAAGGCCATCTCACCGAGTCGGTCGGCGAGACCAGCGTGGAAGGTTTGATTTCATTCAAGGCGGGACGTACGCGTGTGATCGGCAGTCAACTCATGAACAAGAAGGATATCTGGGGCAATGATCACTCGGGCTGGGTGACGCAGTCGACGTCAGTGCTCGAGGGATTCAACGTGGGCGATGTAATCACAGCGGATCGCGTGGTGGCCCAGGTTTCGACCGAGCACCCGCTGACCTACCCCGGCCATGTCCCCAAAGTTACGTTCCTGGGCACACGCTTCGAAAACCTGCGGGTTGCCGGGTACCCAGTCCAATTGGAACTTGATCTTAACTTTTGCGGCAACAGGCCGGAAGGCGACCGGCCCTATCTGGAGGATGGCGGCTTCCTTGATCGCGTTAAGGATCAACTCAATAGCATCGTCAACAATGACGATAATGAGGACAGTGAGGACCTTCCTGAAGCTCTGGAAAAACAGTACCATGCCAAGATCGCCTACATTAACGACCTCAAGGAACGTGCCAAAGGAGGCGCAAACGGTGGGCGAAATGGCTATTCCAAGCTGCAATGCTCACTGGTAAAAAGTATCGGGCCGATTCCCGGAGCCAAAGTGTTCGGAAACATGATCTTCATCCCGGACTTTGGGACGGTATCGTTGGCCGAAGTCGAAGTGGGCATCGAAGCCGCCGATGGCTTCTCTGGCGAGCCACGGCCGGAGCCGAACGACGGCAGCTACTTCACACTGCACATGCTGAACATGCGTTTGGGCTGCCCCCTGGTCGCGACGACACAAGCCGCCACCGCCACGATCAACGGCCAAACAAGGCCTTAGGTTCTTTTGCTCTTTCCATCATCATCGCCTGCGGGCTGGGTTGCAGTCGTCGCGAGAGCCCGCAGGCAGCCTTTGACCGCTCCTACAAGACATTCCTTCAAGGCGATCTAGAACGAAGTCAGGAAGACGCCGGGCGAGAATACGAGCAGCTGCGCAATTCAAACCCGGGATGGGCCTGGAAGTTCAAAATCCTGGAAGCCGAGTCCCTCTTGTGGCGCGGGATGTATGCGCAGGTGCTGACACTCCTTGATTCTGCCTCGGCTCGACCCGACGATAAAGATCTGCAGATCGAGATCCTCGCGATCGAGGGTGTTGCCCGTGCCCGGCTGCACCAGTTCCCCGAGGCAGAGGAAAGGCTCGGACTCGCAAAACAAATGTGCCAGGTGTCCTCGGAAATGGCATGCGGTGATGTTATTCGGGCTCGCGGTGTTCTGGCGGTACAACATGGCCAGATCGACTCCGCCAAGCATTTCTTCGAGCAATCGTTGGAATTCGCTCGTTCTCACAATGATCAATTCCTCGAGGCGACTGCTCTCCTCAACCTGGGCTTGACTTCGCTGCAAGAAGAACATTTTGACGAAGCTATCGATTGGACGGAGGCCGCTTATCAAAGATCAACGAAGTTGGGGGCCGGTGACATTGCTCGAACGGCTCTCGGTAACCTTGGCTGGGCTTACTACAACCTTGGCGACCCTGAAAAATCATTGGAGCTCTCCCTCGAATCCGAGAAGCGTGCCAGTCAGGCCGGGAATGTAATCCTACAGTTGTCCTGGATCACGAACGCAGGATATGTCTATGCGGGCCTTGGCGATCTTCCTCGCGCCAAGTCTTCGTATCTGAAAGCGCTCGACCTCGCCAGCAAGATCAACGCCAGAGAGGATATCTACAACGCTCTTCGGGCGTTGGCGCTTGTATCGGTCGAGAGCGGCGAACCAGAGGAGGCTAGCAAGTATTCCGATGACGCTATTTTGAGAGCCCGGGCCGACAATAACCGGCTGGATGAACTCTACCCGCTGTTGGTCAAGGGGATGATTGCCGCGCGGTCGGGCGCTGGGGCGGAAGCGGAGCGCATATTTCGCGAGGTTGAGCTGGACCCGAAGGCAAACGCCTCACTGATGTGGAAGGCTGAGCACGGGTTGGCGAAGGTTTACGAAGACGAGAAACGTTCGGACGATGCTGACTTTGATTATCGCAAAGCGTTGGCCACATTTGAAGGAACTCGATCAGCACTGCAGCGCAACGATTCGAGACTACCCTTCGGCAACAACGCCTCCCGCATCTACGACGACTACGTTCATTTTCTGGTGGCACGGGGAAGGACAGACGAAGCCTTGCGTTGGGCCGATTACAGCCGCGCCCGAACTCTGGCCGAAGGATTGCTGCCCAAGGGCGATGGGGCGGGGGCTCCGACACTGAACGCGCCGGAAATCGCCCGGCGGGCCAAGGGTACACTTCTTTTTTTCTGGCTGGGTGAGAAGCAGTCGTATTTGTGGGCGATCACGCCGCAGAAGGCCAGTTTGTTTACGCTTCCACCCGGCCCGGAAATCGATGCCGCGGTGCAACGGTATCGCAAGGTCCTCGCCGGACCGCAAGATGTTCTCGAATCGGCCGACCGGGACGGCCAATCGCTTTATCGCATGCTGATCGCGCCGGCACAAACATTGTTGAAGAAGGACGCAAAAGTTTTCGTTATTCCAGACGGCAGCCTGAACAACCTGAATTTCGAAACTCTTCTCGTTTCTGGGCCAAAGCTGCCTGAGCCAACCCCGACCGCAGCGAAGTTGCACTATTGGATTGAAGACGTGACGATTGCGAACGCCAGCTCGTTACGGATCCTCAGCGCGGCGCGGGCCAGTAAAAAGAGACACAACCGTGACCTGCTCCTCGTCGGTAACAGCGTCGCACCGAACGATAAGTATCCCGAGCTCGCGAAAGCCGGAGCCCAGATGGAAAGTGTTGCCAAACATTTTCCGGCGGAGCAGAGAATACTTACGCGGGCGGAGGCGACTCCGTCAGCGTACCTGGAGAGCAGTCCAGAGCGGTTTTCCTATATCCATTTTGTGGCGCACGGAACGGCCAGCCGGCTGAGTCCGCTCGACTCGGCGATTGTGCTGTCGAAAGGCAGCGCCGAGGACGACTCGTTCAAGCTGTACGCTCGCGACATCATTCGTCATCCTCTGCGGGCCGACCTGGTCACGATCTCGGCGTGCTACAGCGCGGGCGAGCGCTCGTACTCGGGCGAGGGTCTGGTAGGACTGTCGTGGGCTTTCCTCAGAGCCGGCGCCCGCAACGTGATCGCCGCTTTGTGGGAAGCAACTGACGCGTCCACTGAACTACTGATGGACAAGTTTTACGACGAGCTAGGTAAGGGAGCAAGCCCGGACGCCGCTCTTCGGGCGGCCAAACTGTCACTGCTCCACAACAGCGGGTTCCGCAATCCCTATTACTGGGCGCCCTTTCAGCTCTACGCACGTTTGAGCTGAGGACATTTTTGACTTGAAAAAGCTGTTTTTCGGTTTACTCTATGCACCACTAGGCGGTGGTCCTATGTCGGCTGGTTCAACATCGGGGGGACCACGCCATCTCGGCGGCACCATGCGCCGCGATGCGTGGTGGCTGGAGTTGTTGCCTGTAATCGTTCTGCTCGGTGCATTCGGAGTCTATGCAACCTTGCGGGCCTTCGAAGGGACATATTACGAATGGGGGCCGTATCTTTCTCCTTTTTATTCGCCACTTATTGATCCGCATCATCGCTGGTGGCCGTTCTCTCCGGCACTGCTGATTTTAATTTGGCCTTTAGGATTCCGGGTCACTTGCTACTACTACCGGAAGGCGTACTACCGTGCTTTTTTTCTCGATCCACCGGCGTGCGCCGTCGGCGAGCACAGGAAGCACCGCTATCGGGGCGAGACGGCGTTTCCGTTTGTTCTGCAGAATCTGCATCGCTACTTTCTGTATGTAGGGTTCCTCTTCCTTATCTTTCTTTGGCGTGACGCATTCCGTGCTTTCTTTTTTGATGGACGAATCGGAGTTGGCGTCGGCACTCTGGTTCTGGTCTTGAACGTAGTCCTGTTGACGATTTACGCCTTGTCCTGCCATTCGCTGCGCCACCTTATGGGAGGAAAGCTTGACTGCTTTTCCTGTGCGGCCTTAGGAGGTCCGCGCCATACGGCATGGACGTGGTTGAGTGTTCTGAATGAGCGTCACATGCTCTATGCCTGGATCAGCCTGATCACGGTGGGCCTTACGGATTTTTACGTACGCCTGGTTGCCAGCGGCGCAGTCAGGGATCTGAGACTATTTTGACCACAGATTACGAAACTCACGACCACGATGTGTTGATCATTGGTGCCGGCGGCGCGGGCCTGCGCGCAGCCCTGGGAGCCCTGGCGCAAGGCGCGAAGGTGGGGGTCGTGTGCAAATCGCTTCTCGGTAAAGCGCATACCGTCATGGCGGAAGGCGGAATCGCCGCGGCGATGGCGAATGTGGATAACGCGGACGACTGGCGTACTCATTTTCGCGACACCATGCGCGGCGGCAAGATGCTCAACAACTGGCGCATGGCGCAGATCCATGCCCAGGAAGCTCCCGAGCGCGTGCGAGAACTGGAGCAATGGGGAGCGCTTTTTGATCGCACGCCAGACGGCCAGATCCTGCAGCGCGCCTTTGGCGGTCACACTTTTCGCCGGCTGTGTCACGTGGGCGACCGCACGGGCCTCGAAATGATCCGCACGCTGCAGGACCGCGGCGTGCAGTTGGGGATCGACGTCTACATGGAATGCACGATCAGCCGCTTGCTGAAAGATGGAGACCGCGTTGCCGGGGCATTCGGTTACTGGCGTGAGCAGGGGCGATTCGTGGTGTTTCGGGCCAAGTCGATTGTCATGGCCACCGGCGGCATTGGCAAAGCGTGGAAAATTACTTCGAATTCGTGGGAGTACACCGGCGACGGAATGGCGCTGGCTTACGGCGCCGGGGCTGAGTTGATGGATATGGAATTTGTGCAGTTTCATCCCACCGGCATGGTGTGGCCTCCGGGAGTGCAGGGGATTCTGGTCACCGAGGCGGTGCGCGGCGAGGGAGGCGTTCTCCGCAACAAACTGGGCGAGCGCTTCATGGAGAAATACGATCCGAAGAAGATGGAGCTTTCCACCCGCGACGTGGTGGCGCGCGCGATCTATACCGAAGTGCGCGAGGGCCGGGGCACGGAACACGGCGGCGCTTATCTCGATATCTCTCAGAAGCCGGCCGACTATGTGAAGAAAAAGCTGCCCAGCATGTATCACCAATTCAAGGAACTCGCGGATGTAGACATCACCAAGGGGCCGATGGAGGTGGGACCGACCTGCCATTACATGATGGGAGGCATTCGCGTGGATGCGGAGACCGCGAAGTCATCTGTGGCGGGATTGTTTGCCGCGGGCGAAGCGGCCGCGGGGCTGCACGGCGCAAACCGGCTGGGCGGCAATTCTCTCTCGGACCTGCTCGTCTTCGGCCGCCGGGCGGGACTGGCTGCCGCCGAGCACGCAACAAAAATATCAACCACGGCCATCGACTCCGGGCAGATTGAAGATGCTGCGCGCGAGATGCTGGCTCCCTTCGAGCGCAAGGATGGCGAGAGTCCGTATGCGATTCATCGAGACCTGCAGGAAACCATGCAGAACCTGGTGGGCATCTTTCGTAATAAAGAAGATCTGATTCGCGCGCTGGAGGAGCTTGAGAAGTTGAAAGAGCGCGCCGGAGGTTTGAGCGTGGAAGGCTCGCGGTTGTTCAATCCGGGATGGCATCTGGCGCAGGACCTGAAGGCAATGCTGACGGTTTCCGAGGCGGTTACGCGCAGCGCACTGGCGCGGGAAGAGAGCCGCGGAGCACACAGCCGGATTGATCATCCGGCGCTCGACGCAACCTGGGGCACGAAGAATAATGTAATCGTCCGCGAGGGCAGCGCGATGGTACTGCGGCAATCGCCGGTGCCGGAATTGCCCGGCGACTTGAAGCAGCTTGTAACAGAAGAGAAGTAGCGGAGGCGCGATGGCGGAAGCAATCTTTGAAGTGTTCCGAGGCGACCGTGAAGGTGGGCGGGCCGCCACCTACCGCGTCCCGATTGCGCCGGGGATGGTCGTGCTGGATGCGCTCCACCACATCCAGGCGCACCAGGCGCCCGATTTGGCGGTGCGCTGGAATTGCAAGGCCGGCAAGTGCGGTTCGTGCTCGGCGGAGGTCAACGGCCGGCCGCGGCTGACTTGCAAGACCCGTATGGATGCACTTCCCCTGGACAAGCCCATCACGGTTCGGCCCATGAAGGCGTTTCCCGTGATCAAAGACCTGGTCACCGACGTTTCCTGGAATTACCGCGTGAACCAGAAAATTCCGCCGTTCGAGCCCCGCCCC